>ERZ1066122.1066-NODE-1066-length-24206-cov-18.181028_pt1 | contig 24206 bp, 19 predicted proteins | sample MGYA00382769_ERZ1066122 | MGnify/ENA primary metagenome ERZ1066122 (study PRJEB33369, sample SAMEA5778352) | biofilm metagenome | biome: Industrial cooling water; feature: Water cooling tower basin; material: Biofilm | place: United Arab Emirates | collected... | reverse complement strand
GTATGAATACATGAACTACTCCTTCAAGTAGTCCAAGAAATCGTCCGCACCCCCGCTGGTCAATTTTGGTCGCGCATCAACATGCCACAGGAAGAACTCGCTCTTTCGCTTCACGGCACATTCGATATCAACGCTGCCTACATGACTTGGTGATTTCCATACCGTAATACTCGGGTCATGTCTCCGACAGATTTGCCCTCTTAACGTGAAACCGCTACCCCGAGCGGCCTTCACGCACTGCCCAAGACCGATGAATCACTCAGACTTCGCCCGCTTTGCGTGGAGATTGCTGAGGGGCGCTCGTGTGCGAATGCGGCTTGGACCTCACGAACCGCCATCCATATCGAACGAAGCTTGAGCACCCGGCGATTGAGAATCGCTTGATCGCCATTCTCTAGCCATGAATCCAACAACTTAGGCGAGGACGTCATGCAAAAAACCATGAAAGCTGCAGTGGTCCGCGCATTTGGGGAGCCCCTCGTCATCGAGGAAACCCCAGTGCCATCCGTCGGCCGCGGACAGATTCTCGTGAAGATCGCGGCGTCTGGTGTATGCCATACCGATCTCCATGCCGCCGAGGGTGACTGGCCCTTCAAGCCGACACCGCCGTTCATTCCGGGACATGAAGGCGTTGGACATGTGGTGGAAGTCGGCCCCGGAGTCACCCACATTCGCGAGGGCGACCGAGTCGGCGTGCCGTGGCTGTACACCGCCTGCGGTCACTGCGTGCACTGTCTGGGTGGCTGGGAAACGCTTTGCGAACAGCAACTCAACACCGGCTACTCCATCAACGGAAGTTTCGCCGAGTACGTCGTTGCCGACGCCAACTATGTGGGCCTCTTGCCGGCAAACGTCGGTTTCGTCGAGATCGCCCCCGTGCTGTGCGCGGGGGTGACGGTATACAAGGCGCTCAAGGTGACCGAAACCAAACCGGGCGACTGGGTCGCCATCTCCGGCATCGGCGGCCTGGGCCACATGGCGGTGCAGTTCGCCAAGGCGATGGGGCTGAATGTCGTTGCGGTCGACATCGACGACCGCAAGCTGGCACTGGCCACCAAGCTGGGGGCGACATTCACGGTCAATGCTCGCAACGAAGATCCAGGCGCTCGCATCCGAAAGGAGATCGGCGGCGCCCAGGGGGTTCTCGTCACGGCAGTCTCGACGAAGGCATTCCAACAGGCCCTGGGCATGGTCCGTCGTGGAGGCGTGGTGACGCTCAACGGACTCCCCCCTGGAGATTTCCCGATATCGATCTTCGATACCGTACTCAACGGGATCACCATCCGGGGATCAATCGTTGGAACCCGTCTCGATCTCCAAGAGGCTCTCGCCTTCGCTGGGGAAGGGAAGGTTCATGCCACCGTGCATACAGAGAAGCTTGAGAAGATCAACGACATTTTCGCACGCATGCACGAGGGCGATATCGAAGGAAGGATCGTGCTCGATCTCGGCTGATAACCGGGGAGCGGGCGGCCGTCCCGAACCATTTTCAGTCGCCTCGGCGCCTCTCAGGTCGTCGTCGGCGAGGGTGCGGCGACGTTGGACGCCTCGAACCCTTCTCGATCATCAAAGTCATCGATACGCCTACGCACGACAAGGAGAGCGCTCAGGCAAGTCGCTGACCCGTTCGCGCCAAGGGGAATCGGGACCAAGCGATTTCGCGCTACTCCTCATCGCCGTGGCCGCCGCCGGGGCCAGTCAGACGGGCGTCCTTGCCTTTCTTCCTGATCTCGTCCGGGAGGGCCTCGGTGAATCAACTGTCGATTCACAAGGCTTCCACACTGCCGGACTGGCAGCCGCTCATCCCGTGGGTGCCTTGCTGCTGGCGCCATTGTGGGGCTGGCTTGCTGACCGCTACGACTATCGCATCCTGCTGCGCACCACGCTCGTCATCCTCGCGCTGGCGACAACCGCGACCGGAGCAACACCACTGGCATGGTTGTATGTGCTGCGCGCGCTGGCTGGCGCCTGCTCCGCTGCCATCATCCCTTTGGCGCTACTTGCAGCCAGTCTCGGTGCCGGCGATAGGGGCACTCAAGCGAGAAGATTCACCTGGCTGACAGCCTTCGTCTTTCTAGGCGACATGTTGGGTCCACTGTTCGGTGAGCTTTCGACGCGCTTCCTGCCAACCCTGCCTCTGGCGATGGTCGCTTTGATCATCGGACTCACCGCAGGGTTAATGCTTTTTGCTTGCCTGCCACCACGCTCGACGGGCTATCGCGCCGAGGCCTGCGGGAACCGGCCGACACCAGCCGGAGCGCTTGGACTGCTAACCCTCACGCTGCTGGGCACGAGCGGCCTCGCCGTTCTTCATATGGTATTGCTCGTGCCTGGCAGTCAACTCATTCTCTCGCGAGAGCACGTGGCAGGGATGCTTGCTCTTTGTGGTTTTGCGATGCTCGCCGCCCAACTCTTCCACGTCTACTTTCCCTGGTTGATTGCGAGCCCTAGAGCGCTGGCCTTCCTGATGCTGACGCTGTTCAGCACCTCCCTGCTCTTGTTTCCGATGGCAAGGAGCCCGGTCGCAATTGCGGTTCTTGTTGCAATGGCCGGCTGGGCCGGCGCCAGCCTGCGGCTGTTAACCAGCCTCTGGATCGGTGGCGAAGGAACACCTTCCGGAGCGAGGCTCGGTCTGCAGCAATCGGCTACCAGCCTGGGACCGGCACTGGCACCGCTCGCCGTCGCCGTCATCAGCGCGGACAGGCAGTTTGTCATCGTCTGGGCACTGGCCCTGTCTTCGCTCATGATGACACTCGGCCTTTCACGACTCTGGCCAGAACGAGGTGCCCGATTCTGCAGTTGTCCTCGCCATTGATCCTTGGCGAGTCAGTTGGGAACGCGCGGCATGGATTGGCTTCGGCAGGGCGCAGCGGCAGCCCTCGATATGGCGAAGTCTGAAGGAGGCGATGCGGCATCAAGCCTTCCCAATAATCAAGCAGGCCGCTTATACGTGCCGATGAAGGGCGTGCGTCTCAACCATCGGCCAGCGGCAAAAGGATGATGAACTTGGTCATCCTCTCGTCGGACAATACGCTGACCGACCCGCCATGCGCCTCGACGATGGACTTGACGATGGCCAACCCCAGGCCGGCGCCTTCACCCTTCCTGTGCGCGGCATGATCCACCCGATAGAAGCGATTGAATATTCGCGAGAGCGCCTCGGTCGGGATCTTCTCACCGGGATTCTCGACGCTGATCACGACGTCCCGATCGTTCTGCATGAATCTCACCGTGATCGTTCGGCCGTTGGGTGTATATCGGATCGCATTGGAGATCAGGTTGCTGAGGGCCCGACGCAGCATCTCCCGGTCGCCACGAACCGGAACGCCCTGACCGCGAACCTCGAGTTTCACGCCCCGTTCCTCGACCAGGGCATCGAAGTACTCGAACAACCCCTGGATGGCGTCCTTCAAGTTCACGCTCTCCAGATTCAGGTTTCCCGGATCGTTCTCGGTCTGCGCAAGGAAGAGCATGTCGTTGATCGTGCGGTTCAGCCGCCCGAACTCTTCCAGGTTGGAGTAGAGAATCTCCCGACACTCATCGACCGATCGGGCCTGGCCGAGCACCACCTCCGTTTGCGTCATCAAGTTGGTGACGGGCGTGCGCAACTCGTGGGCGATGTCGGCGGAGAAATTCGCCAACTGTTCGAAACCGTCTTCGATGCGCCCCAACATGTCGTTGAACGAGGCGATGGTTTCCTCCAGCTCGATCGGGACGGACTTGGGATCCAACCGCAGATACAGTTTCGAGGAGGTGATGGCGCGAATCTTTTCATTGGCCCTGCGGATCGGAATGTGCCCCCATCGGACAGCGAACCAGGCCACCAGGATCGCGATGCACATGACCACGCAAATGGTCCACCATTGGATGCGCTGGAAGCTCTTGATGAAGTCGAGATGGCCGCCGATATCCATGGCCACCGCAATCGTGTAGACCTCGCCCAGGTCGGCGTCGCCGCCAGCAACAACAACGCCACCACGATAGGATTTGCCGTCCTCCTCCCAGATCGTCATGCTGTGCTTTCCCCTGAGAGGGACGGGAGGCACGCGCTGGGCGAAGCTCGCCATGTCCGGGCCATCCTTCGGGGCATAGAGCGTCTTTCCGGCGGCGTCGGCGACAAAGTAGTAAACGCCGTGATGCCCTCGAACGGCACGGCGCAGGGCCTGTTCATCGCTTCCGTCGCGCACCTCTCCCAATGCCCGGATGACCGAACTGGAGATCACGCCCAGTTCCTCCTCGTCCATCTCGGCGAAATGCCGCTCCAGCGATCGCACGCTGATCCAGTTGAAGATCAGGAACACCACCATCATCGCGATGCCGACCAGCCCGGTCACCCGCGACGAGAGCGACGCCGGGCGGCGAAGAAATGCGAGCCTGTCAGGCATCCGGGATGTCCAGCGTGTACCCCATGCCGCGCACGGTCTGGATGAGCTTGGGCTCGTAGCTGTCGTCTATCTTGGCGCGCAACCGCCGGATTGCGACGTCGATGACATTGGTGTCGCTGTCGAAATTCATGTCCCAGACTTGCGAGGCGATCAGCGAACGCGGCAGCACTTCACCTTGGCGTCGTGCCAGTAGTTCGAGCAAGGCGAATTCCTTGCTGGTCAGGGTGATACGGTGCCCGGCCCGGATGGCGCGCCGGCGCGCAAGGTCCAGCTCCAGATCGGCGATCTGAATGCGGTCGTGAGGCGCGGGCGAGCCTCCCCTGCGCAACAGGGTCCGCACGCGTGCAAGCAGCTCCGAGAACGCGAATGGTTTGATCAGGTAGTCATCGGCCCCCAGTTCCAGCCCTTGGACGCGATCGTCGACACTGCTGCGGGCGGTCAGGAAAAGCACCGGAACCTGGTTGCCGGTGGCGCGAATGGACTGCAGGACCTTCCGCCCATCAATGCCCGGGAGCATGACGTCGAGCACGATCAGGTCGTAGTGCTCGGTCGTGGCCAAGTGCAGGCCATCGGGCCCATCGCGCGCCAAGTCGACAACGAACCCGGCCTCGGTAAGCCCTTGGCGTACGTAGTCCGCAGTCTTGTGCTCGTCTTCGACAACCAGAAGTTTCATCGTAAGTCCACGCATGCGCCGGTTCGGCGCCTCTGGCCCGTCAGGACGCGGTTCCTGAGATTGCCCTTCACTGTAGCGAGGCAAAGCTGCCACGAAGGTGACTGAAACATTACATTATTGTAATCGACGCGTAACTGGCCCGACGGCGCGCCATTCCTACGATCGGCATGTCGTCATGGCCGTCCCATCGACCGTCAAACACACCCTCTGGAGCGTCGAGATGAGCGGAATCCCTGGTCGGAAGCGAGGAGCGTGGCGCAGCCCGGCTGTCCTCACCCTGTGCGTCTTTCTCTTCATTGCGGGGCTCTTCCTGTGGCTGGAGCATCGGGCGCACCTGCTCGGGGCGCTCCCCCTTTTGCTGCCTCTGCTGATCTGCGTCGGCATGCATTTCTTCATGCACCGCGGTCATGGCGGTCATGGCGCGCACGATGACCATCGCAAGGAGGGCGATCGCGATGGTCGGTGACCCGCCTGCCTATGGGCTCTGGTTCCTGGCCCTGGTGAACGCCGGCATCTTCATCCTGTTTGCCCTGAGCTTCTTCAAGCCGGCGACGGCCCGCGACTGGCGCTCGCTTGGTGCCTTCTCGGCCTTCATCGTCGCGCTGTTCGTGGAGATGTACGGTTTCCCGCTGACGCTCTACCTGCTGGCGGGCTGGCTGGGCAATCGCTTTCCCGGGCTGGACCCCCTGTCCCACGACGCGGGCCATATCTGGCCCGCACTTTTCGGCTGGTCCGGAGATCCCCACCTCAATCCATTCCACCTGTTGAGCTATGTCCTGATCGGTGCCGGATTCTGGCTGATCGCCTCTGGCTGGCGAGTGCTGCACGAGGCTCAGCGCGCCGGCGCCCTTGCCACGACCGGGCCCTACGCCCACGTGCGACATCCGCAGTACGTGGGCTTCGTCCTTGTGCTGATCGGATTTTTCCTGCAGTGGCCCACCCTGGTGACGGGCGTGATGCTGCCGATCCTGCTCGTCATGTACTGGCGGCTCGCCAAGCAGGAGGAACGCGAGATCGAGACGGCGTTCGGGGATCAGTATCGACGCTACGCGAGCGATGTGCCGGCCTTCCTGCCGCGGCTCGGTCGCCTGTTCAAAACCAAAGAAGGTCAGATCGAATGAATCCCCATGATCCGCACGCGCAGCATCATCACGATCACGGCAATCACGCCCATTCTCCGTCGCCGCCGGCCAAAGCCGTGGTGAGCGCTGCGGGCTCCACTCACGCCGGACATTCCGGGCATGCCGGCCACGACCACGGTGCCATGGTCGCCGACTTCCGCAGGCGCTTCTGGGTCACGCTGCTGCTGACTCCGTTCGTCCTCGCGCTGTCGCCCATGATCCAGCACGCCCTGGGCCTGGGCGAGGTGCTGGCCTTCCGCGGCGATCGTTACGTCCTGTTCGCCTTGTCGACCGTGGCCTATCTCTATGGCGGCTGGCCGTTCCTGGTCGGCGTCGTCTCCGAACTGCGCAAGCGCCAGCCCGGCATGATGACGCTGATCGCGTTGGCCATCTCGGCGGCCTACGTCTTCTCGGTGGCCGTGACCTTCGGCTTTCCGGGCCAGGAGTTCTACTGGGAGCTGGTGACGCTGATCGCGATCATGCTGCTGGGGCACTGGGTCGAAATGCGCTCGGTCATGGGCGCCTCGCGCGCACTGGAGGAACTGGTCAAGCTGCTGCCCGACAGCGCCACCCGCATCGACGGCGATGGCAGCCTGCATGACGTGCCGATCAGTGCGTTGCAGCCGGGCGACCGCGTGATAGTCCGCCCGGGCACCAAGGTGCCGGTGGACGGCGAGATAACCGAGGGTTCCTCGGGCTTCAATGAAGCCATGCTCACCGGCGAATCCCGGCCGGTCACCAAGGGAGTCGGCGCCACCGCGATCGGCGGCGCCATCAACGGGGCGAACGCCGTCACCATCCGCGTCACGGCCACGGGCGATGCCACGTATCTGTCGCAGGTGATCGAGCTGGTCAAGAAGGCGCAGCAGACCCGTTCGCGTACGCAGGACATCGCCAACCGCGCCGCGGCCTGGCTGACCTACATCGCCTTGGCTGTGGGCGTCGGTACGCTGCTGGTCTGGTGGCTGATGCTCGACGCGCCGCTCAATTTCGCCATCGAGCGCATGGTCACCGTCATGGTCGTCGCCTGCCCGCACGCGCTGGGGCTGGCGGTGCCGTTGGTGGTCGCGGTCAGCACGTCGCTGAGCGCAAGCAATGGCTTGCTGATCCGTGACCGGGCCGCGTTCGAGCGCGCGCGCCGGCTGGATGCGGTCGTGTTCGACAAGACGGGCACCCTGACCGAGGGGCGCTTCGGGGTCAGCGACATCGTGTTGCTGCAGGAGGGTGACGAGAGCCAGGAGCTGGCCTTCGCCGCGGCGGCGGAAAGCCAGTCGGAACACCCGATCGCCCATGGCATCGTGGCCGAGGCCAAGCGCCGCGGCATCGCCCTCCCCAAGGCCAGTGAAGTGAGCAACATCACCGGCGAAGGCATCGTCGCCGTCGTCGGCGATGTGCGCGTGCGCATCGTCAGCCCGGGCCACCTGGCCCGCCAGGGCAACGCCATCACCCACGAGCGGCTTGGACAGCTCGAATCCGCGGGAAAGACAGTCGTCGTGCTCGAACGCGACGGCCAGGCGCGCGCGCTCTTCGCGCTCGCCGATATCGTACGGCCGGAGTCCAAGGAGGCCATCGCGGAATTGACCCGGTTGGGGATTCGCTCGGTGATGCTGACGGGCGATGCACGGGGCGTGGCCGAATCGGTGTCCAAGGAACTCGGGATCTCCGAGTACTTCGCCGAGGTGCTGCCCGACCAGAAATCCGAGAAGATCCGGGAGCTGCAGGCACGCGGCCTGTCGGTGGCCATGGTGGGCGACGGCGTGAACGACGCCCCGGCGCTGGTGCAGGCCGACCTGGGCGTGGCCATCGGCGCAGGCACGGACGTGGCCGTGGAGTCCGCCGACGTCGTACTCGTCCGCAGCGATCCGCGCGACGTGGGAGCGATCCTGGGCCTGTCGCGCGCGACCTATCGCAAGATGGTCCAGAACCTGATCTGGGCGACCGGCTACAACACCGTCGCGGTGCCGATGGCCGCGGGCATCACCTTCGGGACGGGCTTCCTGATGACGCCCGCCATCGCTGCCGTCTTCATGTCGGCCAGCACGGTGATCGTCGCCATCAATGCCCAACTCCTTCGTTTCTACAGGCGGCACGCATGACCGCGATGGCGTCCTCCGATCGACTGATCTTGCCGCTTCCGGGCAACGACGCATTCGCCCGTCAACTGGCCGCCGCCGGAAAGTGGGAACTGGGGACGCTGGAAACCCGCCGGTTTCCCGACGGCGAAAGCTACGTGCGCATCGCCGCCGACGTGGCGGACAAGTCCGTGGTTCTCGTGCAGACACTGGCGCAGCCGGATCCCGGCTTCCTGTCGCTGGTGTTTGCGGCCGATGCCGCCCGTGACCTGGGTGCCCGCGAGGTGACCCTGGTGGCGCCTTACCTGGCCTACATGCGGCAAGATCGCCGGTTCCACCCGGGAGAAGCGATTACGTCCCGCAGCTTCGCCCGTCTCGTGTCGTCGAGCTTCGACCGCCTGGTCACGGTCGATCCCCATCTACATCGCTACCCGGCGCTGTCGGCACTCTACACCGTGCCAGCCGACACACTGCACGCCGCGCCGCTACTGGCCGACTGGATCGCCGCCGAGGTGGAGAGCCCTTTGGTGATCGGTCCGGACGAAGAAAGCGAGCAATGGGTGGCCGCCATTGCCCAGCGCATCGGCGCCCCCCACGCGGTCCTGCGCAAGATCCGCCACGGCGATCGCAACGTCGAGGTCGCGGTGTCCGACCTGTCCGCCTGGCATAGTCGTCAACCGGTGCTGGTCGATGACATTGCCTCCTCCGGCCGCACGCTGGTCGAAGCCGCCCGGCAGTTGCCTCAGCAGGGCTTTGTGAAGCCCATCGTTGCCGTGGTGCATGCCATCTTCGCCGAAGACGCCTACCAGCAGCTCACGCCGCTGTGCAGCCGTATCGTCTCCACCGATGCCGTGCGGCATGAGAGCAATGCGATCGCGCTGGCGCCACTGATCGCGCTTGCGCTGGCCGCGGACAAGGAGGGCGCGACGAACCTGGTGCGTCATCGTCGCTCGCCCGAGCCGCTCGACGAGGTGGACCGGGCGAGTATCGATTCTTTCCCGGCCAGCGATCCTCCCGCCTGGACGAGCGGCCACACTTGATGCGTCGCTTCGATGGCCCCCCGGCCGACATCGCTGCATTCACACCCTGAGGATTCCGATCTTGAAGCTCACCTCATTCGGCGGTGCCGGCACCGTCACCGGCTCCAAGCATCTGCTGAGCCACAATGGAAAGCACATCCTGGTCGACTGCGGCCTGTTCCAGGGCCTGAAGAACCTGCGCGAGCTGAACTGGGAGCCATTGCCGGTCGCGCCGAAGGCACTCGACGCGGTGGTATTGACGCACGCGCACCTGGACCACTCCGGCTACCTGCCCAAGCTCGTGCGTGATGGCTTTCGCGGACGCATCTACGCCACCGCCGCAACCCGCGACGTGGCCGAACTGATCCTCAAGGACAGCGGCCACCTGCAGGAAAAGGATGCCGAGTACGCCAATCGAAAGGGTTTCAGCAAGCACAAGCCCGCGCTGCCGCTGTATACAGTGCAGGATGCCGAGCGCGCGCTCAAGCAGTTCTCCAACGTACCGTTCGGCAAGCCGGTCTCGCTTGCCGACGGCGCGACACTGACTTTCCGCTATGCCGGACATATCCTGGGCGCCGCCACGGCGGAGATCGACTGGGGTGGCAAGCGCATCGTGTTCTCCGGCGACTTGGGTCGCTACGACGACCCGATGCTGTTCGATCCGCAGCCCGTGGCCGAAGCCGACTACGTGGTGATCGAGTCCACCTACGGCAACCGGACCCATGCGCCGAGCGACGCGGCCGAAGCCCTCGGGGCCGTCATCGAAAAGACGGTCGGCCGCGGCGGCACGGTGGTCATTCCCGCCTTCGCGGTGGGCCGCGCGCAACTCCTGCTCTACTACCTGTGGAAGCTGCGCCAGGCCGGACGCCTGGGTTCGGTGCCCATCTATCTGGACAGTCCGATGGCGATCAACGCCAGCGAACTGCTGTGCGACCATCTGGCCGACCACCGATTGCCTGCGGAGATCTGCCATGCCGCCTGCGGGATCGCCACCTACACCCGCGAGGTGGAGGAATCCAAGGGGATCACCGCCAGTCAATTCCCCAAGATCGTCATCTCAGCCAGCGGCATGGCGACCGGCGGTCGCGTGCTTCACCACCTCGCCGCCTTCGCGCCGAAACGCGAGAACACCATCCTGTTCGCCGGCTATCAGGCCGCAGGGACCCGCGGCCAGGCCATGCTGCAGGGCGCACGCGAAGTCAAGATCCACGGACAATGGGTTCCGGTGAATGCGCAGGTCGCCAACCTGCCGGAGCTGTCGGCGCACGCGGATTCCAATGAACTGATGCGCTGGCTCTCCGGCTTCCGGCATGCCCCCTCGCGCGTGTTCATCGTGCACGGGGAAGCGGATGCCGCCGAGGCCCTGCGCGTGCGCATCGACAAGGAAACCGGCTGGCCTGTCTCGGTCCCCCGGCTGGGCCAGGTGTTCGAACTGTGACCGAGACTGCCGACCGGATTGCCAATGCGCCCCCGACCCTGCGCGCCCGGCGCCTGGGCCTTCATGCCCAGCACCAGGCGATCGCGGTCATGCGCACCGATTGCCACGTCTGCCGCGCCGAAGGTTTGAGCTCCCGTTCCCAGGTCCTGCTCTCGGCGGGCGGGCGCCAGGTCCTGGCGATGCTTTACCAGGCCGATGGCGATCTGGTGGCGTCCGGCGAGGCGGCGCTGTCCGAGTCCGCGTGGGAACGCTTGGGCGTCGCGGAGGGCACGCCCATCAAGGTCTCCCATGCGCCGAGCCTGGACTCCCTGGCAAACGTGCGACGACGCATCTATGGCCACCGGCTCGATGCGGCCGCATTGCAGGCCGTCGTCGAGGACGTCACCGCGGGACGCTACACCGACGTGCACCTAGCCGCGTTCCTCACCGCCAGTGCGGCCCTGCCGCTGGACGAGCAGGAAACCGTCGACCTGACCGCGGCGATGATCGACGTCGGCGAACGCCTGACGTGGAACGCTCCGGTGGTCGTGGACAAGCACTGCATCGGCGGACTGCCAGGCAACCGGACCACGCCGATCGTGGTCGCGATCGTCGCTGCCAACGGCCTGGTGATGCCCAAGACGTCCTCGCGCGCCATCACCTCGCCGGCCGGCACCGCGGACACCATGGAAACCCTGGCGCCCGTCGATCTCGACCTGGCCACGATCCGGCGCGTGGTGGACCAGGAAGGCGGCTGCGTTGCCTGGGGCGGCGCCGTGCACCTGAGCCCTGCCGACGACGTCTTCGTGCGGGTCGAGCGGGAGCTGGACGTAGACACCGAGGGGCAGCTGATCGCCTCCGTGCTGTCCAAGAAGATCGCGGCGGGCTCCAACCACGTCGTGCTCGACATCCCGGTCGGGCCGACCGCCAAGGTCCGTACCGAGGAGGCCGCACGCCGGCTGGGGGATCGCCTGGTCGCGGTCGCCGCGCGCCTTGGCCTGGCCGCGACGTGCATCCGCACCGATGGCAGCCAGCCGGTGGGCCGGGGCATCGGTCCCGCGCTCGAAGCGCACGACATCCTCGCCGTCCTGCAGAACCGGCCCGATGCGCCCGCCGACTTGCGGCAGCGGGCCGCCGTGCTCGCCGGTGCCGCGCTCGAGATCGGCGGCGCGGCAGAGGCTGGAGCGGGCCATGCGCTGGCCCTGGCCACCTTGGCCGACGGGCGGGCGTGGACGAAGTTCCAGCGGATCTGCCAGGCCCAGGGCGGCATGCGCGAGCCGCCCAGGGCCTTGCACGTGCGGCCTCTGACCGCCGGGCGTGCAGGGCGAATCGTCCAGATCAACAACCGCAAGATCTCCCAGCTCGCCAAGCTGGCCGGTGCGCCGGAGGCCAAGGCCGCCGGCGTGACCATGGACGTCATGCTCGGGGACGAAGTCGCCAGCGGACAGCCGCTGCTTCGGTTGCACGCCGACACCGTGGGTGAACTGGCCTATGCCATGGAGTACGCGTCCCGGAACCCGGACATCATCGAGATCGCGACTTGAGACGTTGCTGCAGTACTTCCATTGGAGGCGAAGATGCGCCCACGTGAAACCCGGACCCGTTCAACGAAGCGCGCTGCGGGCAGATCAAGGTGGAAGGCGAGCGCCTGCCGGAAGCAGCGCTCAAGATGACCGGCCTCTGATCTGAAGGGCCGGCGTCGCCGCCAGGCCGTCGCGGAGTGGCGGTGACGGCGTTTCGATGGCCGGCAGTGGGTGGCGGCAGACGATGCCGGGGCATCATCGCCGGGAAGAATACGGGCATGGCTTTCATCTCCAATGCCGAATCCGTGACCGTCCTGATCGTGGATGCCGACCGGCATCCACGACGGCATGGGTCGGAACCCGGCTCGGACATCGCCACCTATCTCGCACGCCACAACACGGACGTCGTGTTCGACCGGATCGCCTCGGACGGCTCGCCTGTCGCAGAAGCGATCCTAGAAGAAGGTAGCGCTTGGCCCCACCCCTGCCATCTTTCCAGCCCCGAGAGCTTCGTCAGAACCAGAAGCGCAGGCCGATCACCCACCGGTTGTCGGTTCTGGAATGACTGCTAAGCCCGCGCAGGTCCGACGTCTTGCCGAAACTCCATTCGCGCTCGAATCCCACGTAGGGCGCGAACTGCCGCGTGATCTCGTAACGCAAGCGGACGCCTCCCTCCACGGTACTCAGGCCCGCACCGATGACTTCCTCCGGATCGGTCTGCCCGAACCAATTGGCTTCGAGCCCCCAATTGGCGATCAACCGGTTGGTGAACAACATCTCATACTCGACCTCGACGATGGCCGCCGTCTCGCCGCCCTCTCCGACGTAGCCCGTTGCCGAGACCTCGAACTTGTAGGGCGCCAGACCCTGGACGCCGAACGCGGCCCAGTTGCGCGGCGTTCCGCCTCCACCGAAGTCACCAAAATCCCGGCGCACGCCGACCACGGCATCCCACCAGGGATGGATCGCGCGGCCGTACAAGGCTTCAATCCGCCCGCGCTGCAGGCTTTCGTCCAGCGCGTGACCCTTGGTTCGCAACCAGAGGCGGTTGATGTCGCTCCCGACCCAGCCGATTCCCTCCCAGGCGATCTCCCTGCCTTCATCCGTGTTCGCCCCTTCCAACTGATCCATGAGCCAGAACGAGTTCAGGCTGGTTCCGTGCTTGTGGTAGTCCTTCAGCGGCGGGAATGCCGCCAGGCGATCGGCATCCGTGACGGAGGGGATGGGTTCGCGTGGCGAGTCGAGCGTCCCCATCCGGGAATGATCCATCTGCGAGTGGTCGACCTGCGGACGATCATGCTGCGAATGATCCATCCGGGAATGGTCGACCTGCGGGCGATCATGCTGTCCATGATCCATGTGCGAGTGGTCCGTTCCGGCATCGGGAGGCTGGGGCGCCGTCGCGGGCTCTTCCTGCGGGTCCGCCGTCGAACTCGACGTGACCGGCTGGCCATGCCCGGCATGCTGCGCGGAGGCCGCAACGGGAGGGAGCGACAACGCTGCGGCCAGCGCAATCCACCGCATCGATTTCCTTGCGCGCATCATTCTTCGATCCTCACTTCCCGAAACATTCCAGACTCCATGTGGAAGAAGAGATGGCAGTGGTAGGCCCAGCGACCGAGTGCATCGGCGCGCACCCGGTAGCTGCGCTTCGTGCCCGGCGGCATGTCCACGGTGTGCTTGCGCAAATGGAAGTTGCCCTGTTCGTCCTCCAGGTCGCTCCACACGCCATGCAGATGGATCGGATGCGACATCATGGTGTCGTTCACCAGCACGATGCGCATGCGCTCGCCGTAGTTGAGGCGCAGCGGCGCGGCGTCGGCGAACTTGATCCCGTCGAACGACCAGGCGAAACGCTCCATGTGGCCGGTCAGGTGCAGCTCCACCGTGCGCCCCGGCTCGCGGCCGTCGGGGTCCTCAAACAGGCTCTTCAGGTCGGCGTACGTCGCCACGGTGCGACCGTTGCCGCGCAGGCCGATGCCCGGATCGGACAGTCGCGGCTCTGGCGTCATGGTCTGCATGTCCACCAGGGGATTGCCCGTTTCACTGGCCGGATGCGTCTGCATGCCGCCGCTTCCATGCCCGGCGTGCGCGCCTTGTGCGGCTGGAGCCCCGTGGCTGGCGTGCGGGTCCGGCGCCGGCACGGCGCCATGCCCGGCATGTGGATCAGCCGAGGGAACTGCCAGCCCTGAATGGGCGCCGTGGCCGCCATGCCCCATGTCGGCCATGGTCAGCAGCGGCCGCGGGTCCACCGCCGGCACCGGGGCACGCAAGCCCTCGCGGACCGCGAGCGTGCCGCTAACGTAGCCGGTGCGCGCGGAATCCTGGGCGAAGATCGTGAAAGCGTCCTGCCCGGCAGGTTCGACGATCACGTCGAAGGTCTCGGCCGTGGCGATGCGGATCTCGTCCACCGTCAGCGGATGGACGTACTGGCCATCGACCTCGACCACCGTCATCTTCAGGCCCGGGATGCGGACGTCGAAGTAGGTCATCGCCGAGCCGTTGATGAAGCGCAGGCGGATCTTTTCCCCGCTGCGGAACAATCCCGTCCAGTTTCCCAGCGACGTGGTGCCGTTCATCAGGTACGTGTAGGTGTGCGCGTTGACGTCGGACAGGTCGGTCGGCGTCATGCGCATGCGCCCCCATGCCGTACGGTCGCTCAGCGTCGCGCTCAAGCCGTCCCGGCGCACGTCACGGAAGAAGTCTCCCACCGTGCGCTGGTAATAGTTGTCGTACTCCGACAGCTTCTTCAGCCGGGCGAACAGGCGGGCCGGATCCATGTCGGTCCAATCGGACAGGAAGACCACGTAGTCGCGGTCGTAGGAGAACGGAGGCGGCTCGATGGGGTCGATGATCAGCGGCCCGTACATGCCGCCCTGTTCCTGGAATCCCGAATGGCTGTGGTACCAATAGGTTCCGGCCTGGCGGACGTCGAACTCGTACAGGTAGCTCTCGCCACGATTGATCCCGTCGAAGCTCAGGCCCGGCACGCCGTCCATGTTGGCCGGCAGCAGGATGCCGTGCCAGTGGATCGACGTGGAGTCGCCGTGGATCGAGCCTGGGGGCAGGTCGTTGCGGACCCGCAGCTGCACCCGAGTGCCTTCCTTCCAGCGCAGGATCGGTGCAGGCACCGAGCCGTTGACGGTGATGGCAGGCCGCGTCTTGCCCGTGTAGTTGACCAGCGTCTCGCCTACGCTCAGGTCGAACTGCGTGCCCGACAGCACTTCGAGCTGGCCCGGAGAGCGCAGCGCCCAGCTCTGCTTCGGCCAGAGTCCCAGGCCCAGCACCGCGCCCCCCGCTGCCAATCCTTGAACGAACTGCCTTCGAGACAGCAGCTGCCGCTCGGCGGCGTTCGTGCCTGGAGGTCTGGATCGCATGCATGATCTCCTATCATCGTACTCGCGTCATGGTGACCAGCCTAGTAGGGGGTCACTTTCGGCGGGATGACCCGTCCATTACATTCCCGTCATCTCATCGTCATTCCCACGCGCCAGAGGGCCTCGATGCCTGCGTGGCGGCGCCTTGCCCTCGCCGGGTCTTGCGCTTGCGGACCCCAAGGTCGTCGACCGCGCCGCATCGGCGTTTGGGTGCTTCCGTCGTCGCGGACGGCAGTTCGAGATCGGCCAGGATCGGGCAATCGGGGCGATCATCCCCCGAGCAGCACGTCGCCAGGTGCTGGAGCGTTGCGGCCATCTCCTGCATGTCGGCGATCCGCCGTTGCAGATCCTCGATGTGGTCCAGGGCGATGCGCTTGACGTCGGCGCTGCGCCGGCGGCGATTGCGCCAGAGCTGCAGCAGGCCATCGATCTCGGCGACGGAAAATCCCAGATCCCGCGCGCGCCGGACGAAGCGCAGCACGTGGACGTCCTTGTCGGTGTAATCCCGGTAGCCGGCGTGTGTGCGGCCAGCCGGTGGGATCAAGCCGATCTGCTCGTAGTAGCGGATCATCTTGGCCGATACACCCGAGGCCTTCGCCGCGTCGCCGATGTTCACGTCATTCTCCTCTCGGCCCCAACCGTGCCGTACCGAAGCCCGCCGAAGCGGCAGCATCTCGCGAAGCCGGCGGCCGGCCAGCCGCCACGAACGCCACGGGCGGGCGAAACCGCCGCAGCCTGAGTGCATTGCCGAGGACGAAGACGCTCGACAGCGCCATGGCGCCTGCCGCGAAGACCGGCGAGAGCAGGACGCCGTAGGCCGGATACAGCACGCCGGCGGCGACCGGGATCAGGGCTGCGTTGTAGGCGAACGCCCAGAACAGATTCTGCCGGATGTTGCGGATCGTCCCCTTCGACAGGGCGATGGCGTTGGGCACGCCCATGAGGCTGCCCGACATCAGCACCACGTCGGCCGCCTCGATCGCGATGTCGGTGCCCGTGCCGATGGCGATGCCCACCTCGGCCTCGGCCAGGGCCGGCGCGTCGTTGATGCCGTCGCCCACGAACACCAGATGGCCATGCACGGCCCTGAGCCGGCGCACCGACTCCACCTTGCCCTCCGGCAGCACCTCGGCGACCACCTCGTCGATGCCGAGACGGCGGGCGATGGCCTCGGCCGTGCGCCGGTTGTCGCCGCTGATCATGGCCACCTTGAGGCCCAGCGCGTGGAGCGCGGCGATGGCCTCGGGGGTGGTGTCCTTGATCGGATCGGCCACCGCGATCACGGCCGCGAGCTTGCCGCCGATCGCGGCGTAGAGCGGCGATTTGCCCTCGTCGCCCAGCCGCTGCGCGATACCGGCGAAGGCGGCCACATCCAGGCCCAGCCGCTGCAGGTAACGATCGGCGCCGATCCGGACACTCACGCCGTCCACCACGGCCTCGACGCCGAACCCGGTCTCGGACCTGAAGCCGGCGACCGCCGGCAAGACCAGGCCTTCGGCGTGGGCGGCCTCCACGATGGCGCGGCCGAGCGGGTGTTCCGACTTCGCCTCGACGGCCGCGATCCGCGCCAGCACCTGCGCGCGATCGAAGCCCTCGGCGGGTTCCAGATCGGTGAGCACCGGCCGGCCTTCGGTCAGCGTGCCGGTCTTGTCCAGCGCGACGACCTTCGCGTCCCTGAGCAACTGCAAGGCTTCGCCCTTGCGGAACAACACGCCCATTTCCGCGCCGCGCCCGGTGCCGACCATGATCGAGGTGGGCGTGGCCAGCCCCATCGCGCAGGGACAGGCGATGATCAGCACGGCGACGGCGTTGACCAGCGCGAACGTCAGCGCCGGCGACGGGCCGAAGGCGAGCCAGACGAGGAACGTCAGCAGCGCCACGCCGATCACGACCGGGACGAACCACGACGTCACCTGGTCGACCAGGGCCTGGATGGGCAGCTTGGAGCCCTGCGCGTCCTCGACCATGCGGATGATCCGCGAGAGCACCGTGGACTCGCCCACCGCGGTCGCGCGGAACGCCAGCGCGCCGTTCTGGTTGACCGTACCGCCGACCACCGCGCTGCCGGCGGTCTTTGCCACCGGCACCGGCTCGCCGGTGATCATGGACTCATCGACGTAGCTGTCGCCATCGATCACCTCGCCGTCGACCGGAACACGTTCGCCCGGTCGCACTTCGACAATATCCCCCGGCACGACGTTGCCGAAGGCGATCTCGGCCGTCTCCTCGTCACGGCGCACTCGCGCGGTCCGCGCCTGCAACCCAATCAGCCGCTGGATCGCCTGGGAGGCGCGCCCCCTGGCCCGCGCTTCCAGAAAGCGGCCGATGAGAATCAAAGTGACGATGACGGCCGCCGCCTCGTAGTAGACGTTGACCGCTTCCGCGGGCAACAGCGCAGGCATGAAGGTCGCAACCAGCGAGTAGGCGTAAGCCGCCAGGGTACCGACCGCGACCAGCGAGTTCATGTCCGGCGCCAGGCGGAACAGCGCGGGAAAGCCATGCTGGTAGAAGCGCCGGCCCGGCCCGAGGATCACCAGTGTCGTCAGCGCGAACTGGATGACCCAGTTCCACTGCATGCCGAGGGTGCGGTTGATCAGGTGATGCACGCCGGGAACGAGGTGCGCACCCATCTCCAGCACAACCACCGGCAAGGCCAGCGCGATGGACACGGCTACGGCGCGTTTCAGGGCCGCCTGCTCGGCGTCCTTGCGGACCGCGTCATCGGCCTCGCGCGAGGACGCCCGGTCGATCGGCCGCGCCGCGTATCCCGCGTCGTCGATGGCCTGGATCAGCAACCTGGCGTCCACACCCCCTTCCACGACTGCGCGCTCTGTCGCCAGGTTGACGCGTGCCGCCGTCACGCCGGGGACGGTACGCAGTGCGCGCTCCACACGTCCGACGCAGGACGCGCAGGTCATGCCCTCGATGGCGAGTTCGGTCTTGATGATCGGAACCGCATAGCCCGCCCTCTCGATGGCCCGGGCCAGTGTCCGGTGGTCGGCCGGTGCCACGGTCTGCACGTCGGCCCATCCGGATGCGGGATCGACGCTCGCACCGTGAACGCCGGGGACGGCCCTCAGTGCCTGCTCGATCCGGCCGGCGCAGGAAGTGCCGCGCATTCCCGCGATGGGTAGGCGCACCGCCTCCAGTCGGAGGGAGGCGTCTTGTGAAGGGGAATCCATGTTCATCTCGCCGTACGATGGGGTCGATGGCCGAGTCTGTGGCTTACCACGGTGGGAAGGTCAACGCTTGCGCGGCCGGCCTGTGAACCCTTGACCTTCCAACGATGGCAAGGTCCATGATAGCCGTACGCAAACCAACAGGAGTTGTCCCATGCAGACGTTCCACATCCAGAACATGACTTGCGGCGGCTGCGTCCGAGGCGTCACGCGCGCCATCCAGTCCGTCGACCCGGCTGCGCGGGTTCACGCCGATGTTCCTGCCCGACGGGTGCAGGTCGTCTCCGACCAGCCCCGTGAGATCGTCGAGGCCACACTGACCAAGTCCGGCTACCAGGCGGTTTGGATCGCTCCGTGAAGCACCGCCTGGCGGCCTCGTTCAGGCCTCGTTGATCGTCAGGGTCAAGCGACCAGGTTCTCGGCCAGTGCGGTCGTCGGACGAAGCCGTTCTTGAACTGACCGGCCCGACCACTCAGTTGCAGGTACTCGGGTGGTCGGGCGGGGAGGGTCGATTGCGCCGCCACGACCATCCTCTCTCGATCTCGATTTGAAGTGCGACGCTCAAAAAGGTTCGGATCAGCACGATCAGCGCAAGGATCGCGACGCCCTGCAGCGAGGGATCGATCGTAACGGTTCGGATGATGTCGGCGGCCACGAGAAACTCCAGGCCCAGTACGATCGCGCCGCCGAGCTCCTGCCGCAGGGAGTGATATCGCGCCTTCAGTTCGAACCCCTTGTGGATGAAGGCGAATCGGCCGCAAGCCAACACGCTGCCCAGGGTGATGACCCCGACGCCGAACAACTCGAATCCCGCGACCGCGATCCCGATCGCCACATGTGGCAAATCAGCGCTCATCGGCATATCCGGTCAATGGTGATCATAGATCCCCACACCCCGGATGTCGTTCCATGAAGTGGTCTGGTGGCAGAGATAGCACTGCTCAGGTTCCGCATTCCTGACACCCGCTATCGGCTTGGACATCATTCCGAAGTGCTCCTTGTAGTGGCTGAGCGGCGCGAGGTGGCACTGGCCGCACTCGGTGGAACTCGGCGGTGGATGCCGGTACTCGGCAATCGACCATGTGGTCGTGCCGTGGCATGTCGCGCAGTCGTTTCCGAAGACCTGGACGTGCGGGTCGGTGGTCTTGTGGCAGCTCGCACAGTCCAGCAGCGTCTCCTTGTAAGTCATGCCGTTGGCAAGCGAGAGGTTGCCCGGCAGCGCCTCGGGCCGGTGTGCCTTGAGGTGCGCGAGCAGCACCGCCCCCTCATGACCCTCCGGGGCCCGATCGAGCCATCGCACGATGATGTCGGTCAAAGCCGCATGGTCCATACCACGCAGGCTGCGGCCGGCGTCGTGTTCCTTGTGGCAGGCCACGCAGTTGTTCGAGCCGGCGATGTCGGCATGGAATGCCGTCGGTTGTCGCTGGACCAGGACGGTCTCGTTTGCATGGCAGGCCACGCAAGTCGCGTCCTCCACGCCCTTCACCGGCGTGTGGCACGCCGCACAGTCCTCTTTGAGAAACGCATGTGCGCTGGACAGGGGGCCCGGAGAGGCCATGCTCTGCCAGGTCGCGGCGCGCTGTGTCTGCGGCAAGGACTGCCACAGCGCGAACGCCGCCACCGGCGCCAGCACCGCGAGCAGCACGGCGATGATCGTTCCCTTTCGACTCATCTGAACCAACGCAGCCCGAAGTAGATGCCAGCCCAGATATGCAACGCCAGCAGAAGATAGAAGATGATCGAGAACGCGATGTGTGCCGACAGCCAGGCGTTGAACAGCCTGCGCACCCGCTCCTGGAACTGGATCGAGTACTGCAGGTCGGCGGCGGCCGACGCCAGCGGCAGCAGTTCGCCGCTGGCCTTGGCCATGCCGGCGCCGCCCGCTGCCGGTGCCTGCGCGTAGGCCCAGTACTCGCCGTCCAGGAGGCGCCACAGGCCGTCGAGCTGCGCCTTCTTCTCGCGGATGTTCTCGGCGACGTAGCGCAGGTAATGCTGGCCGATGAACCCGGTGAGCACGCTCAGCAGCATCGACGCCGTCAGCGCGATCCCGAGCACGCTCTGGAACTTGTGCCCGCTATGGAGGATGGCCAGCAGCGCGCCGATCAGGCCGAAATACACGTGCGCCTGCAGCAATGTGGCGAAGCTGTGCTTCCTGGTGAATGCGCGGCGCAGCGTGGCGCTGCGCTTGACCACGGTATAGACGAGCGGCACGAGCATGAACGCGGCGCCCACGACGCCGAACACGCCACCCCACAGGCTGCCGGCGAAGAACGGAGCGCGGTGCACCAGGAAGCCCAGCCACAGCACCGCCAGCATCAACACGATGATCGTCGCGGCGATGCGATCGTGCTTGCCCATCTAGGCATCCACCGAGATGTCGGCCGACGCTTTCGCCTGGCAGGCCAGGATCATCCCCGACGAGCGGTCGAGCGGGGTCAGGCCGTCGTCCACCGCCATGGTGACCTCGCCCGAGAGCAGTTTCACCTTGCAGATGCCGCAGTAGCCCTGCCGGCACGCGTACTCGATCGGGACACCGACTTCTTCGGCGGCCTCGAGGACGGTCTGGCCGGCGATCAGCGGCGCCCTTTTCCCGGATCGCTCGAAGCTGCATGTCACGGCCGCAGCGGTGTCGCCGGCTTGGCCCGGTTCGGGCGTCGCCGGCTTGGGCGGGCTCAGGAACAGCTCGGAGTGTATCGACGCCGGATCGATGCCCAGCTTGCCCAACTCGCCGCGCACCGCGTCCATCATCACCGGCGGACCGCACAGGTGGATGCGACGCGAGCGGATCTCCGGGATCTGCCCCAGCAGTTCGGCGGTGATGTACCCGCGTGCGCCGGTCCACCCCTCTGATGACTCCTCACTCAACACGATGGACACATGCAGGTTCGGATGCCGGCGGGCAAGCTGGTTCAGCTCGTCGCGGAAGATGACGTTCTCCAGGTCCTTGCAGGCGTAGACCAGGTCGATCCGGCCGTTCCAGCTCTGGTCGGTCAGGTAGCGGATCGAGCTCATCAACGGCGTGATGCCGACGCCGCCCCCCAGGAGTACGACGCTGTCGGACTCGACGCCGCGGAAGGTGAAGCGGCCGTATGGGCCGGACGCATCAAGGAGATCGCCTTCCCGGACGTGCTCGTGGAGGTGACCCGACACGATGCCGCCGCTTTCGTGCTTGACGGTCAGGTCGCACCAGCCGTGGCAGCACGGTGACGAGGCGATCGAATACGAACGCTTGACCTGTTTCCCGTCCGAGGGCACGGAGAGCGTGAGGAACTGGCCGGGCTCGAACTCGAAAGGCAGGGCACCTGTCCCGTCAACGGGTGCCAGGCGGAATGTCTTGACCTGGGCAGTCTCCTGGAAGATGCGGGCGACCCGCAGCTTGCCGACCCAATTGCCCGTGGTGGACGGAGGCGTGCGCGCCTGCGGAACGCTTTCGGGCGAGGCCACCGGAGGCGCCGGTACCGCGGCGGCGGGCGTCGCACCGGCACGAGCCGCCGTGGAGGCCGCCGGAGACGCCGGCGTACCCGTGCGCAGCGTGGCCAGCACCGCGTTCGTACGTCGGTTGCGTGCCACGTACATCCACGCCCCCAGCAGTGCAAAGGCCACCAGCAGCGCCATCGTGAAGTAGTGAAAGCCCGACAGGCCGAAGACCCCGTGCGCCGGCGCCGTGGTCAGGGGATCGGTCAAATTCATTTCGCGGCGGAACCAGTCCAGCGCGATGCGGCGCGGTGCCTGTCCTTCGGCCAGCGCGCGGTAGGCCGACAGGCCGCTGTCGAATTCGCCCCAGGCCACGCGCATCCGATCCGACGCCTCCTGCAAGCCGGCGTAGTCGTTGCGTTGAACCGCATGCGACGCCTCCGACGACAGGCTCGCCAGCTGCTGGATGCCTTCGTGCATCCGATGGTGGGCGAGCTGTTCGACGCTCGCGCGCCGCTCCGGAGGCAGGTCCGGCAGCGCCATCAGCTGGGGATACAGCAGCTTGTTGAGGCGCCGGTCACGGCCGCACTCGTCTCCGCGGCAGCCGCGCATCATGTCGTCCATCATGCCGCCCATGGAGCCGCCCATGGCGCCGCTCATCGACGCACCGGCCGCAGTTGGCATGCCGCCAGCCGCGTCGGGGTGATGCGCGGCATGATCGTCATCGCCCATGCCTGCGTCGGCCAGCGCCGGGGTGCCCATTGGCATGCCCTGCATCGGGCTGCTGCCTGGCATCGGGGTGCCGGCGGCGGCCGGTTGCGGCGCCGCCATGCTTGCCGCTTGGCCAGCGTGATCGTCGTCGCCCATCGGCGCGTCAGCCGACGGCGTGGTTCCCATCGGCATGCCACCCATCGAACCGCTGTCTTGCGCGGCTGTCGTTCCGGCAGCGGGCGGCGGCGCAGCCGCCGCGCTGCCGGCCTTGTCCGGTGGATGAACGGCGTGCGGATCGGCGGCTGTCTGGGCGCCGGCCGCTCCATGAGCCAGCAGCATCGCCAGCGTGGCCAGGGCGGCGACTCGCTTCCACCCCACGAAGCCTTCCGTCAGCACCGCGGCGGCCTCTACTACATATGGCCCATCTTCTTCTTGGCCATGCCCCCGCCCATGCTCGAATCCATCTTCTGCATGGTGGCGTCGACCTTCTGCATCTGCATCTCGCAGTGCTCCATGTCCTCCTTCATCTGCTGCATGTGCTGCATCGTGGCGGGCATGTCCATGTCCTTATGCGCGGAGGCATCGCCAGCCTTCATCGCCATGGCCTGCTGATGCATCTGCATGCTGCCTTCCTGCATCTGTCGGCCCATGGCCTCCATGGCTTGCCCCCGTTCGCGCATCATGGCTGCCATCTCCTCCATGTGCGTGGCCATGGCATCGGGCGTTGCGGGCGCATTCTGAGAAGCAGGGGACTTCGGATCGGTAGGGTGCGCCGCTGGAGCGTGAGGTGCCGCCGGGGTGCTGGCGGGCTGCTGCCCCATGGCGCCTGGCATGGCATCCTTCTTGTGCATGTCATCATCAGCCAGTGCCGCGCCAGCGAGCGCGACACCCAGGATGCAGACCATGACAAGTGACGGCCGACGATAGTGCTGCTTCATGACAACCTCCGATAAGTAGGCGGCGGTTCCCCTCGGGAACCGATGAGCGCAACGCGCTCACGAAGAAACCGACCCGCGTGCGTGGTCGGTTCGTTCGTCCACCGTACGTGCGGCAAGCTGTCGATGGCATGACCCCGACATTACGATGCCGCAATCTCCTCGTAATACGACGCCGGCACTGGAGGAAGGTCCTACCGGAAGAAAGTGCCACTTCGGATGCCACTCTGTTCGCGTTCAAGAAGTGACAAGGTGATTACGCAAATGTAATGACTGGGTCATTCAGCTGAAAGCAGGCTGTTGATGCGCGACCAAAATTGACCAGCGGGGGTGCGGCAGAAAACTTGGACGGATTAGACAGCGATTCCCAGAGACTTTCG
>ERZ1066122.1063-NODE-1063-length-24266-cov-8.642064_pt1 | contig 24266 bp, 26 predicted proteins | sample MGYA00382769_ERZ1066122 | MGnify/ENA primary metagenome ERZ1066122 (study PRJEB33369, sample SAMEA5778352) | biofilm metagenome | biome: Industrial cooling water; feature: Water cooling tower basin; material: Biofilm | place: United Arab Emirates | collected... | reverse complement strand
TTTTGGACAGAAGTTCGGGGATGCTGCTAAAAAGATGGCATCTGATCACGAGTCTCGGCGGCGAGTCATCCAGGCTATCGAACTGATCCAATCGGGAACGACTGGCCCGTTGCACGACGTACTTCAGAGAAAACTACATCTCATCAAGAAGTAAACGGAGTCGTCCATGCCTGCATTGACCCTAGCCGCCCTGCAAGATCTCGTGGGACAAGCTGTCGGCGGGGAAACCGCGTTGCTTTTGCCGGCCGATGAGGGGCCAAAGCTCTCAGACGACGATTCGTGCGACTACCGGAGAGAGATTGGCGTGGGCTTCTTCGAGGCGGCTGGTGCAGGCATTCCGTTCAAGATCTCCAAATACAAGTGGACCTCGCCATCTGACGTAGCGATGGAACTTGAGGTGACCGGATTCTTTTATCCGGGCTCGGCGGCCCCGGCCGCTACGGGTGATGATCCGGAGTGGACCGATCCTGGTGACGCGGATGATTGGGAGATCGATACGGCTAAGAACCTCCTCGATAATCAGCCCCTGAGCGATGAAGACCTTGAAAACTTTTCCAACGACGAGGCAACGACGCCCCGCTTCGCAAAGGTGCTCTATAAGCTGCTGCCCCAAAGCGAGGATGTTGAGGAGTCGAAAGTTCAAACTTTGATCTTCGATAAGGACTACTTCAGCCAGGGCGAGGCGGAGTCGTGGGCCAAGAGTCACGATTTCACAGTGAGCAAGGTAGATGAGAAGGATGAGACCTATCGGATTCGGCAGGAGAATCCCGATAAGTTTCCCCGTATGCGCACGATTCAGTTCGGACCGGGGATCAAAGCTGTTGTAGGATTTGCCAAGGGTGAGAAACGCGAGCAGTTGGAAGGCAATCAACCTGTTGCATTAACCCATGACAATTTTGATGATGCCTTTGCGCGAGCAAAGGATGGGAAGTCTGTCATTTGGGTTAGAACAATGACCCACGCTTCCCCCATCAACGCAAAAACGATAAAGAAATTCGAGGCATCTGGACACACAGTGCTGAAGAAAAGCAAGGATGGGAAAGGCTTCATCATCCAGAACGGAAGTCGTAAGGACTACGTATTTCCTGGCCAGGTCCACGAAGTAATAAATGAGAGCGTTTGTGAATCCAAAGAACAGTTCGAACGGTTCGACGGATCAGTCTTCAACACTGCCGAGGCCGGTCAAATTACCGCAGAGTGGAAGGCCGCTCTGGACGGGATGCGGACGCTTCGGCACACGCTCACCGTACTTTCAGTGAAAAACCTCAAGGATAAGCAGCGAGAATCGAAGGCCGCGAAAGCGATTAAGTCCATCGACAAGATCATGGACTCCTGGGTCGCGCTACACACTAAGGGCGGCGCTCTCATCATCTAATTCCAATCGATTGGAAACCAGTGTCTACCTACCTACCAATCATCGATGAGCGCCTCCGTTCGGTAATGGCGCTTGCCAACTCCTGCTGTAATCCCTTTGCGAGGATGCGCCAGACGTGGCGGCAGGAGTGGTACGTTGCGTATCACGCGTTGGAATGGCTTCAGCAGAATCGCCCACAAGATCCCGCGATTGAGCAGTTGATCGTCATTTTGAAGCTCATAGGGCTTCCAAACAACGACGAGACGAAGCAGAGTTGCATTGAGAATATGTGGCATCCACTTAAGGAGGCGTTGGGAATTCCGCGCGACCATCTAGGACAACCGGTTCCATAGCGGTGCCTCGACGACGTAGATGATCAAGAAAGACGGACTCAAGACCTATAGTGACTTCCAAGAAGACGACTATGTAGAGTCAGTTAAGGAAGCCCTCGCCGAACTAAGTCCCGACGAACTCGAATTCGTACTCCAGTACCTTCAAAATGACCCGGAGGCAGTGCAGGTAGCGAGTGTCCTCGCGGCCACTGAATACGAGAAAGAGTGCGTCACTATCCGGCAGTGGCTGGATGATCCCTATTACATGGGTGACATCACCCGGGACCTCTATCCCCTCTGGAAAGAGGATCTGATCGAGCTATTCGAGTCGAAGCAATACCAGACAGTGTTTCTTACCGGATCGTTCGGCTCGGGTAAGACGACGGTGGCGTCGCTAGCAATCTTGCGAATGATCTATGAAGCGTCCTGTCTCCGGGAGCCGGCCCGGTCGTACGGGGTGGCGACGGGATCTCCGCTTCACTTCGTGAACCTAGCCCCTAACGCGGAGACGGCGCGGAAGACTTTCTTCGAGACGGCGATCATCCGTCTTCGGCAATCGCCATACTTCCGTGAAGAGTTTTGGCCTATCAACTTGAATAGTGAACGGTACTCACCGGATGAGCTTCGGTTTCCCAAGAACATCTTGGTCAAGTCGGGTTCCTCTTCGGATAACTCGACGCTTGGTCTTACGGTTTTGGGTGGGTTCATCGACGAGCTTAACTTCTTCCAGCGAGACTCGGCGGAGCGTCGAAAGCGGGAAAACACTATTCGTTATGGCGAGGGATCCAAGGCTGGCCGCCTCTTCGACAACCTCCAGCGTCGTATCAAATCCCGTTTCCTACGGAACGGCCGACTGCCGGGCATGTTGATTGGGGGTTCTTCTAAGGACAGCCAGGAGTCTCTAAGCGAGCGTTTGATTGCCGATGCCTTGGACAAGCAAGACAAGCGTACCTTTATTCGGGACCGGAGCATCCTCGAGCTAAAGCGGGAGCAGTATTCTAAGACGGAGTTCACCGTCCTTGTCGGTAATCAGTACCAACGTTCTCGGATCCTCGATCCCGGAGAGGTAATTGAGGTCGGCGAAAACGAGGAGGCTCCCCAGACGATTCAGGTCCCAGAAGACTTCCGTCCCGACTTCGAGGCTGACTGCGATCGGGCCCTCCGAGACATCGCAGGGGTGTCGACGATTACCGTCTCCGGGTTCTTTAGATACCCGGAGAAGATCTACGCCTGTATCGACGCGTCGCGGGAGCACCCATTCAAGTGCCACCTTACGCAGTGGGCTGGGGATTGGGACTCTCGATCGAACTACCGTGTGGAGTGGGACAAGCTCGTATCGACGGGCGAGGACGGCATTTCTCGTCCTATCCTGTACCCGCACGTTCCTCGTTTCATCCACCTTGACCCGGCTACGACGGGTGACGCCTTTGGATTTGCCGTGGGCTGCGTCCCGTTTTTCCAAGAGGTGCGTAAGTTCGGTGCGTCCGATCCGAAGTTGACGGAATATCAACCGTACTTCCACATCGACTTCGTGCTTCGGATTCAGGGATCAAAGCTCAGAGAAGTGGACTTCGCTAACGTCCGTCGCCTCATTTACGAGTTTTCAGCCAAGGGATTCTTCATCAAGCGTGTGACGACGGATACTTTCCAGTCCACGGAGATGATCCAGGCGCTCAAAAAGAAGGGGTACGACGCAGAAGTCCTTTCGGTCGATACCTCCAAGGACCACTACTATACCTTCAGAAACGCCATCAATGAGGGTCGGGTGAGCATGTACAAGCACCCGAAGCTCATTGAGGAGATGACGAAGCTGGAGGATGGGACGGAAAAGGTGGACCACCCGCCGAACGGCTGTTTCGTCGGCGAGACTCGCATCCCACTTCTAGATGGCCGCATCGTTCCGATCTCTGAATTGGATGGAAAAGAGGTGTGGGTATTCTCTACTGCGGAGGATGGGAGCCCTCGGCCCGGTCGGGCACGGGGCCGGCTTACCAAGTACGTGACGGAAGTAGTCGATTTGATCCTGGATAACGGCGCAACCATTCGTTGTACTCCTGAACACCCATTTCGTTTAAAGTCGGGTGAGTATTGCAAAGCGGAAGATCTGAGGGTTGGCTTGGATCGCCTAATGATTTTGAACCGCACATACAATGTGAATGGTGGGTATCGCAGAATCACCGACCACACGGGTCAACGTTATCTGGAACACCATATGGCGGTAGGGTTTGATCGTCGCCAGCCGGGCATGCACGACATGGTTGTTCACCATTTGAACGGCTGCAAAATAGACAACCGTCCAGAAAACCTCGAGATCGTTCAGCAAGGAGCGCACGCTCGCGAGCATACCACCTTAAGGTGGTCCGAGGATGGGCATTACGCCTCGGCGGTTATTCGCGGATCTAGGAAGTACAATGCGAGGCCCGAAGTCAGGGCCAACGCGGCGGCGCGTTGGCGCAAAACCATTTTGAACATGCCCAAGGAAGAGCTTCAGGCTAGGGCACGGAATCGCAAGAACTTCAGATCCGATATTGATCTTGAACGGCTCAAGGCCGCTTCCGAGGCGGATTCTGCGAGTGAGGCATCGAAGTATTTGAGTTGTGGCCGAAACGTGGTGGTTAGGGTTTTGAAGGACCACGGATTTGCTAGCTGGCAAGAATTCAAAGACGGCTTGAATCACAAAGTGGTGTCGATTGAGCGGGTGACGCTACCCGTCCCACTTCCGGTCTACGACCTCGAGGTAGACGACTGGTCTAACTTCCTTCTCCACGCTGGGGTGATAGTCCATAACTCGAAGGACTTAGCGGACGGGGTTTGTGGTGTCATCTCTAGCGCCAGCGAGCACGCCGGCAATGACAAGCCCAACCTACCTATGAAGGGTCTTATTGAGAGAGAGGATCAACAGGACGAGATGATGGCGTCGCTTCGCGGTAATCCCAACCAGGGGCCGGCCACGGTTGTTCAGGTCCAAGAGGGTGGGGATATTAAAGTCTACAAGAAGCAGCCTAAGACAGCCGGGCCGACGTATGGTAAAAAGAAGTCCGAAACGTTCGTTCCGATTATCCTAGGCTAACCACGACTGACATGGGCAGGTCATGGCATTCATTTCAAACTCGCTTGATCTTGTCCGCAGCGTCTTCAATCGGGGATCCCTTCTGCCTCAGCAGAAAGAGATCTTCGATGGGGTCTGGTCCGGCAATGGAATGACCTACGGCGGGTTCACCGGATCCGCGCTCTATGCTGTTTCAGATTCTTATCAGGCCAGCACGGCTATTCAGCATGAGTTGATGGCGAAGCTTCGCGACTACGACCTGATGTTGGATTACCCGGAGATCGGGAACGCGGTCCGCATTCTTACGGACGAGGCCACGCAGACTCACGTCATCCGTCAGCAAGCAATTTGGGTCGAGGCCGACGATCAGCAGGTTCAAGAGATCTGCAATACGATGTTGCATAAGCAGGTTCAGATTGAGGACTTCCTCTGGAACTCGATGTTCGAACTCGCGTCTATGGGGAACTCGTATGAGAACCCTCTGGTCAAGGAAGGTGAGGGGGTCGTTAAGCTTCTGAATCTCCCTGTGCCTACCGTTCGGCGTATCGAGGACCGGTACGGCAAGCTTTACGGCTTCATTCAGAGCCCAGACGGGGCCTTCAATAACGCTACGACATCGGATTTCTTTGCGCGTCTAGCGAACCGCAATAGCTGGCAGCAGCAGCGGGACGGACTCGTCGCGTTTGAGCCGTGGGAGATTGCTCACTTCCGTTTCCGTGGATCGAAACGGAATTCCCTGTACGGCGAGTCGGTAGTCGATGCGTCAAGATGGGCGTGGAAGCGGCTGACGATGATGGAAGACGCGATGGTGCTTTATAAGCTCACGCGTTCGCCGCAGCGTTTTGTGTTCTATGTCGATATGGGTGATGTGCCGAAAAATGAGCACGAAGCCTATTTGTCGAAGGTGCGGGATACCTTTAAAAAGCGCCGTGCGGTGAACTCTGACGGTGACTTGATCCGAGAATTCAGTCAGCTTAGTCAGAACGAAGACTTCTTCATTGCAAAAACGGCGGACCGGCGCGGGACGGAAATCGACGTCCTTTCGGGACTGGACGGGCAGCAGGTGGATGACTCGGAGTACTTCCGCTCCAAGCTCTTCTCCTCTCTTCCCGTTCCTAAATCCTATCTAGGTATGGACGAAACGATCGGCCGGGCGAACCTGGGCCAGCAGGACATCCGGATGGCTCGCTCGGTAATTCGGCTGCAGGCCAGTTACAAGCAGGGCGTCCGCCATATCTGCGACGTTCACCTTGCCGCCCGCAATATCGATCCGGACATGGTGAACTACAACGTTGGCATGGTGATCCCGTCCGGAGCCCTTGAGATTGCACATATCGAGGTGCAGCGTGCCAAGGTGGAACTTGCCGCTCAATACCAGGGCATGAACTTTCCCGAAGAGTACATCTGGAGCGAGATCCTCGGTCTTCCAGACGATGAAATCGCCAACATCAAAAAAATCCGGGAGCAGAATGCCCTGGGGGCACCCCAGCCGGCCGCAGGCGGGGATGGCAACGCTGCACAAGGCACGAGCGAAGTTGACAAGATCCTGGGAGGCCAGGAGTCTCGCCAGTGGCGTAGGATGCAGAAAGATTCTCGGAATGAGATACTCGAAGGAATGGAACAAGGACTTAAACCTGTCCATCGCCGGTTGAACGAGGTCAAGGCGCTCCTGAACGATGTTCGGGCGGCTAACAAGAACGCGAGGGTGCGGAAATGATGCGTCAGATCATGGAAAACTTCATGAAGGTCGCCGATTCTGACGCGGAATTGAAGCGTCTCGTCGAGCGGAAACCTAAAACAGAGTACGTCCCCGGTCCGGCCGTTGTGCCCGGAACGCTGACGCTCGCGGAAAGCGTGGAACCCGGGACTCAGGTTAGTTCTGAGCCTGACATGTTGGACAAGATTCTGGCGACTCCTGCCTACGAGGAAGCCCCGTATCAAAGCACAGGTCCGGCGTACGAGCCTAAGAAGGGGTTCGACGAGTGCGATATCCGCGCTGCGAAGCTCTTTGAGTCGCATGGGATGACGGGTCGTCGCGGGATCTACGTCCAGCTAAAGGACGGCACTCTTTTCGAGCGTATGACAGTTTCCAAACTGGCTAACCGTCTGCGTGAGGGCCTTAAAGACGACGACGTTGAGCGTATTGTCCCGGCGATTGAGCACACCAAGCCGGTGCAAGAATCCAAGGAAAGTGTCGAAGAGGGCCTGAAGGCCGTCAAAACTAAGCGTATGTCGGCCGGAGCCCGAGCAAAGGCGCGGTCGCGGTATCGCTCAAACAAGGCTTCGATTAAACGGAACCGCCGTAAGCAGCGGCGTACTGCTGCTTTCAAACGCCGGCAAAAGCGAATCAAGGCGATGAAGCGCGGACGTAGCGCAGGCCCGCGCAAGCGTTTCGTCTTGGCCGGTCTTGGTACGGTAGCCACTCTTGCTGAATCCGCTCGCAAGATGGTTCCCGAGGTCGACAACATGCTGAAGAGCGAAGTCAGCGAGTCGTTCGATTTTGTGGCTGAAGCTGCGACGCATCTTCGTTCTACTATCCCGTCTCTCTACGACTACATGATCACCGAAGAAGAGGACTGGGAAGACGACGAGTACGAAGACGAAGAGCTTAGTCCTGAAGAGATCTACACCGATCAAATTGAAGATGGATCTCTGACCGTTTCCAAGGAAGTCGTGGAGCGTCTTAGCCAAGGCCAGTTTCAGCTTGTGAAGGTTGGCGGTGAAAAGGTTCAGGCACTGGAAGGTGTCTTCGTCGATCCGGAAGAGGCGCTGAATGCTGCAGATGATCTCGTGGACTCGGGCAAAGAAGAGGAGGTTTGCGTCTACGACACCGGCGCGAATGAAATCATCTATTGTTCGTATCCAGTCGAAGAGGGACCAGCTGGAGAGCAAAAGGTTCCCGACTCTGCCGTAGAGATCGATCCTAAGGAATCAAAGGAAGCCGCCGAGATCATGCTTAAGCAAATGATCGAGGACGCCCAGTCTTTGGCCGCCAAGCTGCGTGCCGGTGATATGACGAAGTCGCAAGCCGTACCTGCCCTCTCCGAAATGCTGATGCAGCTTGATGGCGTCGCGACCACTCTTGGGGGCGCTTTCGAGCCTGGGGACGTCCTTCTTCGTCCTCTTGCTACGGAGATTCACGGCGTGCCTGGCGAGCAGCACGTCGAAAACCCGTACGACCTTGAGGTTGATATGGGCGATGAAGACGGTGAAAACGACAGTGATGTCGAAGACTCGGAGAAAAGCTCCGACTCCACTTCGGAATCTGATCCCGAGGCTGATGCCGACAAAGACGACGAAGAGGTTTAACCCGCCAGTCGGAAGCTTGACCTATTTACACGCACCTGTGCTTCCGACAGACTGCAAACGACTGTAACCCGACAGCATAGGTGGCTGAAGTGCTTCAAACTCTAACTGACACTCAACCTCTGCGCTGGCGTCTCGAAGAGAGCGCGGACGGTAAGCTTATCGTTCGTGGCGAGTTCGCCAACGCGAACAAGAAGACCGCGAACGGTCGCCGCTATCCTGAGAACCTCTGGGTTGAGAATATCTCTCGCCTTCGTCGTGAAATGCAGGAGCGGAAGCTGCTTGGAGAGCTTGATCACCCCTCTGACGGGAAGGTGAAGCTTGCGCGTGTCAGTCACATCATCACCGAGATGGCCATCAAAGATGGCGTCGTCGAGGGTGCTGCGGAAATCCTGGATACGCCTAATGGGCAGATCCTGAAGTCGCTTTTCAAGAGCAACGTGCCAGTGGGCGTTAGTTCTCGCGGATCCGGCTCGGTCGTCCGAAACGATCAAAACGAGGACGTAGTTCAAAACGACTTCCAGCTGGTTACGTTTGATTTTGTGGCGGATCCGGCAAATTCGACCTCCTATCCCGAGGTCCAGGCGGAGGATAGGCAGATGGCGAAGAAGGCTGCCGCGAAGGTAATTGCGGAAAACTCGGAGACGGATAACCCCGCCGTGGCGGCTGCCGCTGAGCCCGTGGCAACGCCACCCGCCCAGGCCCCAGTTTCGCAGCCTGGTGTCCCTCCGTCGACTTCGACGCAGCCGACCGGCGTCGGCGCTCCGCACTCGGATCAGCCGAACGCCCCCAAGGCTCCGGACCCGGTTCCCAATCCTAAGACGGACCCTAAGAATCCGCCGGTGCAGCCGCCTGCACGGGATAAGTCTCCGGAAAAGGATCCTGCGATCGATCCTTCCCATCCGGTGCTGAATCCGGAGAAGAACGAGACCCAACAGACCGAAGAGAGCACGGAACAGATGAGGAAGTATCAAAAGAACGCCGAAGAGATCGCCCGGCTGCGGACGGAGAACCAGTCCCTGAAGGAAGACAACGAGCGGCTCGCTCGTCAGACCCAGGAGCTTGGCGTCAGAATTTTTGTCGAACGGAACCTCCAGGGGTATCCGGGTCTTGACGAATTTCTGAAGAAGCTTGACTATCAGCGAATCGAATCACTCGACCAAATTCGACCTGCAGTGACCGAAATTGCGGAAGACCTTCAAGAGCAGCGGAAACAAGAAGCGTTCAAAATGAACATGAAGTCTGAACAACTCGGCAAAGAATTGAGTGAAGCGAAGGCCGCTCTCTCTCATCTGACGGCCGAAGTTAAGACTCTCAAAGAACAGTCTGGACGCGAGGTTTCCGAGGCAAAGAAGACCAGCGAGGATCTCGAGCGTAAGCTCAAGGAATCCCGTGAAGAGGCTCGGGAGCTTCAGGCTCGGCTGACCTTTGAGGCTCGTATCGCCGGCAACCCCGCCGCGCCTGCCCTCCGCAAGATCTTTGAAAGCTCCAAGGACAAGTCCGAGAAGGCGATGACCACTCTGATTGAGTCGTTCGATGGCAAGCGCAGCGCCGTCTTCAAGGAAATCCGTGAAAGCATGGACCGTCGGAAGGAAGCAGACCTTCCGAAGGACCTTGTTGAGCAGAACATCAAAGCGACCGAAGCCAAGCGTCCTGCCCTTAATGAAAGCTTCGAGATCGCCCCCGGCGTAAACGCCGACATGAACGAAATGAAACGTCTCAGCAATATCCGGCGATAGTGCGGGAAAGAATTTAACCATTTTGGAGGTTCGGCATGACTGCAGTTGCTAAGTCTGACCAGTACGCTCAGTTTGCGGTGGAGCGTTGGAAAGACCTGCTCGAGGGTATCAACAACCCTCTCGCGCGTAAGAACACGGCGATCATCCTGGAAAACCAGTCGCGCTACTTCGGCCGCCTGGAAGAGGAAACCCGCACCACGAACGTGGGTTCCTACATCAAGAACGTGTTCCCGCTGATCCGGCGCGTGTTCCCGAGCCTTGTCGCCAATGATATCGCCTCGATTCAGCCGATGTCCGGTCCTGTCGGCGCGGTGTTCTACTTCGAAGTGAAGTACGGCACCACCAAGGGCAAGATCACCGCTGGTCAGAACCTCGTCCAGAACTTCGACCCGTACTACACCTCTGAGCGTGTGGTTGGCGAAGTCCTCGCTACGCCCTCGTCTCCTGCTTCGAGCGTCTCCTCGGCTCTCGACTTCCTGCCTGTCCGCACCTCCACGGTGGTGGTCAGCGCCGGGAACGTCTCGGGCGTGGACAACGGCTCTGGCACCATTACCGGTCAAGGCGTGAGCGGCTCGATCGACTACCTCACGGGTGCGATCGCTCTCTCGTTCACGGCACCTGTCACTGGCGCGATCGTTGCGGACTACACGTACAACAGCGAGTGCAACACCAACATCCCGTCGGTGATGCTCGATGTGTCCATGAAGCCCATCGTTGCCCTGACCCGTAAGCTCCGCGCGGACATCTGCCTGGAAGCTTCGGACGACCTCAAGGCTCTGCATGGCGTCGCCGCTGAGGAAGAACTCCTCAACGTGATGGCCCAGCAGCTGTCTCTCGAGATCGACCGCGAGATCATCGAAGACATCCGTAACGCCTCGACCCTCTACCCCACCCAGGGTGGCGGCTTCGACGTCAAGGCCGTGCCTGCCGGCGTTTCTCCGGTTGAGCACTACCTCGGGATCGTCCACGAGATCTCCAAGGCGTCCTCGAAGATCAACGATCTCACCAAGCGCGGTCCGGCCAACTGGGCGATCACGTCTGGTACGGTCCTGAGCTACATCGAACACCTGTCGACGGTTCGGGGCATGCGTCCGGTCTTCTCGTCCGCAGCGGCTGACTCCAGCGCCCCGGTTGAGCAGCCGAACGAGTACGCGATCTTCAAGGCCGGCAAGATGAATGAGAAGCTCACGTTCTATCGTGACACCTACTTCCCGGTGGTGGGTGCGGATACGGGCACGGGCTTCGGCGACATCCTGATCGGCTTTAAGGGCCAGTCTTGGCTCGACGCCGGCTACGTGTTCGCTCCGTACGTTCCGCTGCAAGTGACTCCGTCCTTCACGGACCCGGATTCGGGCACGATCAAGCGCCTCGCGTACACCCGCTACGGTAAGGCGATGCTGAGACCAGAATTTTACTCGAGGGTGCGCGTCCGCAACATTTGAGGACGTTTTTTCCAAAAACCCCAAGTTCGGCCAACGCCGGCTTGGGGTTTTTTCGTTTGTGCGCAAAGGTCCCTCGTCATGGAGGGAAAATGTCGGCACGCGCAGCGTCGATCTGGAAAGCTCTGACGGACGATGAGTTCATTCGTTGGTGGTGGCTCGGAGTCTTCTTTGGAGATGGTAATGTTAAGTGGAAATCACCAAGCCAGGTGACGATACATTTTGGCCTTTGCGGGGAGCTTAAGGATCAAATGCTTCGGTACGTTGGTGCCTGGGGAGTCGCGCCGCATTCCCGGTCGCCTGATTTCTATCAGGTCTTTTGCAATTCATTACAGATAGGGACGTGGCTGCGAGATGCCTACGGAATCGATGGGCCTAAATCGTCGCTACTTAAAGTTCCGGAAGAGATCCGCCACGCCTCGAACCCTAGATTCTGGCACTTCTTGCGCGGATATTTCGATACAGATGGAAGCGCGTCTGCCACATACTCCAAGGCTGGATACTTCGCGCCACAGGTAAGTTTCTCGTCTAACTCGGTTCAACTTCTCGAAGACGTTTGTGCTTTACTGGAGGAGCGGCTCGTTTTCGGTCGTATCGACCGTTCCGCAAAGTGTCACAAGCTGGTGATCAGGCGGATGAACTCTATATGCCGTTTGTATGATCTGCTGTACTCTTTTGATGGTCCTCATCTCACTCGGAAACGGGAAAAGATGAGCGAGATTGTGAAATACGCTCTCGCTCGCTCAAACTATCGACAACCTTAGGAGCAGACATGGTCCAGCAGATTACGATCGATTTGGACGCGGGTTTTGCAAGCCAGGCACGTCAGTTCAACCTTGCGCGCATGGCCGGTGTGAGCGGAATCATTGGTCCTTTGAACGGTCCGATCACCGTTGAGACGGAGCTTGGTGGGAATGTCTCTGCGTTTCACGGATCGTTCGAACTGAACGGTGACCAAAGCGGCGCTCATCTCCACTTGGTGGACTTGGTCGATATGCCGCAGGACTACGATGTCATTCGTTTCCGTCGTGGACTGGACGATCAGCTGATCGGTCAAAACAGTGAAGTGGGATCGCTCACCGACGACGTTCTTCAGGTGGACTTCTAAGGAGATCGGCAATGTCGCAGCTTTTGGAAGTCGATATTGAAGGTGATTTTTACGGTGAACTGCGTAAGTGGAACCTCGCCCGGATGGCTGGCGTTTCCGGCGTGCTAGCCCCTCTCAACTCTGGCATCACGGTCCGCCTTAACACGGGCGTCGACATCGTGGATCTGCCTGCTATTTGGCAACGCGCGGAGAACGGGCGAAGCGCAGAGCTAACGTTGGTTGATCCTCCGACGCTGCCAATTAGCTTCACGCACGCATCCCTCATCCGTGACCGAGATACCTGGCTTTGGGCGAACGCTCGCTCGGCTGGAAGTATCGAAGATACGGTTCTGACGATCGACTACTGAGATTCCAATCGATTGGAATCTCATTCATTGATTTCGAGGGTGGCCTCGATCTTCAGGATGATCGGTTCCGTCCATCCGTAGGGAATGTAGCGGCAGACACGTACGACCCGGGCTTTTTGCCACTGGGTCATGTGTCTGGCGTGTTTGAGGGCGGTCGGCAGGGTGTATAACGAGATGCAGGTTTCATACACCCAGCGACTCTGCACTGGATTGAAGACCTGAATAGCGAAGATCATGTCATCCGGAGATCGGAATAGCATCTGCGCCAGTTTCTGTGATTCCATGCCCAGAGTATAACTGACTCAGAAGAATTCCCGGTACGGAGTCTGACGTGATCCTGGAAGATCTTGCCAGCGAGAAATCGGCGATCGAGAAAGAGATTGGGGAGATCGCCGAGGTCTATAAGGACTTCGACGCTATTCTAAAACGCGTAGATCAAGTGCTGAAGCGAGTGAACCCGGATGCACAAAAAGAGGTAAAGGCAGCGCGTTATAAACTCAATCAAGGTCTGAACCTGTTAATCGACGCGGAGGACGACTTACGTATCCTTGGGGAAAAGTCCCGTAAGCCGACGCGTACTCCTATTAAGCTGAGCCAACCGGCTGATAACCTGAAAGGGGAGCTAGATCGAATTGCGGCGGATGCCGCAAGACTTTCGGCTCGAGTAAGGAATGTTGGGCAGGCGCTATACGGATTCAAGGTCATTAAGACCCAGGCGATTATGGCAGACTTGGAAAAGGCTTCGGATGTCGTCCGCACAGCCTTTGTGAAACTGACGAAGGCGCAGGAGGCACTATGAAGGTAAAAATTCTCCAAGAACTTGCTGAAGAGGGATTCATTAATCCCAGTCACGTCGGCCCCGTGGTCAGCGGTTTACAGCGGGAAGACGACGGGCAGGGATCTCAACTCCCTCGTATTGATCCTCGACTCGCGCAGAACGCGAGCGACGCCGCAGTGGGAACGCGCGCTGCTAATCAGGAGAAGGCGGTTAATCCGTCTGCATCCGATGCGGATGTAATGCCACAGCCAGGAGGAATCCCGGCGGACCTTAAATCGACAATGGACCTTTTCCGAAAGTCTCTCGACTTCTCGCTCGACCTTGTTGCTCCGCACCTCGAACGTCTTCGCGCATTGGACAACGCAGAAGTGCAGGCGTTTATTCAACAGTACGATGCTGTTGCGGGGACGAAGGCCAATCCGGAGACGGCACCTGCCGCAACGGACCCAAAACCTCTTACCGCTGCTCCCGTCGTGGACCCCACTGTGCAGCCTTCGGCGGTCGGATTCGTGAATCCAACCGTTACCGGCAATCGTTCCGTCTTTAACGCAACCCCTGTCGCACCGGTGGCCCAGTGAAACTAGAAGAGATCAAATCCCTCGTAGAGATGGAGATGGGAGAGCCGACGATCTGTTCGGATCTCGATGATTCCGCGTGGGAAAAGATCTTTCTAAAAGCGAAGGTCTGGTTCCGCGCAAAGAAAGGCGTCATTCGCTGCTGGAAGTTCAACATCGTATCTGGAAAAACGACGTACGACGTTCCTCCGGATTTTCTTGCAGTGGTTGACGTCGCTTTGCCTGCTAGCGGCCGTTCCGATTGGTTCAATCTTGGGATAACTGAGCTAATCCCCACGTGGGCCCTCGGCGCAGGATTTCAGGGAAATGTTCCGTTCGATCTTGGTAGCTACCAGGCGCTGCTGAATCACCGCAGTTCCATGCGGCACCTTTTCGGCAGTACGCCGACATGGTGGTACGAGTGCGACAAGCTTCATGTCTCGGGTGGATCGTATTGCGGAAGCGGGGCTAGTGGACCGGCGGTCTTATTCTACAAGACCAAAGAGTTTAGCCTTGAAGAACTGAACGGAAGAGATGAGGATCTCATCTATAGATATTGCCTTGCGGTAGTGAAGCAGGTTGTCGGCCGAATCCGGTCGAAGTACTCAACTTATCCGGCTGCTAATGGCGGCATCTCGATGGATGGTGAGTCTTTGATCGCCGAGGCGCTGCAATCGTTCGAAGCCCTTGATCGAGAGATCTGGGAGTCGCAGGGGCCCATGGGAACAATCCTCACAGGATAAGGGGCCAGTTTTGGAAGCCGTCAACCTTCCCTCTGTACTCCAGGGACTGGTCTATATGCTGCTCACAGCCGTAGGCGGCATGGCTGTGATGCATTTGACCCGTATTGCCCATGATATTCGCGAACTGAAAGAGACCGACCGTAGCGTGATGGAGAAGGTAAGTGAGGCGCTCCTGGAACTCACTAAGGTCGCTCAGGCCCTCTCATTCCTTCAGCAACACTTTGATGCCGTAAAAGATGACCTTTACGGAAAGATTCGAGATATTAACGACGAACTCAGGACACTCGATCAAAACCGTGAACGCCGGAATGAAAGAGATCGTTCGGATCGCGATCGTTCCGATCGGGATCAAAGGCGTTAAGAGGGGCCTATGGCTAAGAGACGTCGGCGGCGACCGTTGTATGCACCGTATCCGATGGTCATGGACCCTCGTCGCTACCTTCAGTCGCTGGGGCTTCTCCTCGCCGGTGGTGCGGGCTGGTATTACCCAAGTCCGTTCTATTTTCCGTGGCGAGTTCTTCCCGGTGTCAAAAACACTCCGAAGCCTGGGCCTGACGTTATGCCTGGCGGCCCTGCGGGCCCAGCGCTTCCGGGGCCAGGTGGCATTAACTCCGGCGGTGTCCTGCCCGGTCATAATCTAGGAATGGGGCCTGTAGCCGAAGAGGCCAGCATCGAACTTACTGTGATCACCGATGACGGTCAGCCGTCCCGCGTAGATAGCGAGCATCTCGGTAATCTGGTGTTTAAGGTGAAAGACCTAAACGCGGTTCGCGGCCTCAGCCATGCCGCTATCGGCGAGGAAAAGTTCGAAATCGAATCCACGGCAAAGCTCGAGGATGGGGAAGGACTGGTATTCCTCTATCCAGAAGATGGAGAGGATGATGGCGCAGACACCTAACCCGCAGCAGCGGAACTACATCGAACGCGAGAAGCAAATCCGTGAACGGAACGTGCGTGCTCGTGCCGGCGGCAAGGCTTTGATCTTGTCAGAAGACAAAATCGTGGACATTATTGCCGACAGACGCATGCCAACTGAAATGCAGCACTGCATTATTAAAGTGCTTCCAAAGGTCTCCGGGTCGGACAAGGAACGATTCATCGCCGCTACGAACATCTGTCAGGCTGTGTTCCAGAAGAACGGGTATCAGACTAACGGCGACACTACCTTGACGCCTAAGGGGCTGAAGAACAACCTGCGGCATCGTCGAGAAGTAGATAACGGATTCAAGGAGTCCAGGTATCGCGCGATTGAGCAGCGTCTTTGGGGTGGATCCGTGTCCCGGCGTTTGCAGGAGCGGAAGGACGCTAAAAAGAATCCTTCGACCCCCTGATAGGGATGCTTCCTAGTCGCACATACCTACAGAATTTTATAGTAGTATCGTTTCGAGGCTTTAGGTCACTGTTTCAGTCGAGGTGAAGCGTGGAACCGAGTGTAAGCGTGCGCGCAGTTGATCCGATCCATGGTCTGCTGATCGCGACAGGCCGTGGCACTTGGATCTACGACAGTATCAATCCTGATGATAAGTCCGGCCACTATGAATTCGCCGACGAATACGGTGCGTTTAAGTGGGAAGTTCCCGGGCCGCGAGCGCTCGATATGGGTGTGACCGAGGCTGACCTTTTGGACTGCGTTGATCAGGCTGCGGATAAATATCTCGATCCGGATACGATTGGGCTCGCGTTTGGCTTTCCTCGGAACAGCGGTGCACGCCGGATTGGTGGGAACTTCCGCAGCCGTTTGAATCCGCACATCATGTGCCAATTCACTCCAACCTCCGTTGATGGTGCGGATTGGGATGCGTATTTCGCCTGGTACTATCAGGAAGTAGAGAAGCCGAATCCGGTATTCGGACAAGCTATCGCTATGCCTGCGCAGCCTCCGCAATCAGATGCTCCGGCAATTGCGCTTCCCAGCGTTGCGGAGGCGCGGGAGATCCTGCCCAGCTTCCGGTCACAACGCGAAACGGATCGCTTCCTCTCCACGCTTTATAACGTGCGTAACCGTTACGGCGATGTGGATTACCTCGCCGAATCTACCGAAGCCCTGAAGCGCGAGTGGGCCGCCGTCCTCAAACAAAAACGCAGCGAACTTCCGGAGCAGTGGTGGGAGTCGATCCAGCGCAAGATTCCTAATCTCGCAGAGAGTAAGGATTGGCTCGCCGAGGACAACTCTCGCGATCTTTTGGCAGTTGCACTTGCAGAGTCCTTAGAGGATCAAGGATTTCTCGCGGCCGAATGCGATACGCAGACCGTGGCGGGCGGTAACCGTGAAATCTCCCTGCACCGGATGGGCAACGTCGCCGAGGCGGTAGTGCTTCGGACGCCAGCTAAGAGCGTTGTCACACTGATCAACAAAGCGAAGCTTTCCGAGGATAAGATCGGCCGGCTAGCGAGCTTTTTCAGGCGTACGGTGGGTCCGGTCTCCATTACCGAATCCGCAGACGCGGCGAACAAGATCATGTGGGATGAGCTTCCGGTGATCGAAGCGGCCAGTGAGAATGCAGAGTTCTGGGAAGGCCAGCAGCCGTACTTCAAGTCCGGGACGCACGTGAGCCCAACATTTAGTGCCGATCTTCATAACTTTGAACGGCAGAAGTTGATCACGGTGAAATCGTCTGCAGCTGTATCGTGGTTCCACGGGCGGAAGGACTATCCCGAAGGCGTAACGGTCGTCATGCCGGATAAAAAGGAATACGCCGTTCGCAACAGCGCGGATCGCGGGAATGCCGTGATCTTGGAGCTACAGCCGATCAACTAGGGTCGTCGTCGCTGGCGTGCGTGGCTGCGGCGATGACCGGGTCCCAGGGCCCGTAGTGGCCATGTTCGACCGCCCGTCTCGCCGCTCCTTCCATCGTGTACTTTTTCTCGTGCGAGACCTCGCCTATCCGGTAGTAGAGTTCCTTGGGCACAACTTTGCCAGATGGGTCCACCACGTACCCCTGGATCTCCACCCAGGCGTGGCCATACCGGATTCCCTCGATCGGCCCCCGGCCGGTCACGATCCCGTGAACTAATACCGCGTTACGAATTCCTGTTTGGATCCGCTGGTAGCCGATCTCGTAGCATTGCCCGGCTTTCGACTTCATGGGCTTCGCTGGCGTGCGCGTGCTCATCGTTCAGGGGGTGCTCCAGGTCGCGGCTACTTCGCCGGTGGCAGCGAAAGGCCGGATGTGATCGGCAATTTTTTCTGAACGTTATCTTCTATCTGCCCAATGACTTTTGTCACTTCCTTCAGAGCTACCTGGAGGCTCTCTGCTGCGGCCGTCACCGGGATCGTCTTGAAACCGAATGTATTCTTTTTGTGCACCCCGCCGCTCATATCGATGAAGAACCAGGTCACATCGTGCGAATGGTCTGCGATGAAGCGAGCAAGTTGCGCGGGGTAGTTCGCGCTTTCACTCTCGTATGTGTCTCCGCCGTCGGTGAAAACGACGATCACGTGGTGGGTTTTGACCTCGGGCGTCAGCATCGCCATTGCCACGCTCGACTGAGCCGCATGGAGCATAGTTCCCCAGAGAAACGTGTCTCCCGAGGTGTGCTGCGGCATCGTGGCTGTTCCCGGAGGATCGTAAAAGTCCCGCATCGTGATTCCGTGGCCGGGCATGTTGAAGGACTCAACCCTCAGCATCGTGCGAGTGTATTTGGATGCCGTCTTGACTAGATTTTCCACCCCTTGAAGAACTGTCGGCCAAAGGTTTCGCATGGAAGTGCTCGCGTCGGCCAATACAGTGACCTGAACTACTTCTGGACTTTCCAGGCTCTGAGGGCCCTTCGGTGCTACTGATTTTTTCGCCATTTATTCCTCCGTCCGCGCGTCTATCGGGGTGATAACCGGGTCCCGTTCTTTTCGGGATCCCGGGCAAAAGATCAAGTCGGAATTCGATAAATTCTTGCAGTAATTTTCCCCAAAGATTATCGCCTAAATAACATTCTATGCGGATATCTTTGAACTTAATTCTCTTGACTTGGGCTCAGGTTTCGAGGGAAACAGCCGATCCACTGGGGGTAGCTGGAAACTACGAGCCCGGCGCTACCCTCGGAGGAATTATGGGCCGCATAGACAAGATCCTGGATACCTTCAAACGGGGTGGGGTCTATTCCGCATCGAGCCTGACCCAGACGATCGGGGAGCCTCCGAAGAACTCGAAATTCGTATCGGCGGAATTGGTGCGCCTAACGCGTCTCGGGATCATCACCGAGTTGGCGACCCCGCTGTCCTGCCAGGTAACCGGCAGGATCGTAAAACACTTCGTGTATAAAGCTGGTCCGACGAGCGCAGCCCCTAACGCCGCACCGCCACCACCGCCACCACCTCCTCCGCCGCCACCCCGCCAGCCGAAGCCGCGCAAACCGCGTGCGCCGAAGGCGGCTCCGCCGCCGCCCCCGCCCCCGCCTCCAGGAACCGGAGCGCATGCCGGGGCTCAGACGCCGGACCCTTGGGTGGCAGCTGCACAGGAAATTCTGCGTCAGAAGAGACTAAAGTTTCTGGAAGACCTTAAGGCTCAGGCTGAGCGCCAGCGCAAAGCCGAAGAGGCAAGAGCATCGGCGATGCACAAGCGCAACGCGGTTCGGCAGGCGCAGGCGGTCTTCGCGCGCTACACTGGAATGATGTGGGATCGACTTGATGCTGCCGGGCAAAGGTCTGCGTATTTGGGTGCCATCCGGAAGTTGCACCCGGATCGCGGCGGAAATGCCGCAGACTGCAGCGCACTCAATGCCGCCTACGAAACTCTCAAGGGATAATTTTCTGCATCCTGGACAATGAGCCAAGGTTCGAGCTAACCCCGGACAACCTTCCGTAAGGAAACCTCACCCGGGGGCAAGAGTGGAATACGAAGACGACGGCGACGTCGAGGACGTGCAAGAGCGTCCGAACAAGGGATACGACGCCGGTTTCCTTTGGCTCGATCAGTTCGAAACCTACTCCAAGAGAATGAGAACGAAGGGTAAGCGCCCCAAGGGTTATCCGCGCGGTGCCGTAATTCACTACACGTCCGGCCGGGACAACTTCACGCCGATCGAAAGCGGGATCGATGACGGCTACTGCTTCAACCTCATTACCGGTAATGGGAAGGTGTGGCAGACCCACCCACTGGACGAGTGGGGGAACCATGCCGGCAAAGCTTCGTGGAAGGGATCCAGTCTCATCAATACCGTTTGCGTTGGTATCGAGGTTACTTCTGCGGGCCTTCTGACACCCGAGCAGCCGGAGTTAGTCAAGAAAGGTACGGTTCCATGGGAAACCACAGCATGCCCGGCACGAGCATGGTTTGAAAAAGACTTCTCATGGCAGCCAATTCGTCGCGGCGGAGACTCGAATGCTGCCGAAGGGTTCTATGCGCCATTTACCCACGAACAAGTAAGTTCGCTGACCGAATACTTGATTGCACTGAAGTACAACAATCCTGAGATATTTGATTTCGATTGGGTCGTAGGACACGACGAGGTGTCGCCTGGTAGGAAGACCGATCCTGGCGCGTGCATGCCGTGTTCAATGCCTGTGTACAGAGAGCAGCTGAAGCAACTCTATAAGGAGCGTTATGGGTCTGTCTGATACCGTTCGTGAGGCGCTGAAGGATGCTGGATTTCTGACCGTGGCTCAGATTACGCGAAAAGCCGGAATGGAAGATGTGCGCCGCAAGTTCGTTTCGGCAACGATCGTAGCGTTCGAAAAGATTGGCGCGGTGCGGGCTCGGCGAAACGTTACCTGCCCTATTAGCGGAAGGCAGGCTACGGCATACGAACTAGTGGATCCTCCGCCACCTAGGCCGGCCAAGGCCCCGCGTGCGCCAAAGGTCAAAAACCCTCCTGAGACAACTGCCTAAGGCGCTCATCTAGCCAGACCATGGGGATCAAAGTAGTTTTCGATTCTGCTCCGCAGTAGGATTTAGAAAACGAGGGCCGACTCCCATGGCGAATTCCAATCAATTGGAAAAGTTCAATCGGATCTATGCCACCCAACGAGTGACTCCCCGCATCGATCGATTGCTTCGCCTAAAAGTGATTCCCTACATCCGATACGGCTACGATCTGGAAAACGTCCGGAAAGTATTTCGGCGCGGTCTGACAGAGTATGTGCTCTATCGCAAGTCGGGCATCACAAAGGTCGAATGGGCCATGGGGCGCGTAGCCGCCTACCTGACCAAGGTCGGGTCAAAGGACAAGGATCTTTGGCCGAAGGTGGGGCAGATGTTTCAGATCCCGGTGCAGGAGGGGAAGCAGCACCAGGCGGTCTGGACCTTCTACACCTATGAAGACACGCCAAACCACAACCTTCTCCACACCACCCATCACTATTTTGCGGAGAGTACCCGCGACGTCCTTGAGCAGGTCATTCCGGTGGTGAAGTCTTATTTTGAGTCCCATCCTCTGAAGGCTAGGACGGTCAAATTTGATCGCGTTGAGATGTTCGGTGAGGACAAGGATTACCGGGTACTCCTCCCCGCCGCAGAGCACGTGGATGCTTTCGATCTTGCGCTTCAGGAGGCTTTGAACGAGATCGAACCGTCTAAGTTTCCCAGCTACCGTCCGCACATCTCCGTCAATCGGAACATGGATGAGTACGAAGGCACGATCGCCGGGTATCACGTAGGCGTAGGGGACGAGATCGTGCTTTCGATTCCTGCCTCTAAGGAGGAAACGACGACACCGGGCATCAACTACGATGTGGGTCCCGAGGACCCAGACGCTGAGCCCGGGGAGCAGTAATTACTGAGCCTGTGAGTCATCAAAGAGCAGGCGTCCTTCGTACGACACCCGGGGGTTAGTACCCTCGAAAGAAAAGACTTCCTTCAGAATGGTCGACTGCGCATACATCATGGCCATGTTGGGGCCGCCATTCCACGCCGTCCGATCCTCAAAGTCTCGGTTCCGTCCGTTGGGATCGCCAAGTTGGTGGGGACCGAAGTTGGTCATTCCCACGAGCTTGTTATCCTCTTCCCGCCAGACGGCTCCGCCGGAGTTCCCGTTGATACTAGAGATCGAGTAGACCATCTTGTTGCCCTGGTACGCCTTAGGGAATCCGAAGGCGTATGTCGCTTCCCGGCGGTCGCCTGGGAATCCCACAGTAAAGATCTTGGGAACATCGTTCTCCTTGCCCATCTTCAAATCGTTCTGGTCCGTGAGGATGGACGGTGAGTAGCGCTGTGCCCACTTGGTCTCCTCGCGGGTCCATGTGACCTGGACGATTGCATAGTCAAAACTCGCGTGTCTCTCCAGAACACGTACTGCGCGCAGGTCGCCAGAGCATCCGGCAGCAATGCATGCTCCGGACGTGTAGGTAGAGCCTGCTCGCGGGCTACAGTGATTCGCGGTGAGCATGAGCGAGGTTGTGAGCATCGAACCCGAACATCCGCCCACGTTCACTGTCCACAGGAGACGGGTCCCCTTAGCTGATTCCCGGCGATTCGCGTCGTCTTTGAAGATATCGGTACTGTCCTGAAGGCGAACGTGTGTAACGTCCCCGGCAACGTTCCATGGCGGGTCTTGGGAAACGACCGGTTTTGAGTCGTCCTTGGAGCAGGCCACAAGCAAGAGAGAAGCGAGTGCTACGAGTCCCGTTTTCATGTGAGGCTTCCTTTCGGGCTGAGTCGGCGTCAGCGTATTAAAATCTAGCAACTCCGAGAAGGCTGGAGAGTGCTTGTTTACGGAGCTATCACGGTCAGAGGAGGACCTATGGTCGAATGGCGTCCGGTTTATGGATTCAGTTTTTACGAGATTAGCAGCGATGGCCAAGTTCGTCGGTGCCGGCAGTTCCCGCACAACAAGCAGGCGTGTACCCTCGGCAAAGTCATTAAGCCCAGAGCGGGCGGCTATAAACGGCTCTATCATCGGGTTGGATTGACGCCAGATGATATGTCTCGGCGAGTCGATCGCTACATACATAGACTCATGTTGGAGTCTTTTGTCGGTCCTGCCCCCTCTAAATCCCACCAAGCATCCCACCTTGACGGCAATCCTTCGAACAACACAATCGATAACCTCGTGTGGGAATCGCCCATCGAGAACTCGCGGCGGAAACTGGGACACGGGACGTCCGGTCGCGGTTCGGCGAATCCAATGGCGAAGTTAACCGAGGACCAAGTCAAATTAATTCTACAGATGTACTTGGATGGGAAGACTCCGCGAGAAATTAAGAACGAGCTAAATCTCGATGCCACTGTTATGCATGTGGTAAGAAGGGACGCTTGGAAGCACGTCGAGCTTACTCCTGAAGAGGAGGTTGCACGCCGTAAACGCGCCCATGAGAACGTTCGATTAGCCAGCAGGAGAGCGAATGACGATCGTCGTAAACGAAGTGCCGATCGAGAAGATCAAGGAATACGAGTTTAACGCGAAGGAACACCCTCCCGAGCAAATCCAAGAAATTGCGGATAGCATCGCTAAGTTTGGGTTTCTCGATCCGATTGCGGTCGACGAGAATCACATTCTCTTGGAGGGCAATGGTCGTTATCTAGCCGCCAAGCTACTAAAGCTTCAAACCATTCCGACGATGATGCATACGGGCCTATCGGACGCTGAGAAGCGCGCCTATCGCATCGCGCACAACAAGCTGAATATGAAGACCGGCTTCAATGCCGAGGTGCTGAAAACTGAGTTCGCGGCGCTCAAGAGTCTCAACTTCGACCTCAAATCTACCGGCTTTACACCGTCCGAGGTGAAGCCGTTCATGCGAAACATCCTGGAGCCGAAGAAGGGCGAGACCGGGGACGACGAGGTTCCTGAGAGTGCCGGTCGAGAGAATAGCCGAGGAGTGAAGCGGGGCGACCGCTGGCGGCTCGGCAATCACATCCTCCGCTGCGGGGACTCCACCAGTGCAGAGGACGTAGGAGATCTGTTCCAGGGCGAGAAGCCCAATCTGATGAACACGGATCCTCCGTACGGCGTGAAACTGGACAACACGTGGCGCGACGCGGTTGTCGAGGATAACAACGCAAATAAGAACTTGGTCCTAAACGACGACCGTGCTGACTGGACTGATACCTATAAGATGTTTCCAGGAAATATTGCTTACGTGTGGCACGCCTCATCCTTTTCTCACGTATTCCGGGAGAACCTGATTGAGGCTGGCTTTGATGTGAAGCAGCAGATCATCTGGTTCAAAGACAACCACGTTTTCTCTCGGTCGTATTACGCCTGGAAGCACGAACCGTGCCAGCCAGCCGGGACGATGGTCCGGACCCCCGCCGGAGAGGTGCCGATTGAGAGCCTTAAAGACGGGGACGTAGTCGTTTCTTACAATTCCTATTCCAGTCAGATGTCCGGCTTGCGAGACGGGAAGAAGATCAAAGTCGCCTCAAGAGATTACGACGGCGACTTGTATGAAGTGGAATTGGCGGGCCGCAAAACTCGGGCGACTGACGGACACCAATTCACTGTTAAGTACACCGAAGAGGCTAAGGATATTTGGAACACGTATCTGATGAGGAAGGGCGACCGTTGGCGGATTGGCATCCTGCGGACGTTCAATTCTCGCGGATTTGGCCCTCTCATTCGACTCGATCAGGAGCGTGGCGAA
>ERZ1066122.1062-NODE-1062-length-24274-cov-34.521326_pt1 | contig 24274 bp, 14 predicted proteins | sample MGYA00382769_ERZ1066122 | MGnify/ENA primary metagenome ERZ1066122 (study PRJEB33369, sample SAMEA5778352) | biofilm metagenome | biome: Industrial cooling water; feature: Water cooling tower basin; material: Biofilm | place: United Arab Emirates | collected... | reverse complement strand
TGGTCTCCACCCTGCCGCACTTCTTGGGCCCGGCTACCCCTCTGAACGCTTACCTCCAGCGTACCTCCGGGTGCGATCGTCCAGGGTGTCTGTTCCACGCGGCAGACGGAGTAGACGAAGTCCATGAAGCGGGCGGGTTCGTCACCGCGATAGATCTCAGCGTATGCGAGGCACTCTGAGTCGCTGATCCACACTGCCGTATCCGGCCTAGTGTTCGTCAGAGAGAGGCGGATGAAAAAGCTTTGCCCCTGCTTGACCTGAACCGGATCTAGCGAAAGGCGGGTCCGCACACCCTCGATGACGGCTTCGGGCTGCTCCTCGACCGGCTCCAGTGGTGACCGCTCGCAGCCGGCGATGCCCAAGACGAGAGCCGTCAGCATGCCGGTGACCAATACCCGGCTTCGCCCGCCACTCGTGCGACCTGCCGGGCCGAGCGAGCGACCAAGGCTTCGTTCCTGATCCACTTGCATCGAGTGCCTCCACGTCCTGTGTGCCCCACCGGGTACGGGCCACGGAGGCTAGGCCCGGCGCAGTCGGAGTTGCGTCCCTGCCGCTTCCCGGGGCGTGCCGGCGCACGGATCGTACTGCTACCGTCGCGCTTGGAAGTGATTGAGAGGAAACAGTATGGAAAAGGAACCCGTTGCGCGTCGCCTGTCAAGCGCGGGTCGGGTAACCGGGCGAACCGTCGGGCGGCGTTCGGTTCAGTAGAAACGGCGGGCCCGTACTCCGTGAAGCACGGGCCCTGCCGTCTGCCCTCCAGCGCGGCGTGCCGGAAGCTACGCCTTCGCCGCCAGCTCCGGGCGCGGGAAGAGCACCGCGCCGCCCGCCACCGTCCAGCCGCCCACCTCCAGCGCCGGCAGCTCGTCGAGCGTCGGCAGCGCCTCGGCGGCGCTGCCCAGCCGTCGCCACAGCTCGGCGGTCTTCTCGGGCATGAACGGGCTCAGCAGCGCGGCCGAGACGGCGAGCGCGCGGATGAGCGCGGCGAGCGTGGCGTCCAGCACGTCGGCCCGGGCGGGGTCCTTCGCCAGCTTCCAGGGCGCCTGCTCGCCGACGAAGAGATTGGCGGCCGAGACCAGCTCGAACGCCGCGGCCAGCCCTTCGTGCAGGCGGAAGCCGTCCATCCGCTCGCGGTAGAGCGCGAGCGTCTGCTCGGCGCGCGCGTCGAGCGCGGTGCGCGCGCCCTGCGGCACCACGCCCGCGCGGTACTTCTGCACCATCGAGAGGGTGCGGCTCGCCAGGTTGCCCAGGTCGTTGGCGAGGTCGGCGGTGTAGCGCTCGTCGAAGCGCTCCCAGCCGAAGTTGCCGTCGCCGTCCCAGGGGATCTCGCGCAGCATGAAGTATCTCAGCGCGTCGGTGCCGTGCCGCTCGACCGCTTCGTCCAGCGTCACGCTCACCCCGCTCGACTTCGACATCTTGCCGCCGCCCAGGGTGATGAAGCCGTGCGCCCAGACCTGGCGCGGCAGCGCCAGCTCGGCGGACATCAGCATCGCCGGCCAGTAGACGCAGTGGAAGCGCACGATGTCCTTGCCGATGACGTGCAGGCTCGCCGGCCAGAGCCGCTCGTAGCCCGCGGCGGGGAAGCCGGTGGCCGAGAGGTAGTTGGTGAGCGCGTCGATCCAGACGTAGACGGAGTGCGCCTCGTCGCCCGGCCAGGGGATGCCCCAGGCGAGCTTGCTGCGCGAGACGGAGATGTCCTTGATGTCCTCGACCATGCGCCGCACCTCGTTGCGCCGGCTCTCTGGCTGCACGAAGTGCGGCTGCTCCTCCAGCAGCGCGAGCAGCTTCTGCTGGTAGGCGGAGAGGCGGAAGAACCAGTCCTCCTCCTCCATCCACTCGATCTCGCGCGTGGGGTGGATCGGGCAGTGTCCGTCGACCAGCTCGTCGTTCGTCTTGTACGCCTCGCAGCCGACGCAGTAGTAGCCGGCGTAGGTGGCGCGGTAGAGGTCGCCCTTCGCCTGCATGCGGCGGATCATCTCGGCGACGGCGGCCTTGTGGCGCGGCTCGGTGGTGCGGATGAAGTCGTCGTGCGAGATGCCCAGCCGTCGCCACGCGGCCTGGAACTGCGCCGCCACGCCGTCCACCCACGCCTGCGGGGTGACGCCCTGCGCGGCGGCCGTCTGCGCGACCTTCTGGCCGTGCTCGTCCATGCCGATGACGAAGTGCACGGCGTCGCCGCGCAGGCGGCGGTAGCGCGCGATGGCGTCGGCGCCGACCTTCTCGAAGGCGTGCCCCAGGTGCGGCGCGCCGTTGGCGTAGTCGATGGCCGTGGTGACGTAGAACCTGCGCTGTTCCTCGCTCACCCGTTCCTCCCCTCCTGCGTGTCGCGCCGTGGCCCGCGCGCAGGGCGAGCGCCTCGCGGCACGTCGGCGGGGGCGTCGGTCGGTGCCGCTCCGTTCCCGTCGGCGGGATGCTCCTGCGCAGCGGCCGCCGCCGTCTCGTTCTTCAGCGCCGCCAGCTCCACGACGCGCCGCTGGCGCGCCTCGTCCTGCAGCGTGACGGTGTTCTTCCAGATGTCGATGGCGACGACGCGCTCCTCGCCCTTCAGCGTGCGCACCAGCTTGCCCTCGCGCGGGAAGCGCTTCTTCGCCTGCAGGTAGGCGTCGTGCTCGTAGGTCAGGCAGCACATCAGCCGGCCGCAGGTGCCGGAGATCTGCGCCGGGTTGAGCGAGAGCCCCTGGTCTTTCGCCAGTTGCAGCGAGATCGGCTTGATCTCCCGCAGCCAGGTGGCGCAGCAGAGTTCGCGGCCGCAGCGGCCGACGCCGCCCAGCAGCGCCGCCTCGTCGCGCACGCCGATCTGCTTCAGCTCGATGCGCGTGCGGAAGGTGCGCGCCAGCTCGCGCACCAGCAGGCGGAAGTCGACGCGGCGCTCGGCGGTGAAGTAGAGCGTGAGCTTGTTCTTGTCCCACTGCCACTCGGCCTCGGTGACCTTCATCTTGAGGCCGTGCTGCTCCACCATCTCCTTGGCCTTGCGGCGTACGCGCTCCTCGTCGGCGCGCAGGGTCAGTATCTGCTGTACCTCGCCGGGCTCGGCGCGGCGCAGCAGGCGGGAGGCGGGCGCGGCGGGGTCGGAGACGCCCAGCACGCCCTCGCCCTCCACGGGCTCATCGGCGCGCGGCTCCGTCGGCGTCGGCGTCCTGGGGCCGCAGCCCGCGCACTTGCGCGCCGCCACCCCGCCGACGGAACGCACGCGCCCCAGGTCCTGGCCGCGCTCCACCTCCACGACCACCCACTCGCCGACCTTCAGCGCGGCGTCGCCGCTGGAGAAATAGCCGCGACGGTTCCCCTTGAAGCCCACCTCCACCACCTGCGCCTCCGGCGGCGCCGCCGGGGTGGGCTGCAGGACCGGCAGTTCGTAGTGCATAAATGACCTCATCGCTCCGGGCGCACGCGCCCGGGCGCGGCATGACGTTCTCGCTGCACCCGCCTCAGCGGGTGTCGCGCCACTCGCCCAGCGCCAGGTACTTCGCCCAGCGCCGGCGGCGCAGCTCCTCCGGCTCCAGCGGCCGCAGCTCGCCGAGGTGCTGCACCAGCGCGCGCTGCAGCGCGGCGGCGGTCGCGTCCCAGTCCGAATGCGCGCCGCCGACCGGTTCGGGCACGAGGGCGTCGATGACGCCGAGCTGCAGCAGGTCGCGCGCGGTCAGCTTCAGCGCCTCGGCCGCGCGGTCGCGCTCGCTGCCGCTCTTCCACAGGATCGCGGCGCAACCCTCCGGCGAGATCACCGAGTAGACGCTGTTCTCCAGCATGAGCACGCGGTCGGCGACGCCGATCGCCAGCGCCCCGCCGCTGCCGCCCTCGCCGATGACCACCGCCACCGTCGGCACGCGCAACGCCGCCATCTCGCGCAGGTTGCGCGCGATCGCCTCCGCCTGACCGCGCTCCTCCGCGCCGATGCCGGGGTAGGCGCCCGGCGTGTCGATCAGCGCCACCACCGGGCGGCCGAACTTCTCCGCCAACTGCATCAGCCGTAGCGCCTTGCGGTAGCCCTCGGGGTGCGGCATCCCGAAGTTGCGCCGCAGGTTTTCCTTCATGTCGCGGCCCTTCTGCTGGCCGACGACCATCACCGTCTCGCCCTCCAGCCGCGCCCAGCCGCCGACGACGGAGCAGTCGTCGCGGAACTGCCGGTCGCCGTGCAGCTCGACGAAGTCGCTGAAGACGCGCGCCAGGTAGTCCAGCGGATAGGGACGCCGCGGGTGGCGCGCCACCTGTACGCGCTCGATGGGCGTCAGGTTCCGATAGACGTCGCGCTTGAGGCGCACGAGCTTGCGGTCCAACGAGCGCAGCTCGGAGGAGACGTCCAGCGCGCGCTCGTCCGCCAGCCGCTGCAGCCGCTCGATCTGCTGCTCGACCTCGGCGATCGACTTCTCGAAATCCAGATGCGGTGCAGTGGGCAAGGTTCCTCGCTTCGTCGGGAATCGGCTTGGGGCTGCCAGCTACCGGCTTCCGGCTGCCAGCACGGCTCCTCCCCGGAGTCGTGGGCAGCCGGTAGCTGGCAGCCGGAAGCTCAGGCTCTCACCAGCCGCACGCGCTCCTCGCCGAGTGCCTCGCGCAGCTCGCGCAGCAGCGCATCGTCGGGCAGCACGCGCAGCGAGCGCGACTTCAGGCGCGGCGCGTCGGCGGCAGCGCCGCCGCCGTTCGTCCAGACGACGACGAGCGGCGCGGGGCCCGGGTGCGCGGCTATCGCCTGCTTGGCGCGCTGCAGCGCCAGGGCGTCCGGACCGTGCGAGCTCAGCTCGATCTGCACGCCGATCTCGCCGCTGGTGCGCACCTGTGTCAGCGGCGCGGCGCCGTCGAGGAAGACGGGCGGGCTCTCCTCGTCGCGCTCGCGGCCCGACACCTGGCCGCGGATCAGCACCGGCGCGTCCGGCTGCAGCACGTCCTTGCAGCGCTGCCAGCTCTCGCCGAACGCCAGCACGGTGGCGGTGCCGTAGAAGTCCTCCACCGTGATGCGGCCCCACTCCGAGCCGTCCTTCTTGGAGATCTGCCGCGCGGCCTCGGTGACCACGCAGGCCAGCTCGATCTTCTGGTCGCGGAACGCTCTCAGGTTGGCGCTGTTGCAGCCGTCGAAGAGGCTCAGCTCGTCGCGGAACGCATCCAGCGGGTGGCCGGAGATGAAGAAGCCGAGCACCTCCTTCTCGCGCGCCAGCCGCTCGCGCTCGCTCCAGCGCTCCACGGCGGGGAGCGGCGGCTCGCTGACGCCGCCGTTGCCGCCGCCCTCGCCCAGCAGGTCGCCGAAGATGTTGGCCTGCGCGCTCTCGCGGTCGCGCTGCACCTGCTGGGCGGCGTTGAACGCGGCCTCCAGCCCGGCCATCAACTGCGCGCGGCCCTGCGGCGCCAGCCCGTCCAGCGCGCCGGCGGCGACGAGCGCCTCCACCACCCGCTTGTTGCACAGCCGCAGATCCACCCGGCAGAGGAAGTCGAACAGGCTGGTGAACGCGCCTTCCGCCTCGCGCGCCGCGATGATGCTGCGCACCGCGCTCTCGCCCACGCCGCGGATGGCGCCCAGCCCGAAGCGGATCGCGCCCACGCCCTCGCCCACTACGGTGAACTTCGCGTTCGACTCGTTGACGTGCGGCGGCAGCACCTCCACGCCGTGCGGGCACTTCTCCGGCAGGCTCTTGCCCAGCTCCTTGCACGCGCCGATGTAGGCGGTCACGTCCTCGCTTTTGTCCAGCACCGAGGAGAGCAGCGCCGCCATGAACTCCGCCGGGTAGTGCGCCTTCAGCCACGCCGTCTGGTAGGCAACCAAACCGTAGGCGGCGGAGTGGCTGTTGTGGACGATGATGTCGTTGGCCACGAAGTTGTGCGTGCCCGGCACCTCCAGGTCGTACGTCGGCTTGTCGGCCACGTAGTCGATGGCGACGATGCGGTCCCAGAGCACGTCGCTCTGCGCCAATGTGCCCAGCGCCTCGTCCTCGAAGTGCTCGGCCAGCCGCGCGATCGTCTGCCGGGTGAAGCCGATCGTCTGCGCGTTGGTACCCACCGGGTAGAAGTCGCGCGAACAGACGCCACTGGCGGCCTCGATCTCGCGCCAGGTCTCGCCGACGCGGGCCTGCGCGCTGCGCACCAGCTCGCGCACGCCGACCGGGACCAGGTCCCGGCTCGGCCCGCTCGCCGGCTCGACGAGCAGCATCCGCTCCAGCGCCTCGCGCCGCCAGGCGGCCAGGAAGCGCGCGCCGACGGTCTGCGAGAAGCGGCGCAGGTTCTCGTTGCCGGTGACGAAGACCTGGTAGCCGGTGCGGCCCTCCTTGTAGGGAAAGACGACCTCGCGGACGCGCCCGATCACCCCCAGCCGCAGCAGCAGGTGCTGGACCTGGTGCGCCAGTCGCTTGGACGCGGTGGCATAGTACGTCGAGCGGTCCTGCTCGTTGATGTGCCCGTCACCCGCCCACATGCGGCTGAGCAGCAGCGCAAGCTGCGTGTTCGTCAGCGTGAACGCCTCGGCGGGGATCTCCTTCTGCGGCGCCTTTTTGCCCAGCAGCCCCAGCTGGCGCGCCCAGGCCATGATCCCGGGCTCGCGGCTGCGGTCCTGGCGCGCGGCGTAGACGTAGGCGGTGCCGCGCTCGTCGCCGCGGCTGCAGCGCACGTTCTCGAAGCGCTCGGCGGCCGCGATGTAGTCGGCCAGCTCGGCCTCGTCCTGGTTGTAGAAGTAGACCGAGTGCGGATGGCAGAGGTTGCCCTCGGCGAGCAGATGGCCGAGCGCGATGACCTCATGCTCCGGCCACTCCGTCTTCCCCTCGACCGGGAGCGTACGCGGCACCGCGATGTGCCGGCCGGGCATCAGCTCGTCGAGCTGCTTCCAGCCCTCGAAAGTGTAGAACGGGTGGTTCGTCGTCGCCTCGATCTCGCGACCGGACTCGGTGCGCAGCCGATACACGGGCTTGACGCCATTGAAGACGACGTCCGCCACCTCACCACGCTGCAGCTTGAGAGATCCCGTCTCGCATGTCACCACGCCGCCCAGCGTGGCGCGGCCGTGGTAGACGTCCTCCACACGGTGCAGGCTGCCGGTGGCGGGATCTACCACCTCCGTGTCCCCAACTAAACACTTGTTGAACCCGTACCTGCCGAAGGCCTCGATCTGGTCCGCGAGGTCCTGGATGGCGCGCCGGTCGTGGCCCTGCGCGACGGCGCGCGCCACGAAGCCGCCCAGCTCCTTCTTGATCAGCTCGGCGTCCTTCTTCCCCACCGCCTTGCGCAGCACGTCGGCCTCGGCGAGGCTGAAGCCGGCCAGGAGCTGCGCGATGCGCATGACCTGCTCCTGGTAGACGATGACGCCGTAGGTGGGCTGCAGTACCTCGGCGAGCGCGGGGAAGGGGTAGGCGACCGGCTCGACGCCCAGCTTGCGGCGGATGTAGACCTGGTCCATGCCCATGTCCAGCGGGCCGGGGCGGACCAGCGCGTTGGCGGCGATGAGGTCGTCGAAGCGGTCGGCCTTCATCTGCCGCAGCTTCTCGGTGGCCAGCGCGGATTCGAACTGGAAGACGCCGGCGGTGCCGCCGCGCGCGAGCATGCGGTAGACGGCCGCGTCGTCGAGCGGGATGTCCTCCGCGCGCGCGTACTCCACCCCGCTCTCCGGGTGGCGCAGCGCGCCGTGGCGGGCGCGGATGAACTCGACGGCGTCGTGGATGACGGTCAGCGTCTTCAGCCCCAGGAAGTCCATCTTCAGCATGCCCGCCTTCTCCAGGCAGGTCATGTCGAACTGGGTGACGATGACCGACTCGTCGCCGCCGGCGCCGGCGCCCTTGGTGCTTTGGGTGCAGACGGGCACGTAATCGTCCAGCGGCCCCGGCGCGATGACGACGCCGGCGGCGTGCACGCTGCTGTGGCGGCTGAGGCCCTCCAGCGTAGTGGAGTAGTCGAGCAGCTTCTGGTAGCGCTCGTCCTTCTCGTAGAGCTCGCGGATCTCGGGGATCTGCTGAATGGCCTCGGCGACCGAGAGCGAGAACGCCGGGCCGTTGGGGATCAGCTTCGCCAGGCGGTCGGTCTCGGCGGGCAGGAAGCCGAGGGTGCGGCCGACGTCTTTGACGACCGCGCGGCTCTTCATGGTGCCGAAGGTGATGATCTGCCCCACCGCGTTGCGGCCGTACTTCTCGCGCACGTACTCGATGACCTCGCCGCGGCGCTCGAAGCAGAAGTCCACGTCGATGTCGGGCATCGAGACGCGCTCGGGGTTGAGGAAGCGCTCGAAGAGCAGGTCGAACTGCAGCGGGCAGACGTCGGTGATGCCGGTGCAGTAGGCCACGATCGACCCCGCCGCCGAGCCGCGGCCCGGCCCCACCGGGATGCCGTGCTCCCGCGCCCAGCGGATGAAGTCGGCGGTGATCAGGAAATAGCCGGAGTAATCGAGCTTCGGGTTGCAGATCACGCTCAGCTCGTACTCCACGCGCTCGACGATCTCTGGCGGCAGTACTGCGCACGCCTCGGCCTCGGTGAACTTCGTCGCGGGCTCTCGCCCCTCCAGCGCCGGCTTCGCGTAGTGCCGCACTGCGCCGTCCCAGACCCAGGCGCGCAGCATCTCCGCCTCCGAGGAGAAGCCCTCCTCTTGCACCGGGAAGGCAGGAACGTGGTAGCCCTTCGGGTAGCTGAAGTTGCACTCCTCGGCGATCTTCAGCGTGTTCTGCAGCACGTCCGGCCGGTCGGGGAAGCGCGCGGCCATCTCGGGCGCGCTCTTGAAGTAGAGGCCGCGGTCGTAGTGCATGCGGTTGGCGTCGCCGAACTCCTTGCCCAGCCCGATGCAGAGCAGGACGTCGTGCGCCTGGTGGTCGTCGGCCTTGAGGAAGTGCGCGTCGTTGGTGGCCACCACGGGCAGGCCCAGCTCGTCGGCGAGCTTGAAGATGCGGCGGTTCAGCTCGGCCTGGCCGGGCGTGTCGTGGCCCTGCACCTCCAGGTAGTAGCGGCCCTGGAAGAGCTCGGCGTACCAGGCGGCGGCCTCGCGGGCGGCGTCCCAGCGCTCGTCCATCAGGTGCTGCGCGACCTCGCCGGCCAGGCAGGCGCTGCTGACGACGAGCCCCTCGCTGTGCGCGGCCAGCACCTCGCGGTCGATGCGCGGCTTGAAGTAGAAGCCCTCGGTATAGCCGATGGAGGAGAGCTTCGCCAGGTTCTTGTAGCCCTGGAAGTCGCGGGCGAGCAGCACCAGGTGGTAGTAGCCCTTCTCGCCCTTGGCCTTGCTCTTCTCCAGGCGGCTGCCGGGCGCGACGTAGGCCTCCATGCCCAGGATCGGCTTGACGCCGGCCTTCTTGGCCTGCTCCTGGAAGACCCAGGCGCCGTACATCACGCCGTGGTCGGTGAGCGCGAGCGCCGGCTGCTCCAGCTCCTTGGCGCGCCGGATCAGGTCGCCGACGCGGTTGGCGCCGTCGAGCAGTGAGTACTCGGAATGGCAGTGCAGATGGACGAACGACATCAGGCCCAGGGGCGCGAGCGGCCCGCGAAGCAGAAGCGGGACAAGGAGATGGCGCGTCGGCAGGGCGTGCCGCAGGCCCCTGCGGCGCCGGCTGACGCGCGTGCCGGAATATCGTTCCGGCTGCCGGGTTTGGGAAGGGAAGCCACCGGGGGCTTCATGCCCCCGGCAGGCAACCCCTCGCCCTGACGGGCGAACGGCTGGACCTGCGTTGGTGTTCCGCCCGAGAGCGCGGGCGGTGTCTCGCCGGGCGTTCCACACGCCCGGCAGGCAGGCGCTTCAATGCCCCCGGCGCAAGCGGGGCCCTCAGGCCTCCGGCGCGGCGCCGAAGACCTTCTCGCGGATCTTTTGCAGGATGTAGCCGTACATCCGTTCACCCAACTCCGCGCTGGCGCGGCTCGGATGGCCGACGGCGCCGGTGGAGGCGACGGGCAGGCGGGTCATCTGCGGCTGCCCGCGCCAGGCGGGGCGCGGCGGCGGGGGCGGGCAGTCCTCGGCACGCTCCAGGTGCACCAGCTCCGGGTGCAGGTGCAGCAGCAGCGAGGTCTCCACCTCGCCGGCGTGCTGGGAGTGCACGGGCTCGTCGAGCAGATGGGCGAGGTTGATGCCGAGCGTGTCGATGACGCGGAGGCGGCCGCGATCGATGGCGACGGTGGCGATCGCCTCGGCGTGTGGGCGATAGCTCTGCGCCGTCAGCAGGATGAACTCCTCGAAGCCGTGCCGCTCCCAGGCGGCGAGCAGGTCGTTGAGCACGCGGTGCAGCGTCTTGGCGCGCAGCGAGGCGGTGCCCGCGTATGGCCGTTCGCTGGCGAAGTTGATACCGTACGGCAGGGTGGGCGCGCGCAGCACGGCGAACTCCTGCGAGAGCGTGTCCGCGAGCGCTTCGGCGATGCGGGTGCCGGCGCCGAGCGGCAGGTGGGTGCCGTACTGCTCGCAGGCGCCGACGGGCAGGAGCAGCCGGCGGTCGCGCTCCAGGTGGGCGCGGACCCGCGGCCAGGTGAGCGAAGTCAGCCAGAACGGGTGCTGAGACGAGGGCATGGGCGAACGCCGCAGAGAGCCGACGGACCGGGAACGCGCTGAATCTGCGGCGCCGCTCACGATCGCGCCACCGCGCGCGGCGGCGTGGGCCGGCGCGTGGGGCGCGCTGCTGGCGCTCGCGCTCTGGATGCGCACGCTGAGCGTGCTGCCGCTGGCGCTCGCCGGCCTCGGCGCGGCGCTGTGGCTGGCGGACGCGGCGCGCCGGCCCCCCCGCCTGCGCGGCTGGCGCGGGGCGGTGGCGGCGGTGCTCTGGCTGGCGCTCGGGCTCGCCGCCGGCGTGCAGTGGCGGCTGGACGAGGCGGCGGGCGCCTGGCCGCGGGTGCGCGAGCGGGTGGAGCAGCGCGCGGCCGCCGCGCTCGGCGCCGAGATGGACGCGCTGGTCGATCGCGGGCAGCGCGCGGCGCGGCTGGCCGGCGCGGTGCTGCGCGACACGACGAGCGCGCGGCCCGCCGAGCTGTTCGCGGAGCTGGAGCGGGTGCGCCGGCGCGAGCGCATCTCGGCGGTCGCCGTCTACGATGCGGACGGCATGCCGATCGCCTGGGCGGGTGAGCACGGTGGCATGGCGCCGGAGGCGGTGCGCCGCGGGCAGCAGCGCTTCGCGTACCGCGAGGGGCCGCTCTTCGGCTACGTCTACTTCACCGAGGCGGTGGGGCAGGGCCGCACCGCGATGGCCGCCGTGCTGCTGGAAGCGCGGCTGCAGGTGAGCGAAGCGCCGTTCGCCGCGCGCTTCGCCGGGCGGCATGGCATCGAGCCGCGCTTCTCGGAGCCGCACCGCGCCGGCGGCGACGCGGTGTGGGACTGGTCCACGGCCGAGCGCCCGATCCTGAGCGTCAGCTTCGCCGCGCTGACGCAGGAGCGCTGGTGGGCGCGCGTGGCGCAGCGCGGCGGCTGGGCGCTGCTGGCGCTGCTGGCCGCGGCGTGGGCGGTGCTGGTGGTGGTCTGGTACCGACGGCGGGTGGGGTTGCCCGGTCTGCCGGTGGCGGTCACCACGGCGGGGCTGCTGCTGCTGCCGCTCGGGCGGCTGCTGCCCGTGGCGTCGCTCTTCTCGCCGCTGCGGTTCCTGCTGCCGCTGCCGTTCCCGGTGACGCTGGGCGGGCTGCTGATCCTGCTGCTGGGCGCCGCGGTCTGGGTGCTGGGGCGGCTGCCTGGCCCGCGGCGGCTGCCGCCGCTGCCGCGCCCGCTGCTGGTGGTGCTGGCCGCCGTGCTGGTGCCGCTGCTGCTGGAGGTCATCGTGCGGTCGGCGACGCCCGAGCTGCTCGTCGCTCCGCCGGGCGGCGGGCTGCTGCTGGGCCTGGCGAGCGGCACCGCGCTGGCGCTGCTGCTCTACGTGCTGCTGCGCCTGCCGGCGGAGGATGCCGCCCGCTCGCCCCGCCGCGGGCTGCTGCTGCTGGGCCTTGCGCTGGCGGCGGCGCTGGGCGCGGCGATGGCGGCGTGGTGGATGCCGGAGCGGGTGCTGCCGGCGTGGACGCCGGCGCTGGCGGCGCTGCCGCTGGCGCTGCTGCTCTACGCGCGCGCGCCGGCGCCCGGTGCGCGCGGGCGGCTGCTGAGCTGGCTGCTGGCCGGCTGGGTCGCCGGCTGCGTGGCGGGGCCGCTGCTCTGGGTGCGGCACCTGGAGGCGCGCGTGCAGGTGGCGGAAGCCGCGCTGGCGCAGCTCGGCACCGAACCCGACGCGTTCCTCGACTTCCTGCTGCGCAAGTTCGCCGAGAAGACGCTCGCGCTCGCCGCGGAGGGCGAGGACGGTGTCAACCTGCTCTACCGCGCCTGGGTGGAGAGCGAGCTGGCGCGCGAGGGCTACGAGGCGCGCATCACCACCTGGGTGCGCGGCCAACCGGAGACCGAGCTGCGCCTGAGCGACGCGCCGCTGCCGGAGATGCTGGTGCCACAGGTGCTGGCCGCGGCGCGGGTGCCGGAGGAGCCGGTGCTGGAGCGCTACACGCAGGTGGCGGGCGTGCACTACCTGCTGCTGGTGCCGCTGACCGGCGGGCGGGTGGTGTCGGTGGTGGTGCCGCCGCGCACGCGGCTGGGCCGCGCCACCACGCTGGCGCGCTTCCTCCACGGCGCGCCCGTCGGCGAGCGCGGCGACGACCTGGAGACGCTGGCGCTGGTCCCCGTCGGGGACGCGGAGCGGCCGGCGCGGCTCGCGAGCGCCGAGAACGGGGTGCAGTGGGTGCGCAGCCCGCTGGGCTGGCGCAGCGAAGCCTGGGCGCCGTCCCCCGCCGGGCCGATGCACGCGCACCTCGTGCTGCGCCTGCCCTCGCCGCCGATCCTGCTGACGCGCGCGCTGCTGCTAGGCGCCGGGCTGCTGCTGGCGCTGACACTGCTCTGGGCGCTGGCACGCTCGCTCTGCGGCGAGCCGTTCGGCCTGGCGCGCGGCGCCTGGCGCTGGCCGCGCTCGTTCCGCGCCCGGCTCACGTTGGCGCTGTTCGCCTTCTTCCTCATCCCCACCGCGGTCTTCGGGGCGCTGGCCTACGGCGCGGCCTCGCGCGAGGTCGTGCGCGCCGCCGCCGCGCTGGTGCGCCGCGCCGTCGACGAGGCCGCGGCCGAGGCGCGCCACACGCCGCTGCCCCAGCTCGGCGCCCGCGTCAAGGCGGACCTGCTGCTCTTCCGCGACGGCGTGCTGGTCGACGCCGCGGCGCCCGAGATCCTCGACCTCGGCCTCTTCCCCAACTGGCTGCCGCCGGAGATCGACCTGCGCTTCCGCACCGGCGAGGCGACCGGCGCGCTGGAGGAGCGCCACCTCGGCGGCAGCGACTACCTCGTCGCCTATCGCCGCGTGGAGCCCGCGGCGGTGATCGCGGCGCCGCTGCCGCTGAACTCCGGCGAGATCACGCGTCGCCAGCGCGAGCTGGCCGACGTGCTGCTGCTGATGAGCCTGCTGGGTGCCGCGCTCTCGGTGGTGCTCGCGCTGGCCGTCGGGCGCGCGCTGACGCAGCCGCTGGAGGAGCTGAGCCGCGCCGCCGCGGCGGTCGGCGCCGGCAACCTGCGGCTGCGCCTGCCGGCGGAGCGCTCAGACGAGTTCGGCAGCGTCTACCGCGCGTTCAACGGCATGGTGCGGCGGCTGCGCCGCACGCGCGCCGCGCTGGTGCGCGAGACGCGGCGCACGGAGCTGATCGTCGCCGAGGCGGCGACCGGCGTGCTGGCGCTGGACGAGCAGGCGCGCGTGGCGCTGGTCAACCCGCGCGCCCGGCAGGTGCTCGGCGAGGGGCTGCGCGTCGGCGAGCCGATCCCGCCCGCGGGGCCGCTGCTCTGCGCGCTGGCCGCGGAGGTCGAGCGCTTCTGGCGCAGCGGCGAGGCGGAGGCGGCCGGCGAGGTGGAGGCGGAGGGAAGACTGGTGCGGCTGCGGCTGCGGCGATTGCCGCAGCGCGCGGGCGTCGGCGGCGCGGTGCTGGCCGTGGAGGACATCACCGCCGAGGTGCGCACCGCGCGCGTGCTCGCCTGGGGCGAGATGGCGCGCCAGGTCGCGCACGAGATCAAGAACCCGCTCACGCCCATCAAGCTCTCCGTGCAGCACCTGCGCCGCGCCTACACCGACCAGCGCCCGGACTTCGGTGAGATCCTGGAGCGCAACGTGGAGGCCGTGCTGCGCGAGATCGACCGGCTGGGCGAGATCGCGCGCGCGTTCGCGCGCTTCGGCGCGCCGGTGCCCGCCGAGGACGGCGCGCTCAGCACGGTCGATGTGGGGCACGTCGTCGCGGAGACGCTGGCGCTCTACCGCGGCGGCGACGACGGCATCCGCTACCGCGTCGAGGTCGCGCCGGAGACGCCCGGCGCGCTGGCGCGGCCCAGCGAGCTGAAGGAGGTGCTGGTGAACCTGCTGGAGAACGCGCGCGAGGCGCTGCACGGCGAGGGCGAGATCCGCATCGCGCTCGCGCCCGCGGGCGGCGGCGCCCATGTCGCGCTCGAGGTGCAGGACACCGGCGAGGGCATCCCGCCCGAGGTGCTCGCGCGCATCTTCGAGCCGCAGTTCTCCACCCGCAGCAGCGGCACCGGCCTGGGCCTCGCCATCGTGCGCCGCCTGGTGGAGGGCTGGGGCGGCGAGATCACCGCCGACTCGCAGACGGGCGTCGGCACGACGATGCACGTGAGACTGCGAGTTGAGAGTTGAGAGTTGAGAGTTGAGAGAACCCCACCCCTCCCTTCCGCCGCTATGGCGGAGGTGGAGGGGTGGGGTTGCCGTTCACTCTCAACTCTCAACTCTCAACTCTCAACTCGCACCTCAGCCATAGACCTCGAAGACGCCCGCCGCGCCCATGCCGCCGCCGACACACATGGTCACCAGGCCGAGCCCGCCGCCGCGGCGGCCCAGCTCGTGGACGAGCTGGGTGGTGAGCTTGGCGCCGGTGGCGCCGAGCGGGTGGCCGAGCGCGATGGCGCCGCCGTTGACGTTCAGCTTCGCCTCCTCCATCCCCAGCTCGCGCACCACGCCCAGCACCTGCGCGGCGAACGCCTCGTTGAACTCGATGAGGTCGATCTCCTCCAGGCTCAGCCCGGCGCGCCGCAGCACCTTCGGCACCGCCTTCGCCGGCGCGATGCCCATGACGTCGGGCTCCACGCCCGTGGTGCCGTAGGTGACGAAGCGCGCCAGCGGCTTCAGGCCCAGCGCCTCGGCCCGCTCGCGCGACATCAGCAGCACGGCGGCGGCGCCGTCGGAGTAGGGGCTCGCGTTGCCGGCCGTCACCGTGCCGCCCTGCTTGAACGCCGGCTTCAGCTTCGTCAGCCCCTCCAGCGTGGTGTCCGCACGCACCGTCTCGTCGCGGTCGAAGACCGTCTCCTCCACCAGCCGCTTCGTGCCCGCCCAGCGCTCGCGCGGCACCGGAATGGGCACGATCTCGGCGGCGAAGCGGCCCGCCTCCCAGGCCGCCGCGGCCTTGCGCTGGCTCTCGTAGGCCCAGCGGTCCTGGTCTTCGCGCTTGACGCCCCAGCGCTCGGCGACGCGCTCGGCCGTCAGCCCCATGCCGATGTAGCTCTCCGTCAGCTCCGGGTGCAGCCGCGTGTGGTAGCCGGACATCGGCACCTGGCTCATCATCTCCGTGCCGCCGGTGAGCACCACCTCGGCCATGCCGGTCATGATCGCCTGCGCGCCCAGCGCGACCGTCTGCAGCCCGCTGGAGCAGAAGCGGTTGATCGTCGAGGCCGGGACCTCGACGGGGAAGCCGGCGCGCAGCACGGCCCAGCGCGCCAGGTTCAGCCCCTGCCCGGCCTCGGGCATCGCGCAGCCCCAGAGCACGTCGTCCAGCAGCGCCGGCTCCAGGCCGACCCTCGCGAGCGCGGCGTTCATCACGGCCGCCGAGAGGTCGATCGGGTGCACCGGTGCCAGCCCGCCATCCGCCTTCCCGCGCCCGACCGCGCTGCGGACGGCGCTCACGATCACGGCTTCGTGCATGTGACCCTCCCTCCAATCGGGTTCGGTGTGTTGGACAGGTCGTGGTGTAGCTGCCAGTTACCAGCTACCAGCTTCCGGCAACACCGGCGGTTCGCTGGCAGCCGGTAGCTGGCAGCCGGCAGCCTCAGTTCCTCAGCGCCTTCCCCGTCTTCAGCATCGCGGCGATGCGCTCCTGCGTCTTCTCGGTGCCGAGCAGGCGGAGGAACGCCTCGCGCTCCAGGTCCAGCACGTCCTGTTCGGTGACGGGGCGCGGGGCGCCGTCGCCGCCGCAGAGGACGTAGGCCAGCTCCGAGGCGATGGTGACCTCGTGGTCGGTGATCTGGTTCGCCTCGCGCATGCCCCAGATGCCGTAGCGCAGGTTGCCCAGCGCCTGGCGGCCGAGCGCGATGACGGTGCGTGGCGCGGGCGCGACGTAGTCCGGCGCCAGGTCCAGCACGCGGAGCTTCGCGTCGGCGAGCAGGTGCTCGCGGCTCCTGGAGATGTGGTCCGCGGGGCGCAGGAAGCCGAGCTTGCGCGCCTCCAGCGCGCTGCTGCTGGTCGTCGCCATGGCGATCAGCCCGAAGGCGCGCTTGACCGCCTCGAACGGGTCGGCCTCGGGGTAGGGCGCCAGCTCCTCCATGAAGCGGAAGAGCATCTCCTTGGTGCCGCCGCCGCCGGGGATGACGCCGACACCGACCTCGACCAGACCCATGTACAGCTCGGCGTGCGCCTGCACGCGGTCGGCGTGCAGCGCCAGCTCGGTGCCGCCGCCCAGCGTCAGCCCGAACGGCGCGACGACCACCGGGAACGGCGCCTGGCGCAGGCTCATCGTCATCGCCTGGAAGGCGCGCACCGTCTGCTCCAGCAGCACCCACTGGCCCTGCTGCACCGCGCCCAGCACCATCATCAGGTTGGCGCCGGCGGAGAAGGTGCGCGCGTCCTCATGGCCGACGACCAGCCCGGCGCGGCCCTCACGCTCGATCAGCTCCAGCGCCGCGGCGATGCCCTTCATCACGCCGTCGGTGAAGGTGCCCATCTTGGAGCGGAACTCCAGCAGCGCCACGCCGTCGCCCAGGTCGTAGAGCGCGGCGTCCTTCTCCTCGTGCAGAATGCGCCCGGCCTGGCGCAGCGCCGGAACGGAGACGGCGCCGGCCCGTTGCGGCAGCGAGGCGTAGCCGCCGGAGAGCGAGAGCGCGCTGGGCACGGCATCCACTACCTGGTAGAACGCGTCGCGCGCCTGGCGCAGCAGCGTGGGCTCCGGCAGCTCGGCGTCGCGGAAGAGCGTGCGCACGTGCTCCAGCCCGACGGCGTCCATCTGGCGGTAGGGGCCCAGCTCCCAGCCGTAGCCCCACTCCAGCGCGCGGTCCACCGACTGGAGGTCGTACGCCAGCTCGGGCGTGCGCTCCAGCACGTAGTGCGAGACGGCGGCGAAGAGCCCGCGCGCGAAGGCGCCGTACGGCTCGGGCAGCTCCAGCACGCCGCGCAGCCGCTCGGGCAGCGGCGCCCTGCGCAGTGCCTCCAGCCCCGGGATCTCCGGCTTCTGCTGCGGCCGGTATTCGCCGCTGCGCCAGTCGAACGTCAGGATCTGCTTGCCCTCCTTGCGATAGAAACCGCCGCCCGTCTTCTCGCCGAGCCGGCCCTGCTGCACCAGTGCGCTCACCCAGCCCGGCAGCTCCAGCGGCTCGCCCGTCGCCTGCGCGATGCCGGCGACGACGTGGCCGAGGACGTCCAGCCCGGTGAGATCCGCGGTGCGGAACGTCGCCGACTTCGGCCGGCCAACCAGCTCGCCGGTGAGCACGTCCACCTCGTCGAGCGTCAGGCCGTGCTCCTGCAGCTGCCGCAGCGCCTCGACGATGCCGTAGACGCCGATGCGGTTGGCGATGAAGCCCGGCGCGTCCTTCGCCAGCACGATGCCCTTGCCCAGGATGCGCTCGCCGAAGCGCGTGACCTCCTGCAGCACTTCGGGTGCGGTGTCGGGCGTGGGGATCAGCTCCAGCAGGTGCAGGTAGCGCGGCGGGTTGAAGAAGTGCGTGCCCAGGAAGCGGCGCCGGAAGCGCTCGCCGCGGTCCTGGGTGAGCAGCCGCATGGGGATGCCGCTGGTGTTGGTGGTCACGATCGCGTCCGCCCGCAGCACCTGCTCCAGCCGCGCGAAGAGCTGCTGCTTCGGCTCCGGCTTCTCGATGATGACCTCGACGACCCAGTCGCAGCCCGCGAGCTGGTCGAAGTCGTCCTCCGTGTTGCCGATCTCGACGAGCGCGGCGCGCGCCGGGTCCATGAACGCCGCGGGCTTCGCCTTCAGCGCGCGCTCCAGCCCCTTCCGCGCCGGCTCGTTGCGCTCCTGCTCGCCCGGCACGTCGAGCAGCACCGCCGGCACCCCAGCCGAGGCTGCCAGCGCCGCGATGCCGCTGCCCATGGTGCCCGCGCCCACCACCCCGATCTTGCGTATGCGCATGCTCGCCTCCCCGGTGTGAGATGTGCCTCCTCGCTCCTCGCCCTTCCGCCCGGGATTCGGGATTCAGGGGGTTGGGCTGCCAGCTACCGGCTGCCAGCTACCGGCGAACCCCGGGTGTTGCCGGTAGCCGGTAGCCGGTAGCCGGCAGCCGGCAGCCTCGTCCCTGAATCCCGAATCCTGCCGTTCTCATCCCGTCCCGCTGCGCCAGTCGTGGCCCGCGAAGAAGTGCGGGACGCGGACGTAGAGGCCGACGCCCTCGACGGCGACGCCGCCGTCCGGGAGCAGGATGCGCCCCTTCGCCCAGGCCTTGCGTCCCTCGCTGCGCTCGACCCGGGCCTCGCAGCGCAGTGCGACGCCGAGCGGGGCGGGCAGGCGGTAGTTCAGGTTCAGGTTGGCGAGCAGCACCTCCAGGCCCGCACGCCAGACCGCCTTGCCCATCGCCTCGTCCAGGATCGCGGCGCTGGCCCCGCCGTGCACGTGGCCGGGCGGGCCCTGCTGCCCGAGGCTCAGGCGGAACTCGCTGTAGACCAGGTTGCCGTCGGCGTACCACTGCAGCCCCAGGCCGGCGGGGTTGTCGTCGCCGCAGATGTAGCAGGGGCCGTGGCCGGGCAGCGGGCCGTCCGGCTCGGTCGCGCGAAGTTCGCTCACTCCGGTCTCCTTTGCGCAGGCGCGAAAACGAACATGTTGACCTTGAGCGCTGCTCAGTCAACCCGTTGTCGTCGAGCGCGTCACGGCCGGCGCGACGGCGGGTGCCGTCGCGGCAAATGGCGTGCTTGGAGCGGCGGCGGGGCCGGCCTATATTGCGCGCGTCGCCCCGCGTCGGCCCGCCACTCCTCCCGCCCGGGTCCCCGCCATGCTCGCGCACGTGCTCTCCGGCGCCGTCCTCGGCATCGACGCCTACCTGGTCAACGTCGAGACCGACGTGGCCAGCGGGCTGCCGTCGTTCCAGGTGGTGGGGCTGCCGCAGGGTGCGGTCAAGGAAGGCCGCGAGCGCGTGGTGGCCGCGCTGCAGAACAGCGGCTACCAGGTGCCGCCGAAGCGCATCACGGTGAACCTCGCGCCCGCCGACGTGCGCAAGGAGGGCAGCGCGTTCGACCTGCCGGTGGCGATCGGCATCCTCGCCGGCACCGGGCAGATGGACGGCGAAGCGCGGCTCGGCCGCTTCGCCGTCTTCGGCGAGCTGGGCCTGGACGGCGCGCTGCGCCCGATCCGCGGGGCGCTGCCCATCGCGCTCGCCGTGCGCGACGCCGGGCTCGCCGGGCTGGTGGTGCCGCAGGAGAACATCGCGGAGGCCGCGGTCGTCGAGGGCGTGGACGTGCGCGGTGCCGACCGCCTCGCCGACGTGGTGACCTTCCTGCAGGCCGACGGCGAGCTGCCCACCCTGCGGCTGGATCTGGAGGCGCTCTTCCGCCAGGCCTCGGAGTACGACGTCGACTTCGCCGACGTGAAGGGCCAGGAGCACGTCAAGCGCGCCTTCGAGGTCGCCGCGGCCGGCGCGCACAACATCCTGCTCATCGGGCCGCCCGGCTCGGGCAAGACGATGCTCGCCCGTCGGCTGCCCACCATCCTACCGCCACTGACGCTCGACGAGGCGCTGGAGACTACCAAGATCCACTCCGTCGCCGGGCTGCTCGGCGCCGGCCGCGCGCTGGTGGCGACGCGGCCGTTCCGCTCGCCGCACCACACCATCTCCGACGCGGGGCTGATCGGCGGCGGCGGCACGCCGCGCCCCGGCGAGGTCTCGCTGGCGCACCACGGCGTGCTCTTCATGGACGAGCTGCCGGAGTTCCGCAGGAACGTGCTGGAGGTGTTGCGCCAGCCGCTGGAAGACGGCGAGGTGACGATCTCGCGCGCAGCGATCAGCCTGACCTACCCCGCGCGCTTCATGCTGGCCGCGGCGATGAACCCCTGCCCCTGCGGCCACTACGGCGACCCGCAGCGGCCGTGCACCTGCCCGCCGGTGGCGGTGCGCAAGTACCTCGCGCGCGTCTCCGGCCCGCTGCTGGACCGCATCGACCTGCATGTGGAGGTGCCGGCCGTGCGCTACCGTGACCTCTCCGACACCCGGCTCGGCGAGCCGTCAGCGGCGGTGCGCGCGCGCGTCTGCCGGGCGAGGGAGCGGCAGCGCGCGCGCTTCGCCGGCCGCGCGGGCATCTACGCCAACGCGCACATGCGCCCGCGCGACCTGCGCGAGTTCTGCCAGGTGGGCGAGGCGAGCGACGCGCTGCTGAAGACGGCGATCACGCGGCTCGGCCTCTCGGCGCGCGCCTATCACCGCGTGCTCAAGATCGCGCGCACCATCGCCGACCTCGACGGCGCGGACGAGATCGGCACCGCGCACGTCGCCGAGGCGATCCAGTACCGCTCGCTCGACCGGCTGAAGGGGACGGAATGAGCCGGCCCCCGGCGCCCGTGCCGCCGCCCGTGCCGCCGCTCGTGCCGGTCGCGGCGCCTGCCGAGCCCCCGACGAGCACGGCGCCGGCCCCATCGCTCGCCCAGGTCGAGCGCATCGCCGCGCTCGCCGACCCGCGGCTGCGCAACCTGCAGATCACCCAGTGCTACCACGAGCTGTCGGCGGCGCTGGCGGCGCGCACCGGCGGCGGCGCCAACTGGTGCACGTTCGCGACCTGGGCCTCGAAGCAGGCGGGGCAGACGATCCGGCAGGAAGACCTCGCGCGGGCGCTGGAGCAGGCGCTCGCGGGCTCGCCGCTGCTGCTGCAGGCCGCGGAGGCCGTGGCGCGCGCGGCGCGCGCGGTGCGCGTGGGGCGCACGCGCGACGAGGTGCTGCGCCAGGGGTGGGCGGCGGTGGGCCCGGCGGCGATGCTGCAGCGCGCCGGCCGCGCGGTCGCACGGGGCAACCAGAAGGTCTTCGCGGAGATCGGGCGCGAGTTCGCGCGCTTCCTCGCGCTCTGCCCGCCGGGTGCGCAGCCGGACGCCGCCGGGCTCGCCGCGTTCCAGGACGCGCTGCGCCCGGGCGAGCCGCCCGCGGGGCAGGGCCTGCTGCGCGAGGCGTTCGCCGGCTACCACCGCGTGCTCTCCGAGCCGGAGCCGAAGCGGCGCGCGGAGCTGCTGCTGCTCGCCAACCTGCGCGTCGGGCTGCACGAGCAGACGCGGCTGCAGCCGGAGATCGCGGAGGCGGTCGGCGCGGCGCTGCCGGACCCCGGCCCCGCCGCCGAGCGCCTGGTGCGCCGGCTGCTCGGCGCGGAGCACGGGTGGGCGCGCGCCTGGTAGGAGCTGCGCCGGCGGCTGCTCCGCCTCGCGCCGGTGGAGCGGGCGAGCCGCGAGCTGGTCGCGCTGCTCCAGCGCCGGGTGCACCTGCTGGTGACCGAGCACCTGATGACGCTGGAGCTACCCGGCGCGCGCCTGCGGCTGGGTCAGGACCTGCGCGCGGCGTTCCCGCCGTCGCTCGCGCAGTTGACGGAGCCCGAGCTGCGCGCACTGCTCGCCCGCCTCGACCCCACGCCCGACAGCCTGCACGGCTCCGGCGCCGCCGACTGGGCCGACCTGCCCGACCGCCTGCACTTCATCGCCGATCTCTTCCGCTGCTGCCAGGAGAGCCCCGCGCTGCTGCAGCCGCCGTTCACACCCGAGCAGGCCGCGGCGATAGCAGGGGGCGGGGATCCGGGGTCGGGGGGCAGGGGAACGGCAACCCCGGGTCGTGCGACAGCGTCGGCGCCGGGGGTGAAAGCGGGATAATGAGTTCTGGCGCGGCGTGTGGCTGTGATCCCGAGTCATCTACCGGCTGCGCCGACCCGCCCGCCTGCGCGGGCTGAACCCCACCACGGGCGGGGTTCAGCCCGCGCAGGCGGGCTTCGTGTCGTCGTAGCCGCGGCTTCAGCCGCCCGGCCGCTCCACCGCCACGAACTGGGCCAGCACGTCCGTCCCCACGAGCAGCGCCAGCCGGCTGTCGGCCAGGCGATAGCGGGCGACGCGCTGCAGCGCTGCGACGAAGCGCTGCTCCTGCTCGGCCAGCATCGGGTCGACACACGCCATGCGCGTCATCCCGACCCCGGTGAGGCGCAGCATGTCGCCGTCGCTCTCGAAGCCACCGAGCAGGTGGTTGCAGCCGGTGGCGCCGCTGAGGCGCGGCTCGTCCGCGAGCAGGCGCAGGTGCGGCTCGCGGGCATCGCCCCCACGGCGCACGGGCTGGCCGCCCAGCTCCACCAGCTTCCAGTAGGTGCCACGCAGCGGCGGGCTCGTCAGGTTGGTCTCCGGCCCGTCGAGCGGGCGGCCGCAGCCGCGGTACTCGCGGCCGTCAACCGAGAGGACGACACGGGCGGGGAACGCCTCGCCGCTCATCACGTCCCGGCAGCGCTCCGGCTCGATGCGCACGCGCAGCTCGTGCACGTCGGTGCGCGCCGTGTAGACCGTGGCGCCGCCGGGCTCGGTGGCCGCGGGCGTCGCGGCGGCGGCGAGCCGGGTGCGGCCGTAGTCGAGCGTGAGGTGCAGCCAGCCATCGCGGCGGCGCAGGTCGAGCGACCAGCCCGGCTCCTGGCCGACGGCGCGGAAGTCGTAGCCCAGCGGCGCGGGAGCCGGCGCCGGCGGCTGCGGGGCACACGCCGCCGCAACGAGCGCTGCGGCCAGGGCGGAAAACCACGTCGTCGAGCGCGGCAGGTGCATCGCCTTCTCCGGATCGCGTTCCGTTGGGGTGCGTCGCGCGGGCGATCGGCTCGCCCGACTGGCGCAGGTTTACCCGCAACAGGCGTGCACGGCCTAGCTCGGGTTGACCGAAGCGCATAGGGCGGATAAACTTACGCGCATCGCGCACAACGCTGGCGCGGCGGGACGACCCGTCGCCGCATCGACACTCCACGGGGACGACCCCGCTCCATCGGGAGGATGAGGATGGCGTGGGTCGTCCTTTTCATTGCCGGTCTCTTCGAGGTCGCCTGGGCGGTGGGGCTGAAGTACACGCAGGGCTTCACCCGTCTGGGGCCCACGCTGTTCACCGCCGTCTCGCTGGTGCTGAGCATGGCGCTGCTGGGCATCGCGCTGCGCAGCCTGCCGCTGGGCACCGCCTACGCCGTGTGGACGGGCATCGGCACGCTCGGCACCGTGGTGCTGGGGATCGCCCTCTTCGGCGAGCCGGTCACGGCGCTGCGGCTGGCGTGCATCGCTATGATCGTGGCCGGCATCCTCGGGCTGAAGTTCGTCGCGGGCAGCTAGGGAAGCCAGGGGTCAGGGGTCAGGGGTCAGGGAACTGCAACGTCAACGGCAGCGCAGTTGATGTTGACGTTCCCCCTGACCCCCGACCCCCGACCCCTGAAGCAATCTGGCGCACAGCCATCTGGCGCGGCCCGCAACTTGATACCTTCCGGTAGCGAGTGGCATCGAAATGTGTTGCAGCGCGCCTCGGAAACGGTTGCTCAGCCGAGGTTGCGATGAGTTTGCCCCGCCCTCACGAAAAGGACGTTCCGCTCATGGCCGTGCCCGCCGCGCCTGTCGCACCCTCGTCCTCGCGCCGCCGTATGTTCCAGCGCGGTAGCCAGATACCCGCCCGCCGCCGCACCGACCACGAGCCGAAGCGCGGCTGGCGGCCGGTCGCGGCGATCGCCGCGACGGTCGCGCTGGCGGACTGGGGCGTGAAGGCGCTGGTCGCCGCGAGCGTGCCGCTGGAGGGCTTCGTGGAGGTGTGGAGCGGGCGCGTCGCGCTGTGGCACGTGCGCAACCCGGCGATGATGCTCGGGCTCTGGGGCGATCTGCCGCTGGGCGCGCGCAAGCTGATCGCGCTGCTGGCGGCGGTGCTGGGCGCGTGGATGCTGCTGCAGATCACGCTGCGCGGGCACCGGCTGCTGCCGCGGCGCCGGCCGTGGGCCTGGCTCTTCGCCGGGCTGATGCTCGGTGGGATGCTGGGGAACCTGGGCGAGCGCGCGGTGCACTGGGGGGTCACGGACTACCTCTCGCTGCGCGTCGGCGGGCTGTGGCTGCCGCCGGGCAACATCGCGGACGTCGCGCTCTTCCTCTGCCTGCCGCTGTCGCTGGTGGTCATCGCCGGCGAGCGCGAGGCGCGGGCGCTGCGCGGCAG
>ERZ1066122.1061-NODE-1061-length-24280-cov-21.176347_pt1 | contig 24280 bp, 21 predicted proteins | sample MGYA00382769_ERZ1066122 | MGnify/ENA primary metagenome ERZ1066122 (study PRJEB33369, sample SAMEA5778352) | biofilm metagenome | biome: Industrial cooling water; feature: Water cooling tower basin; material: Biofilm | place: United Arab Emirates | collected... | reverse complement strand
ACGGCACCGGGCTGGGGCTCTACATCGCCCGCGAGCTGTGCCGGGCCAACGGCGCCACCCTGGACCATGTGCCGTCCGACCAGGGCGGCTGCCGGTTCCGCATCACCCTGCCCAGCCCGCACGTGCTGCTGCCGGCCTGAGCGGCCGGGCAGGCCGCCGCCGAGGTGGGTTCTGAGCCCTCTGCGATCGGTTGCACACCACATCCGCCCTCTTCCGCCGCAGGTTTTCGCATCCTCCGGCGCCACGCCTGTCGTAAATGGACTAAAATTGACGCAGGAGGGCACCATGGCCGAACAACGCAGCGCACTGATCGTCGACGACGAGCACGATATCCGGGAACTGTTGGTCGTCACGCTCGGGCGGATGGGCCTGCGGACCGATTCGGCGCCCAATCTGGCGGTCGCGCGCGAGATGCTGAGCACGGTCGCCTACGACCTGTGCCTCACCGACATGCGCCTGCCCGACGGCTCGGGCCTGGAACTGGTGGCCGAGATCGGCACCCGCTTCCCGACCACGCCCGTCGCGGTCATCACCGCCTACGGCAATGTCGAGGCCGCGGTCGAGGCCCTGAAGAACGGCGCCTTCGACTTCGTCACCAAGCCGGTGGACCTGTCGGTGCTGCGAGGCCTGGTCAAACAGGCGCTCGAACTCAACAGCAACCGCACCGCCAACCCCGAGGGCAGCAGCCTGCTGCTCGGCGAGTCCAATGCCATGGTCGGCCTGCGCGACACCATCGCCAAGGTCGCCCGCAGCCAGGCACCCGTGCACATCAGCGGCGAATCCGGCACCGGCAAGGAGCTGGTGGCCCGCACCATCCACGCCCAGGGCTCGCGTGCGGCCGGGCCGTTCATTCCGGTCAACTGCGGCGCGATCCCGTCCGAGCTGATGGAAAGCGAGTTCTTCGGCCACAAGAAAGGCAGCTTCACCGGCGCCCACGGCGACAAGCAGGGCCTGTTCCAGGCCGCGGACGGCGGCACCCTGTTCCTCGACGAGGTGGCCGAGCTGCCGCTGGCGATGCAGGTCAAGCTGCTGCGCGCGATCCAGGAGAAGACCGTGCGCCCGGTCGGCGCCAACGCCGAGCACACGGTCGACGTGCGCATCCTCTCGGCCACGCACAAGGATCTCAACCAGCTGGTCGCCGACGGCACGTTCCGTCACGACCTGTTCTACCGCATCAACGTGATCGAACTGGGCGTGCCGCCCCTGCGCGACCGCACCGGCGATCTCGTCCTGCTCTCCGAAGCCATCCTGCGCCGCCTCGCCCATGCGATGAAGCGGCCCGCACCCAGGCTTTCCGCCGATGCGCTGGCCACGCTGGAGCGCTACCCCTTCCCGGGCAATGTGCGCGAACTGGAGAACATCCTCGAACGCGCGCTGGCCATGGCCGACGGCGACCACATCGCCACGCACGACCTGCGTCTGCCGAATGTGCAGGTGTCCGCGACGCAGGCGGCCTCCGCCCCTGCCCAGACACAGCCCGCACCGGCTCCGGCAGCCGCCGCTCCCGCAGCGGCCGCGCCTGCCCCGGCCGACCCGCGCAGCATCGGCCCGCGCGAAACCAGCACCAGCGCACTGCCCTCCTACATCGAGGAGATCGAGCGCAACGCCATCCAGCAGGCGCTGCAGGAACACCGCTACAACAAGACCAAGACCGCGGCTGCACTGGGCATCACCTTCCGCGCCCTGCGCTACAAGCTCAAGAAACTCGGCATCGAGTAACCGAGACACGGCGGCGCGCGGCCGGCAGCGGCCTTCGCGCACTGCGGACAGGGTGCCGACATCGCTCTCGGCCAGCGAACGGCCACCCGGCTACGCCCCGACAGGTCCTGCGACCGCTGTCGTGTTTTGACCCGCACCCGGCCCGAGCATGGCCCTGCAACATCGCCGGGGACCCGGGCCGACGCTATGCTTCGGCGCCTGTCCCCATCGCATGCCATGCCATGACACGCTGGAAAGCCTCGGCCCTGCACCTGCTCGTTTCGCTCACCGTGATCGGCACGATCACCGGACTGATCTACCTGCTGTGGTTCCCGCACCACCTGATCCTGATCGCAGGCATGGACCGGCTGCTCGTGACCATGCTGATGGTCGACATCGTGGCCGGCCCGCTGCTCACCCTGATCGTGTTCAAGGCCCACGACATGCCGCAGACGCGGCGCGACCTCACCGTCATCGCACTCCTGCAGGCGGGCTTCCTGATCTATGCCCTGCACACGGCATGGGTCAGTCGGCCGGTGTTCCTGGTCTGGTCGGTCGACAAGATGTATCTGATGTACGCGAACGACATCGATGCCGAAGATCTGGCCGATGCCGGGAACACGGACATCACTGCGCTGCCCTGGCTGGGGCCGAAGCGGTTCGCCGTGGACCTGCCGCAGGATCACGCCGCCCGTGCCGAGGTGTTCACGGACATCATCCAGCGCCAGACCAGCCTCGAGCGCATACCGAAGTACTACGGTGCATACGGTAAACAGCGCGCGAAGATCCTGCGGTTCGGCCTGCCCGCCGAACCGGGCTCGATGCCGGACTGGATGGACAAGGACAGCCTGCGCTCCGCACTGGACGCCACCGGCCGCCCGGCCTCCGAACTGCGCCTGGTGCCGATCGAGTCGGCACGTGCGGCCTCGATGCTGCTGATCGATGCCGAGACGGCGGAACCGGTACGGACCCTGGCGCCCCCGCCGCCCGAAGAAGACGATTCCAACGTCTCCGACACCCCGGAATCGCCTGCAAAGAATTGACACATGCGGTCAGCCCAGCAACACACTGACAATTTGCGTCAGTTTATGACCATACAGGAACGTGAACACGGCCACACCTGCGACGCCGCAGAGGGAACCCGTTCCCGGTTCCGTCAGTTGGCATACTCCGTGCTTTAATGGTTCTGCACGTGCTCGACAGCACGAGCGCCCAAGGACACGGCATACGCTGCAGTCGACGGGCACGCGCCAGAGTCATCGCGATGCGTCAAACGCGTTACGTTTCACCACCACCGCACCACAACCCTAGGGAAACACCACAATGAAGAAGACCCAAGGCTTCACCCTGATCGAACTGCTGATCGTGGTCGCCATCATCGCCATCCTGGCCTCGATCGCCATCCCGCAGTATCAGGACTACATCTCGCGCACCCGCGCCACCGGCGCCGCCGCCGAGCTGTCCGGCTTCCGCACCGCCGTCAACGTCTGCATCTCCGAGACCCAGACCGCTGTCGGCTGCAATGCCGGCGCCCCGGGTAGCGGCATCCCGGCCATCGGCGGCTTCACCCTGACCGACAACGTCACAGCGATCGCCAGCGTCACCGACGGCGTGATCAGCGCCACCACCGGTGCCACCGCTTCCAGCGGCGGCGCTCCGCTGACCTACATCAACACCCCGACCGCCGCTGTCGGCTCGGCCAACATCACCTGGACCAACACCGGCACCGTGTGCAACCCGACCCGCGGCCTGCGTTCGGGCCAGGGCGACTGCCCGTAACCGATACGGAGAAGGCCCCGATCTTCGGGAACGACTCCTCGAAACCCCGGCTTCGGCCGGGGTTTCGCGTTTCTGCCCCTCGATCGCCTCTCCCTCTCGCTTCTCCTCCTTCGCGATCCCGCCTCGCGACGCCGCAGGCCAGGACTGGCCGTGCCCTTCCCCCAGCAGAGGTCGACACCATGGACGCTTCACGTCAATCCGGCCGCCACGCGCGCGGTTTCACCCTGATCGAACTGCTGATCGTCGTCGCCATCATCGCGATCCTGGTCGCCATCGCGGTTCCGCAGTACCAGGACCACATCTCCCGGACACGCGCCTCCAGCGCCGCGATGGAACTGTCGGGCCTGCGCAAGGCCGTGAGCATCTGCATTTCCGAGCGCCAGACCGCCAACGGCTGCACGCTCGGCATCAACGGTTTGCCGCCGACCGTTCCGGGCACCGAGAACCTGCAGGCCGGCACGGTGAGCGTGGTCGACGGGCGCATCCAGGCCACGACCGGCGCCACCGCTTCCAGTGGCGGGGCTCGTCTCACCTGGGACAACTCTCCCACCTTCAGCATCACCGGCTCCGGGGAAAACATCACCTGGACCAATACCGGCACGGTCTGCGACCCGATCCGGGGCCTGCGACCCGGCCAGGGCGACTGCCCCTGAGCCCCGATGGCCGCCCGCCGCCGGACGCGCAGCGTCCGCAAGCGTGACCGAGCTCACCGATTCCTGAAAAAGTCGCCCCATCTCATTGATGGAACAGGGCCGAATTGGCGTTTTTGAGGCCCGGAAGGCGTGCATCGCGGCGGGTCTCGCAGTACCCTAGGTCCGGGGACAGCCGTCCACGGGACCGCCTGGGAACGCCAATACGATGAATTCGGTCGCCACCTCCAATTTGCTGGGCATCACCGGCATCGTCCGGCGTCTGGTGCTGGACGGCGCGCTGGACGAGGCCACCGCGCGCAGCGCGCTGGATATCGCCAGCAACGAGCGCAAGCCGATCGCGCTCTATCTGCGCGAGCACAAGCTGGTCACGCCCGCCCAACTGGCGGCGGCGAACGCGATCGAGTTCGGCCTGCCGATGTTCGATCCGTCGGCGATGGATGCGAGCCAGAGCGCGATCAAGCTGGTCAAGGACGAGCTGATCCAGAAGCATCACGTACTGCCGCTGTTCAAGCGCGGCGGGCGGCTGTTCGTGGGGGTCTCCGACCCCACCGACACCGCGGCCCTGGACGAGGTCAAGTTCCATACCAATCTGATCGTCGAGCCGGTGCTGATCGACGAGGACACCCTGCGCCGCACGGTCGAGCTCTGGATGGCCTCCCAGGACACGCTGGGTGGCCTCGACGATGCCGAAGGGCTCGAGAATCTCGACGTGTCCACCGGCGACGACGACGGAGGCGACTCCGGCATCGACGCCAAGGGCGACGACACTCCGGTGGTCAAATTCGTCAACAAGGTGCTGATCGACGCGATCCGCCGCGGCGCCTCGGACATCCACTTCGAACCCTACGAAACCGACTACCGGGTGCGCCTTCGCATCGACGGCATCCTCAAACAGGTGGCCAAGGCGCCGGTCAAGCTGAGCCAGCGCATCGCCGCGCGCCTGAAGGTCATGTCGCAGCTGGACATCGCCGAAAAACGCGTGCCGCAGGACGGGCGCATCAAGCTCAACATTTCGAAGACCAAGCAGATCGACTTCCGCGTGAGCACGCTGCCGACCCTGTTCGGCGAGAAGATCGTGCTGCGTATCCTCGACGGCAGCGCGGCCAAGCTGGGCATCGAAAAGCTCGGCTACGAAGACGATCAGCAGTCGCTGTTCCTCGAAGCCATCCACAAGCCCTACGGCATGGTGCTGGTCACCGGCCCGACCGGCTCGGGCAAGACGGTGTCGCTGTACACCGCGCTGGGCATCCTCAACGAGGAATCCCGCAACATCTCCACGGTCGAGGATCCGGTCGAAATCCGGCTGCCGGGCGTGAACCAGGTCCAGCAGAACGTGAAGCGCGGCATGACCTTCGCCGCCGCGCTGCGCAGCTTCCTGCGTCAGGACCCGGACATCATCATGGTCGGCGAAATCCGCGACCTCGAGACCGCGGAAATCGCGGTCAAGGCCGCGCAGACCGGTCACATGGTGCTGTCGACCCTGCATACCAACGACGCGCCGCAGACCGTTGCGCGTCTGATGAACATGGGTATCGCGCCGTACAACATCACCTCGTCGGTGTCGCTGGTCATCGCCCAGCGACTCGCGCGCCGGCTCTGCTCCAACTGCAAGCGTCCGGCCGAGCCCCTGCCCCACAACGCCCTGCTCGCCGAAGGCTTCACCGCCGACGAGATCCATGCCGGCATCACCCTGTACGACGCAGTGGGCTGCGATGAATGCACTGGCGGCTACAAGGGCCGTACGGGCATCTACGAAGTCATGCCGATGTCCGAAGAGATCCAGGCCATCATCCTGCAGGGCGGCAACGCCATGCAGATCGCTGAAGTGGCGCAGAAGGCGGGCGTCCGCAACCTGCGCCAGTCGGCATTGATGAAGGTCCGGAACGGCATCACCAGCCTCGCCGAAATCAACCGTGTGACCAAGGACTAAGCCATGGCCGCTACCCGCACCGCCGCCAAGCCCTCCACCGCCCCCCAGCGCGCCAGCATGAGCCTGCCCATGTACGTGTGGGAAGGCACCGACAAGCGCGGCCAGAAGATGAAGGGCGAGCTGCAGGCGAAGAACGTCAACCTGCTGCGTGCCGAGCTGCGCCGCCAGGGCATCACCCCGACCACGGTGAAGCCCAAGCCCAAGCCCATGTTCGGCGCTGCGGGCAAACGCATCACGCCGAAGGACATCGCGGTGTTCAGCCGGCAGATCGCCACCATGATGAAATCCGGCGTGCCGATCGTGCAGTCGCTGGAGATCATCGGCAACGGCCAGAAGAATCCACGGATGAAGAACCTGATCGACAGCGTGCGCAACGACATCGAGGGCGGGGCCTCGATCTTCGAGGCGATGAGCAAGCACCCGGTGCAGTTCGACGAGCTGTACCGCAACCTGGTCAAGGCCGGCGAAAGCGCGGGCGTGCTCGAAACCGTGCTGGACACCATCGCCACCTACAAGGAAAACATCGAGACCCTGAAGGGTAAGATCAAGAAGGCGATGTTCTACCCGATGATGGTGATGGCGGTGGCGATCATCGTCAGCGCGATCATGCTGGTGTACGTGGTGCCGCAGTTCGAATCGGTGTTCAAGAACTTCGGCGCCGAGCTGCCGGCCTTCACCCAGCTGATCGTGACGATGTCCAGGTTCATGGTCGAATGGTGGTTCGCGGTGCTGGTGGGCGCGGTCGGCAGCTTCATCGCGTTCTTCTTCGTCTACAAACGCTCGCCGGCGTTCCAGCACTTCCTCGACAAGGTGATCCTGAAGATCCCGGTGGTCGGCGCGATCATGCACAACTCCGCGATCGCGCGTTTCGCGCGCACGCTGGCGGTGACGTTCAAGGCCGGCGTGCCGCTGGTCGAGGCGCTGGACAGCGTCGCCGGCGCCACCGGCAACAGCGTGTACGAGAACGCCGTGTACCGGATCCGCGACGACGTGTCGGTGGGCTATCAGGTCAACCTGGCGATGAAGCAGGTCAACCTGTTCCCGCACATGGTGGTGCAGATGGCGGCCATCGGCGAAGAGGCCGGCGCGCTCGACACCATGCTGTTCAAGGTCGCCGACTTCTACGAGCAGGAAGTGAACAACGCGGTCGACGCGCTGGCCAGCCTGCTCGAACCGATGATCATGGTCATCATCGGCGTGCTGGTGGGCGGCATGGTCATCGGCATGTACCTGCCGATCTTCAAGCTGGCCTCGACGATCGGCTGACCGGTCGCTCCTCCGCCTCATCGGGACCCGCCATCGATGGCATTTCTGGACCAGAACCCCGCGCTCGGCTATCCGATCGCGGCCGGGCTCGGGCTGCTGGTCGGCAGCTTTCTGAACGTCGTCATCCTGCGCCTGCCGAAACGGCTGGAATGGGACTGGAAGCGCGATGCGCGCGACATCCTGGAGATGCCCGAGCTTTACGACCCGCCGCCGCCCGGCATCGTGGTCGAGCGCTCGCACTGCCCCCAGTGCGGCCATCAACTGTCGTGGTACGAGAACATCCCGCTGCTGAGCTGGCTTGCGCTGCGCGGCCGCTGCCGCAAGTGCAGGACGCCGATCTCGATCCAGTATCCCGCGGTCGAGCTGCTGACCATGCTCGCGGTGGTGGCCTGCGTCTGGCGCTTCGGCTTCGGCTGGCAGGGCTTCGGCGCCTCGCTGCTGAGCTGTTTCCTGATCGCCGGCGCCGGCATCGACCTGCGGACCAAGTATCTGCCCGACCAGATCACCCTCGTGTTGATGTGGCTGGGGCTGATCGCCAGCGTCGACACCCTGTTCGTGCCCGCCAAGGAGGCCATCGCCGGCGCCGTACTCGGCTACATGTCGCTGTTCAGCGTGAACTGGCTGTTCCGGCAGATCCGCGGCAAGACCGGCATGGGCTACGGCGACTTCAAGCTGCTGGCCGCGCTCGGCGCCTGGGCCGGCTACAAGATGCTGCTGCCCATCGTGCTGGTGTCCTCGCTGGTGGGCGCGGTGGTCGGCAGCCTGTTCCTGCTGCTCACCCAACGTGGCCGCGACACCTACATCCCCTTCGGACCGTACCTGGCCATCGCCGGCTGGATCGTCTTCCTCTGGGGCGACCACATGCTGGCCGCCTATTTGCGCCTGGCCGGCCTGGAGTGAGCGCATGGCCGGTTTCCGCATCGGCCTGACCGGCGGAGTCGCCTCGGGAAAATCCGCGCTCGGCCGCGCCTTCGAAGCGCTGGGCGTGACCGTGGCCGATGCCGATGTCGCCGCGCGCGACGCGGTCGCGGCCGGCAGTGAAGGCCTCGCCGCGGTGGTCGACGCCTTCGGCCCCGAAGTGCTGGGGGCGGATGGCAGCCTGGACCGCGCCGCGATGCGGCGCCGCATCTTCCAGGATTCCGAAGCCAGGCAGCGCCTCGAAGCCATCGTCCACCCGCGCGTGCGCGCGGCGCTCGCCGGACAGTGCGCGCAGGCGCCCGGCCCCTACGCGATCGCCGCGATTCCGCTGCTCGCCGAAGTCGGCGGCCGCACGGCCTATCCGTGGCTTCAGCGCATCCTGGTGGTCGATGTCCCGACACTCACCCAGCACGCTCGCCTGGTCGCGCGCGACGGCATCGATGCGGCATTGGCCGAGCGCATGCTGGCGGCGCAGGCCTCGCGCGAGGACAGGCTGGCCATCGCCCACGATGTCGTGGTCAATACCGGCAGCCTCGACGACCTCCAGCGGCATGCGCAGGCGCTGGATGTGCTTTATCGAGCGCTGGCAGAGGCTGAACCCGCCCACGCTCCCCGCTGAACCGGCATCCGCCGTGGTCGGCAGATGCCAGCCGCGCTCCATGCGACGGTGTATAAAGAATGAACGACGCCTTTGGCCTTCCTGCCTGGCCCACCACCGGAGACTGCCCCATGCGACGCCACCGCTCCCTGAGCCGCACCGCTCTCGCCGCCACGACACTGGCATTCTTCGCCCCACTCGTTTTCGCCTCCACGTCCCCCGCGGATGCACCGCAGGATCAGGCGGTCGTCGTCGACACCGCGCAGGCCGACACCGAGACCGAGATCGCCGCCAGCGACGAGTACAGCCCGATCAGGCAGCGCCAGTGCATGCAGAAGACCGGTTCGCTCATCACCGCCGTCCGCAACCGGCGTGCCGAGCGCGAAGGCAAGCCGCTCGAGTGCGCACCGGCCTTCGGCCGCACCTACACCTACGAAGACCTGCGCAACACCGGCGGCACCGATCTCGGCGAGATCCTGCGCTCCCTGGATCCCTCGATCCGCTGACCGCTCCCGTCGCACATCGCCCGCAGTCCAGACGCCCGGCCCTCGCCGGGCGTTCTGTTTGATGGGCTTCCGGGGCGCACGCGCGGTCGTACGGGCCTTTCCCCCTGGACGTTCGCGCGCCGAGGCCGGTTCCGGGCAGCAGGCTAGAATCTGCGCATCGCCACACGGAGCCCGTCATGTCCCCGTCCCCCCCGTCCGAAGACCGCCGCCACGCCCCCGGCCGCGTCGTGCGCGCACCGCGCGGCACACAATTGCACTGCAAGTCCTGGCTCGCCGAGGCCGCCTACCGGATGATCCAGAACAACCTCGACCCCGAGGTCGCCGAGCGCCCCGAAGACCTCGTGGTCTATGGCGGCATCGGCCGCGCCGCGCGCGACTGGGACTGCTTCGATGCCATCCTCGCCAGCCTGCGCGATCTGGAGGACCACGAGACCCTGCTGGTGCAGTCGGGCAAGCCGGTGGGCGTGTTCCCCACCCATCCCGACGCGCCGCGCGTGCTCATCGCCAATTCCAACCTGGTTCCGCACTGGGCGACGTGGGAGCACTTCCACGCGCTCGACCGCAAGGGCCTGATGATGTACGGGCAGATGACCGCCGGCAGCTGGATCTACATCGGCAGCCAGGGCATCGTGCAGGGCACCTACGAGACCTTCGTCGAAATGGGCCGCCAGCACTACGGCGGCGACCTCACCGGCCGCTGGATCCTCACCGCCGGCCTCGGCGGCATGGGCGGCGCGCAGCCGCTGGCCGCCTCGCTGGCCGGCGCCTGCTCGCTCAACATCGAATGCCAGCAGTCGCGCATCGACATGCGCCTGCGCACCCGCTACGTGGACGAACAGGCCACCGACCTCGACGACGCCCTCGCCCGCATCGAGACGTACTGCGCGGCCGGCGAAGCCAAGTCAATCGCTCTGCTCGGCAACGCCGCCGAGCTCCTGCCCGAACTGGTGCGCCGCGGCGTGCGCCCCGACGCCGTTACCGACCAGACCTCCGCCCACGACCCGCTGCACGGCTACCTGCCTGCCGGCTGGACGCTGGACCAGTGGTTCGACAGGCAGCAGGCCGCGCCGGACGATGTCGTCGCGGCCGCCAAACAGTCCATGCGCACGCACGTGGAGGCCATGCTCGCGTTCGAGCGCATGGGCATCCCGGTGTTCGACTACGGCAACAACATCAGGCAGATGGCCTTCGAAGTCGGCTGCAGGGACGCCTTCGACTTCCCCGGCTTCGTGCCCGCCTACGTCCGCCCGCTGTTCTGCCGCGGCGTCGGGCCCTTCCGCTGGGTGGCGCTGAGCGGCGACCCCGAAGACATCGCCAAAACCGACGCCAAGGTCAAGGAACTCATCCCCGACGACCCGCACCTGCACCGTTGGCTGGACATGGCTGCCGAACGCATCGCCTTCCAGGGCCTGCCCGCGCGCATCTGCTGGGTGGGCCTCGGCCTGCGCCACACACTCGGCCTGGCGTTCAACGAAATGGTCCGCAATGGCGAGCTGAAAGCCCCCATCGTGATCGGCCGCGACCACCTGGACTCCGGCAGCGTGGCCAGCCCCAACCGCGAAACCGAAGCCATGCAGGACGGCAGCGACGCCGTCAGCGACTGGCCCCTGCTCAACGCGATGCTCAACGTGGCCGGCGGGGCCACATGGGTCTCGCTCCATCACGGCGGCGGCGTGGGCATGGGCTTCTCCCAGCACAGCGGCGTGGTGATCGTCTGCGATGGATCAGCAGAAGCGGACAAGCGCATTGCGCGGGTGCTGTGGAATGATCCGGGGACCGGCGTGATGCGGCATGCGGATGCAGGGTATGAGATTGCTAAGCAGTGTGCGCGGGAGATGGGGTTGAGGATGCCGATGCTGTGATTTCTGACAGGGTGTTGGGGAGCGGAGGGAATGCCACCATGACGCCGGATAACGATGATATTCGCGTGTTATCCGGCGTCATCGCCGTATAACCCTGATGATGAAACAATTCGCTCGACGTACATTGTTCGATTTGTCGTTGATTTGGCCGCACTTTGGTCTGTTGACGGTCTTGAGGGCCTAGGTGAGAATCCCTGCTACGCCCGGTTTGGGGTCTAATCGTAGTTGGGCCTCATGAACGACACCCTCGATCCGGATATTGCCGCCATAAAGCTCAGCGACGGCGAGAAGTGGGGACTTCAGGTTTATCGGAACTACTCGAGAGCTTTCGGCGAGCATCGGGTTAAGCAGTTCGTCGAGCAAGCTTCTCCGTTTGAAGCCGAGGTGTCGTTCTTCAAGCAAGTTGTCGCACTGGTGGCCTCCGAGGAGCCCCGCGTTGTCCCGGTGATTGCTGCCGCTTACGCAGATGAGCGGCTGGAAGAAATGTTCAGACGCGAGATTCCCGATGGCGTCCCCGGTGGGCGCAGCGCGCTGATGTCAGGATTTGGTCCATTGGCAAGGCTGTCGCAACGGATTCAGATGGCGTTTGCCTTTGGTTGGCTGAGCAGAGATCTGCTCATTGAGTTCGATCACATCCGAAAGATTCGCAATGACTTGTCGCATAAATGGGACGTCGAACTGCTTGAGCGAAAGTTGAGTGAATTCATTGAGGAGAAGCAGACGCCGTTCGAGGGGCAGTTGGGCGATGGCGTGCGTCTGCCGCAGAACTTCCATGAGTCGATGCAGCCCAGTGATCGATTTAGGGTTCGAGTTGTTTGGATGCTTGGGCGGCTTACCTACGAGACTCGCCTTTGGGTTCCAGCCCTTAAGACTGGGATTGCACCAGAGGAAGCTTTGTATGGCCCAAATGCTCCAGTAATGCTGCGTTCGATAGCGGCAATTTCGGTCAACGCGACAAGAGGGATTGCTCGCATATGAGGCCCAACCATTCATTCCACCGGACGGCCTTCGGCCGCCGGTGAATTCAAACGTTAGTCTGGACAAACCATGTCATCTCGCCCTGTTGCCGTCCGGTGGTACGAACGCGCCTCGAATGTGGGCTACAGCCACTACCGAGCCGCCCAGCGCTTCTCGCGTCTAAACTTCTGGTTCGGGCTTCCTACGGTGGTCTTCGCCACGATCGTGGGTACTTCCGTGTTCGCGACGCTCAGGTCACAACCTGACTTCTGGTGGCAAGTGGCTGTGGGCGTCATGAGTATTGCCGCCGCAATCCTTTCCGGACTGCAGTCTTTTCTCGGTTTCAATGACAAGGCGGAGAAGCATCGTACGGCTGGGTCAAAGTACAACGCAGTGGGGCGCGAGCTTGAGCTTTGGCTTTCTCAGTCGCAAGAAGATTTGCCGCGGCTAGAAGCCATCCGGCAACGAATCGATGCGTTGGCACAAGAGTCGCCGCACATTCCGGCTTCGGACCACACGAACTTGCCGGACGCCCAGAACAGCCTGCTATGGAGGGAGTAGGCGTGCAGGCTAACAGGCCGTTCGATGAAACCCGGACACCCACAATTCATGGCGGTGAAACCAGACGGTGAAACCAGGACACCCACAGTTCTTCACCCCGCGCCCTCAAGACCGGCTCCGGCAAGGCATTCCATCCGCAGGTCTTGATTCCACGCACGCTTGAAGCAGGGCTTCGCCCACGGGCCGCAAAACTAGGAGGCCGCAAAACTAGGACACCCAAAATTCTTCGCCCCGAACCCCCGAGACCGCCCTAAAAAGGCTTCCCACCCACAGAAAAACCAGGACACCCACAATTCTTCGCCCTGAGCCCTCCCGAGAGCGCCCCAGAAAGGCTTCCCACCCGCAGGCCATGTTTCCATGCGCCTCAAGCAGAGCGTCGCCCACGGGACATTCTCCCTCGCGGGCTCCGTTTTCCCTTTCGCGATGTCAGCCCAGACGCTCGGCCAGCCTCAGTCCCTTCAGCCAACGCTGGCCGATGCGGATCGCCAGATCGATCAAGTGCTCGGCACTGCCGACAGCACGCCAGTACCCATTGCCGATGCCGCGCACGCGCGATGTCCAGCGTCGGCCGTCGATATCGACCGCGTGCAGGCACGCGGGTGGTGTTCCGGTGATCTGCCCGCGCTTTCCGGGCGCCAGCTGGCGCCCGGTCCAGTCGAGCAATTGCAGATAGTCGGCGGTGGTGATCGCCAGCGGTGGCTGTAACACCCCCATGATCGGCCCGAGCCCTTTGCCCAATGCCTCAGGTGTCTTGCCCGCAGACAGCAGTCTTGCTGCCGCGCTGGTATGGGTGCAGTCTTCGAGACGCTGTGCGATCTCCGCGCGGATGGGGTTGAGATCCACATAGGCCATCGCCGCCAGGAGCGCGCGCTCGTCGCACAGGCGCTGGACCTTGAACCGGCCCTCCCAGAATCGGCCCTTGCAATGGTCTTCGCGGTTGGCGCGGCGGGCGATGGGCTCGGCCAGACAGCGCATGAGCCAGGACAGGTCGGACAGGCGGCCGCGGATGACCTGCAGGCGCTCAGGATCGGACATCAGGCGCTGACGCTTGGCCTCGATCGCGACCTCGGAGTCATCTTGCGGCGGAAACAGACGCACCCAACGGGCAGCGACTTCACCCTCGCTCCAGCCGGCGGCGATCTCGGGTGCAAGCTGCACCACCAGATGCAGATGGTTGCTCATCACCGCATAAGCATGGACGGAGATGGCGAAGCACTCCGCAAGCGCGCCCAGTCGCTGCTCGACCCACTGCTTTCGGTGTTCGAACGAATGCCCGGTGTAGTGGTCGACCCCGCACAGGAATGCGCGGCGGACACAGCGCTGGACGCAGTGATAAATGCCGTCGGAACCGGGCGGAACGAGCTGGGCGCGGGCTTGCGTCATGCAGCGAGGATAGGTGCAGCGGCTGGAAACGTCTGTCGGGGAAGTGCCCGCTCGGGGGTAGGGATTTTCTGAATTGTGGGTGTCCTTGTTCCCTCCTTCCGATCATGATCTCCGCGCTCGGCGATGCGACGCATGGCACGTCGCCCGCCAAGCTGCGGTGCGGACCGCTGCCGTGCGGACGAATCCGGTGCGGGTCCGGAATACGTGCTCCATTCGCTTCGTGCATACTCGCGGATCGCTCCGTTCGGAACCGCCGTCGCATGATCGATCTCCGCACGATGCGACTCTCCGACCTGCATGGCGTGGCGCGGCTGGGCGTGGAGGCGACCGCCGGGCTCACCGATGTGGTGGAGGCCATGCACGCGGCCATCGCGCGCCCGCACCTGGGCCTGCGCGGCGCGGCGCCGGCACGCACGGCGGGCATCGCCGGACTGGTGTACCGCGGCATCCGCGGCACGACGCGGTTGGCCGGCACCGGGCTCGGTCTGGTGCTGTCGCGGCAGGATGCGGCGCCTTTGCGCACTTCGGCCGAGCGCGAGGCGGTGATCGCGGCCCTGAACGGGGTGCTGGGCGACCATCTGGCGGCCACCGGCAATCCGCTGGCCATCCCGATGCGACTGCATCATGCGGGCCGGCCGCTGGCGCTGGATGCGGGAGCGCTGTCGGACGCCGTCCCGACGCCGAGCGGCAAGCTGCTGGTGCTGGTGCACGGGCTGTGCATGAACGACCTGCAGTGGACACGCAACGGCCACGACCACGGGACGATGCTGGCCGAGGCACTGGGCTGCACGCCGCTGTACCTGCACTACAACACCGGGCTGCCGATCGTGGAGAACGGCCGGCGTCTGGCCGAGCGGCTGGACGCCCTGCACGCGGCCTGGCCGGTGCCGGTGGAGGAGATCACCCTGATCGGCCACAGCATGGGCGGGCTGGTGTCGCGCAGCGCCTGCAGCCACGCCGCGCGCGGCAAACAACCCTGGATGGCCGCGCTGCGGCATCTGGTCTGTCTGGGGTCGCCGCATCACGGTGCGCCGCTGGAGCGGGGCGGGCGCTGGATCGACACGGTGCTGGGCGCGATGCCGTTCGCCGCGCCGCTGGCGCGCGTGGGCACGCTGCGCAGCGCGGGCATCACCGACCTGCACCATGGCCTGGCGCGCGCCGCGCGCGAAGATGCGCCCTCCGCGCCGCTGCCGCGCGGCGTGCGCTGTTACGCCATCGCCGCGAGCACGGCGGTCGCCGGCCCGCGTCCCGCCCGTTCCAATCCCGCCAGCACCGCCGCCGCGGGTGCGCGCCGCCGCGACACCCTGCATGCCCGCTGGATCGGCGATGGCCTGGTGCCGGTGGCGAGCGCGCTCGGCCATCACCCCGACCCGCGGCAGGCGATCGGCTTCGCCAAGCGCCGGCAGTGGGTGGGGCACGGCATGCATCACCTGGATCTGCTCGACCATCCCCAGGTGGCGGACCGTCTGCTGCGCTGGCTGCGCGCCGGCGGTTGACGCCGACGCGAAGCCGGGGCGCTGTCCGACGCAGGTGTGCCGCGGGCGTGTCGGCCAGCAGCGCGGGCTGGCGGCTTGCCATGCAAGCGCTTCCACACCGCTCGTACAGCAGACACGATGCCTGCGCGGCCCCTTCAGGCCTTCACGCCCTCACTCCGCCCGACACATCGGCCCGCGGCAGGTGCCGGTGACGATGTCGAACACCGAGGAATGCCCGGGATTGCCGGTGGGCTCGGCCACACCTTGCGGCAGGTAGAACACCGCCAGATGCGCGCCGTAGAGACCCGAGGGGAAGCGGAAGGGCTTGAGCACGGTGTAGCTGCGGTCGTTGAGCATGGGATGGGTGGCGCGCTCGTGCGCCTGCTCGCCGTACAGGGCGCCGGCGTCGCGGGCGGCGGTGCGCCAGGCCTCCGCATCGGCCGGCGTGGCGCGGCGGAGCAGGCCGTCGCGCAGAGCGGCCTGCAGGCCGGCATCGCCCGCCGGCAGCGTGCCGGCGACCGCGAATTCCGCGGGCTCGGGCGCATCGGCGTCGGTGATCAGCGCATCGCCGGCGGGGCCGATCATCGCGCGCCCGCCCTGCGCGACGTGCACCTCGTCCACGCCGCGGCCGAAGGCGCGCCCGGCCACGCCGTCCAGTCCCCCCGTCGGCCGGGTCTCGACGTAGGCGAATCCGCAGGCGCCGCGGTTCTGATATGTGCTCACGCCGGTCGGCGTGCCGGCCGGCAGGCCGGACAGGCGCTGGTCGTGGTAGCCGGTGGCCAGCACCGCGACGATCTCGGTGCCCGCGGTCCAGCCCACGCTCCAGACCGTCGGCTCGTAGGCGCCGAGCAGCAGCGCGACGCGTTCGCCGGGCCGGTTGACCGCAACCCGCATCAGCGTGGCCTGGTGGCCGCTCTCGTCGATCTCGAAGCCCGCCGGCGAGCCGGCATGGGCACCTGCGGCGAGGATGCGCACCGAGGGGTCGGAGACCACGGCCGGGAAGCCGCAGCCGCTGGCGTCGAAATCGAAAGGCTTGGTGCCGGGCGGCGGCGCGCCGGGCGCCGCTGCGGGCGATGCCGCGGACGCGGTCTTGCCGGCCTGTGCGACCTGCGCCGCCTCCAGCGCCCCGCGCGAGGCCGGCGTGGCCGGTTCGATGGCCTCGGGCGGAGGCGTGTCCGGCGGCGCGCACCCGGCCAGCCACAGCGTGGCGCCCAGGGCGAGCTCGGTACGTGTTGTCCTGATCGACATCGTCATGACCTGCCTCTGTGAAGTCGGGAGCGTTCCTCCGTGGTGCGGCCAGCATAGAGCGTGCGGCTCAGGCCTGACTGTGCACCAGCATCGCCAGCAGCGCATAGCGCGCGGTCTTGGCGACGCCGACGAGGGCGAGGAACACCGTCAGCCGTTCGCGCATCACGCCTGCGGCGAGGGTGAGCGGGTCGCCGACGATCGGCACCCAGCTCAGCAGCAGGCTCCAGCGTCCCCAGCGGGCGTACCAGCCGCGCGCGCGCTCCAGCGCCGCAGGCTTCACCGGGAACCAGCGGCGCTCGCTGAAGCGCGCGATGCCCACCCGCGCCACCTCGCGTCCCAGCCACCAGTTCACGGTCGCGCCCAGCACGTTGCCGACGCTCGCCACCAGCACCAGCGCCCAGGCGGCGTGTCCCTGCACCAGCAGTGCCGCCAGCACCGCCTCCGACTGCGCGGGGAGCAGGGTGGCGGCGGCGAAGGCGACGACGAACAGCGCGGCGTATTCCATCGCCGCAGTGTAGGCGCTCGCGGCGCAGGGCCGGGGCGCGCCACTGCACAGATGGACGCATGGCATCGCGTGCCGTGCCGCGGGCCGCGGGCATGGGCGCACGATGCCATGCGATGCCACGCAACGCCCCTCGCCCGCGTGCAGGCCACCGCCGACAGCGGTTACCCTTGCGCCCCCGCCTGCAGGCCATCGCCGTGCCGCATCCCGTCCTCCCGCTGTTGACCCGCCACACCGCCGACGCGCTGCTGCGCGCACACGCCTCCGGCGCGAGGGAGTGGCAGGGCTCGCTGGATCTCGGCCGCACCGAAGAGGTCGTGACGCTGTCGACGGACGGGTTCGTGTGGCGCGGACAGCGTCATCCCTGGCCGGCGGGCAAGCTCAAGGACCGCACGCTGTATTACCCGGACGGCGGGGACTATGCCCCCGTGTCGCGCTACGACGGCGCGCTGATCAAGCTGGTGCCGACCAAGTGGGGGCCGCCCACCTTCGAGATCGACGGCATCAAGATGCTGCCGACCGCGAAGACCTCGCCGCTCGAAGACGCGCGCCGCAAGGTGGCACTGGTGCGTCCGCAGGGTGCGATCGTTCTCGACACCTGCGGAGGGCTGGGGTATTTCGCGGCCTGCTGCCTGGAGGCAGGTGTCGCGCGAATGCTGTCCTTCGAGAAGAATCCGGATGTGCTGTGGCTGCGCACGCTCAACCCGTGGTCGCCGGACCCGGAAGCACCGGAGCATGGCGCACGGCTGGACCTGCGCGAAGGCGATGTGTCGCAGGCCATCGCCACGCTGCCCGACGGCACGTTCGATGCGGTGCTGCACGACCCGCCCCGGTTCGGCATCGCCGGCGAGCTGTATTCGCAGGCGTTCTACCACCAGCTTGCGCGCGTTCTGCGGCGTGGCGGGCGCCTGTTTCATTACACCGGCATGCCCAATGCCTTGACCAGTGGCCGCAACGTGCCGCGGGAAGTGGTGACGCGTCTGAAGGTGGCCGGTTTCGACGCGGAGCAGGCGCTGGACGGTGTATTCGCGGTGAAGCGCTGAGGACGGGCTCGGCCTTGGCGCTGGGCTGGGCGGTGTGGGAACATCGGAACGAGGGAATGGACACCGTCAGGATGCCTCACCTTTGCACCTGGCCAGGACATGACTGCCACGTCATACCGATCAATATCGTTGTATGCCGGTGGATCAGCGCATGCCCATCGATCCATGCCGACCCATCAGGAAACGATCGCGATCATTATGGAAACTGCGGCGGCATCGCGGCGGCGGCGCCGACATTCGCCGGGTCGTAGGCGTGCACCGAGACATCGGCCGGATCGCCCATGGCCACGGTCGAGGACGGCTCGGTCGCCGGCAACGGCGCCGCGTCGCGCGTCGGCAGGGTATGCGCCGCGAGGATGCGCGCAGCCTCGTTCGCACGCTGCGCATGCGCGGCGAGCGCCGCTTCCGGCTGACTGTTCTGCGCCCTGAAGCGCGCGCGGTCTTCTTCGTACTGCCGGCGCAGCTCCGCGGCCGTCGGCCGAGTGGATGCAACCGTCTCCATCGCCGGGATCGGCATGGTGGACTCGATCGGGCGCGGCAGCGTGGCGGAATGGCGCCCCATCGCCTGCGCGACATAGCCCTGCGCGGGCGGCGCAGGCGGCGCGTGCAGCGACTGCACCGCATCGGCCCGCGCATGCGCGCCCTGTGCGGAAGTCGCGGCATTCGCGTTCGGCGCATCCACCATGACCACCGCATTCAACGCGATGAGGCCGAGCGACAGCGACACCATGAAGGCGGACGCCACCTGCAGCGCCGCGCGCTTCCTCCAGTCCTGCTGAAGCGAACGGAGTTCGAGCAGGCGGCGCGGCACCAGCCGGCGTTCGGCCTCGCCGTACACGGTGCCGCCGATGCGGCGAGCCGATTCCACCCCGCGTTTCGCGCAGTCGCGCGAGCGCGACGCGGCACTGCTGGCGCGACGCTCGATGCGATCGAGCCCCGCCATCACCACGCGCGAGGTCGCACCGGGGTAGCGGAACCCGGCACGCGCACCGCATGACGCGCTCGCCTGCGGATGTGTGGCCAAGCCCATCCCTGCAGAGGGCGGCTTGGGTGCCTGGTTCGGTGCCTGGACGGCAGGCGCCTGCCGCGCGAGGGATACGGATGTGGACATGGCGGAATGCGAATCGGGACGCATGTGAAGCGGCTCCATCTCGGGTTCGGCACAGTCTCGTCACGCATCGCCGAGCGCAGCCTGACTCTGCCGGATGGCGGCGTTCCGGTTCATGGACGGTATGCGGGACACGCTGAAAACACCGGGTTTTCCTGCGATACGCACTGCCCCCGCAAGGCGGGTCGTGCACAACGAATGCCGGCCTCGACCCGGAGGCCACGCAGGTCGATGCAGGTTGCGCACGGCCGCCCGTTCCCTGTGCAAGGACACAGCCCCCTCCGGCCAGGGCATATCGCTTCGATACCGTTCCGACACCGCATGCGCACCGCATCGGCACCGAAGCCGTACGAATACATGCGCAAGCCACAGCGGCCTTGAAACCAATGGCTATACTCCCGACCACTGGCAGGACGCCCCACACCTTCGCCGGCACGCACTCGCAGTGGCGCCTCCGCATCGGGCCATCCATCCGATGCGAGCGCCACACCGATATCCAGAACATCGTCATCGCACAGGGAGAGCCTCAGGATGAGCATCACACGTCGTCGTTTCCTCGCCGCCAGCGCCGCCGGCGGCGCGGTCCTCGCCACCGGTGCCGGCCCGGCCTTCGCAGGCAAGGCCGGCAGCACGCAGGCCGCACCGCGCTGGACCCGTCATGACGTGACCACCCCGGAAGGTCAACGCATGCTGGAAAGCTATGCGCGCGGCATCGAGGCGATGCTGGCGCTGCCCCCGGACGACCCGCGCAACTGGTTCCGCAACGCATTCACCCACTTTTTCGACTGTCCGCACGGCAACTGGTGGTTCTACGCCTGGCACCGCGGCTATGTGGGCTGGTTCGAACGCACCATCCGCCGCCTCAGCGGCGACCCGGGCTTCGCGATGCCCTACTGGGACTGGACGCGTCAGCCGGAAATCCCCGCATCGATGTTCAAGGGTGCGCTGACGCCCACCGACGCGGCATTCGCGCCGTACACGCGCAACATGAAGGTCTTCACCGACTTCATCAAGCCGGCGCTGGAGCGCTACTGGAGCACGCTGTCCCCGCAACAGCTCGCGCAGCTGAAGACCCGCGGCTACACCAGCCTGGATGTCGCCTGGAAGGACGTCACCGGCGAAACCATGATCGACGGCCAGCCGGCCGGCATCGCCGGCAACATGGCCTTCGCCATCACCTGCGGCGCCCGTTACCTCTCGCCCGACAATCGCGGCCTGGATGCAAGCACGCGCACGGCGGTCTCGGCCAACACCGTGATCGCCGGCCTGAAGCCGCAGACGTTCTACGACCCGTCGATCAGCCTGAGCTTCACCAGCTCCAGGACCGCGACCCATCTGATGCAGCCGGTGAACGGCGTGAACGAGTTCTCGGTGCTGGAAGGCCAGCCCCACAACCTGGTGCACAACTGCATCGGCGGCGTGGGCGCGATCGACTGGGGTCCCTACGGCAACATGACCAACTTCCTCTCGCCGGTGGATCCGATCTTCTTCCTGCATCACGCCAACATGGACCGGCTGTGGCATGTGTGGACGCAGAAACAGCTGGCCAATGGCCTGCCGATCGTGCCGGAAGGCACGACGCCGGATGGCAAGAAGCTCTACGACCTCTTCATGGATGAGCCCTTTCTGTTCTACGTCCAGCCGGACGGCACGCCGGTCGGCCCCACCGACGCGAAGGCGGTCTTCGACACATCGGCCTTCGACTACGGCTATGCGGGCGGCTTCGCCAGCGACTACCGGCCGCGTCCCAAGCTGCGTCGGCCGCCCGGCCCGGCGAAAGCCAGCATCGACGAGGACAGCGCCACGGTGGCCCTGAGCGCGACGATGGTGGAGCGTCATCTGGCCGATACCCAGGGCGCCACGCTGATCGCCGAGATCACCTTCGATCGGCCGCATGGGCTCTCCACCGCACGCAGCTTCGACGTGCTGGTCAATGCCCCCGACACGGTCACCGATGTCGAGCCCGACAGCCCCTACTACGCCGGCACGCTCGCCTTCTTCGGCCCGGGCATGGCGGGCATGGACATGGCGCACACCACCACCTTCACCCTGCCGCTGCCACGCACGCTGCCGGCCTTCAGGCAGCTGCAGGACGGCACCACGACGCTCGACATCCGCCTGGTTCCGCAGGGCGGCATCGGCGAGGCGCCGAAGGTGAGCGCGGTGACCATCGTGTCGGTGGACTGAGGCGCCGCTCATGCGGCATGCGCTGGCGTGGCGGGACGGCATGGACGTGCGCATCACGCGCTGCAGCGGCCTGCACGTGACGCGCATGCTCTGCGTGGCCTGGCTGTGCCTGCTGTGCGTTGCGGCCTGCGCCCATCCCTCCCGGCAAGCGGACACGCCGATGCAGGCCGAGCCACGACACCGCGACGGCGTCTACACCGTCGTCCTCCCCCGCCCGCACAGGGCGGGGGAGCCGCTGATGCTGGAGGTCGAACTGGGCACGAGCGGCGCCGGCATGCAGGTGGTGCTGCGCACGCTCGACGGCGAACTGGTCGGCACCGTGTCGCCGCACGGCATCCGGCATGGCGCGGCAGGCGGCACTCATCTGGTGCCGGTGCCCGCCCACCTGCTGCAGCGGATCACGGGCGAGACACGCTGGCGCCTGCAGGTGCGCATCGAATCCTCGGCCAACACGCCGAAACCGGCCGATGGGCAGACGGTGCGCGCAGTCCGGGCGGTCCACGTCGGCGAGTGATCGCGCCCGTGCCCGGGCGAGCGGCACCCGATAGTCCCGGCGCCACACCCGACACCCGCCGCCGCGCAGGGCACCACCACGCGCGCCAGCGCATGCGGCACTGCGTCATGCCCTTTCGTGCAATGGTCCGCGTGGCCGCGACGGCGGATAAGGGGGGACCGGCCGGGGACGCCGGCACATCCACATCGCGGTGCTGCCGCCAGAGGCTCCCGACCACGACCGCTCACCCTGCGAGGGACATCGCATGATCCGCAGCGCACGCTCCGCATTCGCCCACCGTCTCTTCGCCCGCTTCCGGACGGTGCCATCGACCGCGACGAAGGCACGCATGCCCGTCATGGCCGCCGCCGGCAGCGCGCTCGCCGCCTGCGGCCTGCCGGCGCTGCTCGCACTCGCCGCGGCTCTGCCCGGCACCGCGCAGGCACTGGACTGCGGCAGCGACAACGGATTCGTCTGCACCGGTGCCGCCACGCAATACGGCGGCGGGTTCTCGCCCGGCGTGGGCCATGGCGGCTTCGGCGGCGGCAACTGCACCGCCACGCGCACGCCGGTGGTGTACATCCACGGCAACGGCGACAACGCGATCGGCTTCGACATGCCGCCGGGCGCTGTGAACGGTTATGCCAGGCCGCAGTATTCGGTCTACGACGAACTCAAGTCGCGCGGCTACAACGACTGCGAACTGTACGGCGTGACCTACCTGGATGCCGACGAACGCGCCGACCCGCAGTACAACTACCATTCGCCCGACAAGTACGCCATCCTCAAGACCTTCATCGACAAGGTGAAGGCACGCACCGGCAAGAGCCAGGTGGACATCGTCGCCCACTCGCTGGGATCGAGCATGGCCATCGCCATGCTGCGCTACTACAACTACCAGGGAAGCGTGCGGCGCTTCATCAACATCGGCGGCGGCCTGCGCGGACTGAATACCTGTTACTACACCGGCTATCAGTCGGCCTATGCGCCGGTCTGCAATGCCGAAGCGTGGGTGTGGCCCTACAACCACTACACCTTCGGCTATTACCCGAGCACGGGCGTGACCTACTACGGCTACAACCGCTGGACCGGCAACGGCAGCACCAGCCTGCGCGCCACGCCGTCGGCCTTCACCGCCATCCGTTTCTACACCATCACCGCCGGCAATTACGATCAGGTGCACTGCTTCACCGTGGCCTACGCATCCGGCTGCCGCGACGGCGCGCTGTTCAACACTACCGCGGCGGTGAAGGCACAGATCGACATCGGGTTCGGCAGCAGCGCCTACGCCTACGACTGGGACTGGGCCGACGGCAGCCCGCAGAACATCGGTGGCGGCGACACCAGCAACGGCGTCGGCCATTTCCGATCCAAGACCAACGCAGGCCGCATCATCTACAACATGCTGGCCACCACCTGCACCACCGGCTGCGCCAATGGATATGCCGGCGTGAACGGACCGGCCGTCAACCGCTGACGAAACGACCGCGCGCCGGTCGCCCGACGCGCGGTCTTTGACGGAACGGATGATGGAACGGCCGCTCGACCGGGCACATGCCTGATCGAGCGGATGTCCGGCCGGGCGACAGCGGGTGCAGGTGCAGATATGCGCATGCGCATCACGCGCACCCGGCACGTCCACCCGGCGCGCGTCAGCTCAGACGCACTTCCGCCGTCTTGTCTGCGTACATCTTCTTGGGGTCGCGGCCGAACAGCAGCTGGATGCCGGCGATCAGGCTGGAGCCGTTTTCCCAGACGTGAGCGTGTTCGGCATCGAAGCGCAGCAGGCGCAGCTTGGGATCGGTCTTGCCGCCCTCGTACCAGGCGGCGATGAACGGGTTCCACAGACGCTCGATCACCGCGGGATCGTTGTGCACCTGAATGGGGCCTTCGAGGCAGGCGAACAGGTCGTGACCCTTCGCGACGTAGCACGCGCGTGCTCTCGAAGCGCCGCCCGCCAGGCCCTGCACGATGCCGTTGTCGTCGGAGGTGAAGATCCACAGCGGGCCCCTGCCGTCTTCGAGCAGCGCGGTCATCGGTTTCATGTGTTCATCGTGCCCGGCCAGGCCCAGCATGATGGTGCGCTCGTCGTCGATGCCCTTCATCAGGGCCT
>ERZ1066122.1060-NODE-1060-length-24324-cov-7.128930_pt1 | contig 24324 bp, 19 predicted proteins | sample MGYA00382769_ERZ1066122 | MGnify/ENA primary metagenome ERZ1066122 (study PRJEB33369, sample SAMEA5778352) | biofilm metagenome | biome: Industrial cooling water; feature: Water cooling tower basin; material: Biofilm | place: United Arab Emirates | collected... | reverse complement strand
GTTAACAGACTTTGAACCAACCTTACTTGATACGTTTAAATATAGGGCTACTATTTATGGTTTACCTAAAGATTATTCGACGTTAGCGCTATTCTATAACAAACAAGCTTTTGCCAATGCTGGTCTAGAAAATCCTCCTCAAACTTGGGAAGAACTACGCGCATACGCGAAAAAACTAACTATTGATACAAATAAAGACGGTAGAATTGACCAATACGGCTTTGGTGAAAACCCAGAATTAGCTCGACAAGTTTATCAAATTAAAGCTTACGGTGGTCAAGTTGTTGACCGTGAAAGTCGCGCGGCATTTGCAGAAAAAGCTCGTTTACAGGGTTTACAATCAGTTGTTGACCAGTATAGAAACGAACGTTCATCTGCTCAAAAATCGGATGTTGGCACAAATTCAGGCAGCGAAATGTTCGGTCAAGGTAAAGCTGCAATGGTTATTGAAGGTAACTGGGCAATTCCTTATTTGAGAGATACATATCCTAAACTAGACTTTGCCACAGCAGAAATACCTACTATCAACGGTCAACGCAGCACAATGTTGTTTACCGTTGCCTATGTCATGAATAAAAAAAGCAAACACAAACCCGAAGCTTGGGAGTTAATTAAATATCTAACAGGAAAAGAAGGAATGCAAAAATGGACAGGTACAGGTTTTGCTTTACCCACTCGTAGGTCTGTAGCTACTAATTTAGGGTATGACCAAGATAACTTACGGTCTTCATTAGTAGCAGGTGTAAATTACGGTATACCTTGGCAAGTAGGTAAATATCCTGCTGCTATTATGAATAATTTTGACAATCAATTTGTTAGCGCGTTACTAGGTGAACAACCTTTACCTCAAGCAATGCAACGCGCGCAAACTCAAGCTAATAAACTCATTCAAGCACTCGATTAACTAGTAATTATTGATACGCTGTAGCACAGGCATCCCTGCCTGTGTAGTATTAATTTTTACCACAGAGAAACAGAGTGTGTATTCAATCTCCAACCATTTGCAAGAACTTAGAATGAATCCAACCAGGAGCATCAGCTAGCTTTACCCAATCGCGAGAAGATTTCCTCACCCTGACATTAACATCGTATTGATAAGGAATGGCGCCAATTTTTTTATAATTAGAACCAGGGCCAGAGCGAATGGCAACTCCAACTCGGGCAGTTACTAACACAGTACAAACAGGCTTAATTCCTGGTCGTAACCGACATAGCTTCTCTGCTGGGGTTTGAGCTTGAGCCGCAACAACTGGTAAAGTTCCACCAGTTGCGATTAGTGTTAAAAATGCTATAGCTGTTAGTTTTTTCTTGAAGTTGAACATAATTTTACGTGAGTTCGATTTTAATTTATGCAATTGTATAAAAGAATGCACTTAATTCTTTCCTAAGCGCTTGAGACAATTACATTATTTGTATTTATTAATGTATATTCAATTTTCGCGTCAGTGTCAACTGTCATTAATAACACACTCGCGTTAAGTATTGCTGGCGCCAAATGTTAGATATAAATACGGTCAGAAAATGGTATACCAGAAGCCGTGAGCATTATCAAATCTTACTCTCCTCCCTCTGTGCCTCTGTGTCTCTGTGGTAAAAAATATATATTGCACATTTTAGACAGATATGCTATCACATGCCAAAATTAATGACATGGAGTACTAGTAATGCGTTAACCTTGCTTCAATCCAATCTTTATCAGCTTGACTCAATGCAGGTGGAGGGGGGGATTGATGATAATCTATAGATAAATCATACCCAGCTTCGTCATAAATTGCATTTAGAGCATTTTGTAAATCTAAAACTGCATCAGCGTATTACTTGCTACGTCTCTAATTTCAATGTTAGGTATTCGTACTTGAATCGGTTGAATTACTGGCAGAGTCAGCGGCGCCGGAGTTGTAGCAATATTAGATGATTGACTGGATAATTTTACTTCGTCCCGCCGTAACTGCAAAATTTCTACATCAGGGTACAAAATACCAATTTCACTTTCTACAGATGTTTCCTCAACAACATATACCTCTAACCGTGCAGCATATTTAGGACGTAGCTGAGGAACAAGAAGCGCGCGAAGTTTGCTGGCAAGTGCATTATGTACATCTTGCCATAAAGCTGATTCGAGGTATGGATCCATGCCAGGAAAGGGAGAAGGCATTTCAGTAAAGAGGTGGATAATTATTTATCTTAGCTTAGTTATAACTTATTCTTATTGAATCTCTTGTGGGGTAGGCGTCCTCGCCTGCCTTATATACTTTATATACTATATATGAGACGGGCAAGGATGCCCGTTCCACAAGATATAAAGATATGTTTGTTTTATATTATAAGCATCTACACTACTTGTATCTGTCTGCGTTTGCGTTTGTGGAATGAACTTAATCCGAAAGCACTTAATAGTAAGGCGCCTACTATCGTACTTGGTTCGTTGACTTTTGCTTTCGATTCAATTCGTAAAACTTGACCAAGTGAAGCTCTATCACCTTTATTGGCAATATAAATCGCACCATCGGAACCAACGGTTAGTGCAGTTGCTGACTCTAATCCATTACCACTAGCTAACACAGTTCGGGCGCCATCTGGAGCAATTTGAATTACTGAAGCATCGCTTATACCTTCCCATTGTGGCGAGTTGCCATATTGTAAAGCATATAAATTGCCTTGTTTATCAAATTCTAAATCTGCTAATTGTGTAAAACCATCAGCATATACAGTTGTGGCGCCATCAAGACCAACTCTAAAAATACGCGCTTTACCTTCAGGGAAAGGAAAACCTGTAAATTCACTAACATACAATGCACCATCAGGCCCAACAACAACACCTGTAGGAACTGATTCAATTTGTAGTACATCGGGAATTTGACCTGGTGCTGGTGCATCTGGGGGTAGTACCTGTCCTGGTGCAGGAGTAGGAAAAACAGGATTCGTTATTGTTTGCGTAGGAGCTACTACAAACGACTTCAAGTTACTTCCATCGAGTCCTACACTTAAAATATTGTTTGCTGCTGCGTCAACAATATAAGCTGTATTATCTTTTATTGTAAAAGCATAGGGGTTGCTAGCAATTTCACCACTAACATCAAGCGTTTCTTCCCCGTCTGCATTATTTGCCAATTCATATTTTCCAAAATCAGCAATGCTTGTGAGCGAACCACTATTAAAGTCTACTTTATAAAGTTGTCCCCAACTAGGTGAGTTTTCACCGAAATCGCGAATAGTTGGATGACCAGCATATCCAATTAATAGATAAGCATTTCCTTTCTCATCAAATTGAATATCTTGTGGACCTGTACCTGTATCACCAGTCGGTCTTAACGCAATTGATGGTAATCCTGTAAGTACTTGCTCAATTTTACCATCTTTTACACGGGTAACGGCGCCGCTTGTACCAGCACATGATAACAAACCCTCCAAAGAAGGGCCTGGAATACATCGTCCATCACCTCCAACACCTGATTCGGTAATATATAAACTACCATCTGGAGCAAAGTTTAAACCTCGAACATTATTAAGACCATCGGCTACTACACTTAATGAAGCTGCGGTTGCTTGTTGTATTCTTGCTCCAACAGTTAGACAAAGCCCAAGAACTGAAAGATGAAGAAAGGATTTTGAGAGTAAATGTGAAGGCATGGTATAAGACTTAGTTCACGAACTCCGTGTTTATAACCACACCTTATAAGATTATGAGGGGCGATAGCAATTAGTAATCTTTTGCTCTTGTTTGACATTTATTTCGTGGCGGGCAAGGATGCCCGCTCCACAAGATAGCTAAAAGATAGCTAAAAGATAGTTAATTCTGATTTAATGTTTTAAGTCTGTGCTGAAATCCTTGAATTAGCTCAATAAAAGATTTACGACGCGGTTCGTTAATAAATACTAATGGTATTAAAGCTACTAATCGAAAAAGGCTAGATATCACAAATAAACCAGATAAACCACCAAAATAACCATTTTGAACAATAAAACCGCCAATAGTTGTGCCTAATGCTCCACTGGCGCCTGCAACTGCTGCACTAATAGCAAAATAATTCGCTTGGTTACGTATCGGCGCCACTCCTAATTGCAAATTATTATTGCACAAATCGCTTGCTGCTGAAGTTCCACCTGTTAAAATATGTATCATGGGCAACCATAACCACAAGTCTAAATTACTAGTTCCAACTCCCAACCATAAAAATGGAATAATTACTAATATAATTCCGACAAAAGCTAATATTAAACGATTACCAAAACGGTCTGCTAAACGACCCCAAATTACAAAAAATAGTAGATTTACCGCTGCTTGAATACTTGCATATATTGTCACCCAACTAACATCTAATGATAGTGTATCTAACATGTAAAGGTTAAAAAAGGGTAAACTCAAGTTAATGGCGAACATCGATAAGCCAAAGTAAAATAAAAATTTTAAAAAGTTAAAATCTTTAAAAATTTCCAAAATCGAAGAAGGTTCTGCCGTTGATGTCACAGCTTCTTTATTTCCATGCTCCGGCGCCCAGTTATGATGCTGTGGATTTATGTCATACTTAAAATATTGACACCCCAAACTAATATATCCAGATATTATTCCCACGACCATTGCAATACCAAAACCTTGAAGTGTTCCACCATGCCAAGTTGAAACTGCAATTCCTGCTAGCGGTACACAAATCAAGTTTGTAAGACTTCCTACACTATTGCGAAAACCAAAATATCTACCTCGTAAGCGATGAGGCACTATTATTGCCAACCAACTTAACCAAGATGCGCCACCAAATCCTTCGAGTAAGCGCGTTACTAAAACTATTACTAACGTTATATTAACCAAATCATATGAATTTATTAAACCCCAGTTAGCTAAAAATATTGCAATTGCTAAAATGACCCAAAGAGAACGAGCAGTCCCAAATATCAATAGTGAGTAACGAAACCGACTCGTAGTCTTTTCTGAAAAATAGGCGCCTAATGGCTGAACAAGATTTACCAGCATTGGAATTGACGATAGCATTCCAAACGCTATGGGACTAGCACCTAATTCTACAACAAAATTACTTAATAAAATTCCACTCGTTGGAATAGCAAAAATATTAGCAAAAACTACATCTATCGTTGAAGCACGTAGCGATGTACGAATTGCCTCTTTCGGTATTTTAAGCGGAGAATTTAACGTTACTTTTGTTTTATCATCAACAATAACTATTTCGGATATATCTGCTGACTCTGAGTTTTTTAATTCGGTAGAATCCATAGAGAATACACAGCTTTGTGTTCTTAATATTACACAGCACTAGTATATTCTTGGAGTATAAAAAAGCCTTGTATACTTTAATACTATAAATCAATAAATGAATTATCTTTTGATTAAATTGACTTTTATTTTGCTTAACCTGTTATTTTGAGTTAAAAGCATCATTTCTGGTTACTATAAAAAATATTTATTAATACATCTATCTAAAGCAGTAAAATATATAATCATGCATCATCGTTATTTAAAATATCAATGATGTATGATAGGTCGGAGGTTATGTAGTGGTTGAATTGAGAAGACAGCGCACTTCTGCGGGGTGGTACCTTTCAGAAAACTTGGCGGGCTATATATTTATGGCGCCGACTATATTAGTGTTAGGGGTTTTCGTTGTATTACCTATTCTTTTTGCTGTATACCTGTCGCTGCACAAGGTTCGACTATTGGGTGGTATTGAGTATCGGTTTGTAGGTATAGAGAATTTTGCGAATTTGGGTACCGATGAAAGAGTATGGATAGCACTGCGGAATACACTTGAGTATGTAATCATTGTTGTGCCATTACAAACTATTTTAGCTCTAATTTTGGCGGTAACGCTTAATTCGGGTATTCACGGTAAAAATTGGTGGCGAATTCTTTATTTTTTACCGACTGTAACTTCTTCTGCTGTGCTGACGTTGATTTTCATGTGGATATACAACAGCAACGGACTCTTAAATAATGTTCTGGCATTTCTTGGACTGCCTACTTATAACTGGTTGGGAGACCCTGCTGTTGCACTCAAAGGTATTATGTTAATGAATATCTGGTCAACGGCGCCGTTCTTCATGGTAATTTATTTGGCAGCGTTGCAAGATATTCCACAGTCACTATACGAAGCCGCCGAACTCGATGGCGCCAACGGTTGGCAAAAATTTATAAATATTACAGTTCCCATTCTGCGTCCAGTAACATTTTTCGTATTATCAATGGGAATTATTGGTACATTTCAATTATTCGACCAATCTTATATTTTCTCTAATGGTACCGGAGGACCCAACAACGCTACACTCACAGTTGTATTACTTATATACCAATCTGTGTTTCGTTACTTACAAATGGGTTACGGCGCCGCTATCGCATTTTTACTTGCTATCGTTATTATTATGGCTACATTAATTCAACGTCGCTTCTTTGGAGAAAAAGCGTAAGGTTTAGTTTGCTCCATTACCACGTATTGTAAAACTTTACTCATTCTATAGGCTAATATAGTCAGGCATAGTAAAACATTCCTAACCTCAAATGAAATTATCAGTCGGTTGCCAAGTATATGGGTATTGCTTACCATACTGCTTGGAAGCACTACAAAAACGGTTTAATTCCCTACCCAACAAGGCAACTTCCATCCGGTGCCGTAATTGTAGATTTTGATCCAAAAAACGAACCTGGATATAAAAAGTACACGCGCCGAAGCAATAATAGCGCGTGTGTCCAGTGCCGAGAACAGAAAAAATTTAGAGTCACAAGCTGAGAGGTTGTGTAGATACTCAGAAGCATTCATAGTATCAAATCATTCACATTGTTAAAGAAGTAGGGAGTGGTTTAAACGATAATCGTAAAAAGTACGAGAGTTGCTTTTAAAACAGGATGATTTTGATGTTCGCGCGTGTTGAACATAAAGACAGATCCAGAGCGTTTTCTCAGTCATAGACACTGCGCTCTGCGGGACTAATTACATGGATTTACTTTTATCTCGACTCGGTGTGACTGTTGTCGAAGCGTAAACATGGCAGACAACAGTCGCTCTGGGATTAATGACAGACGCGCGTAGCGATTACCACTTATGAACTCCGCACGATTGTATGGACAACGTATGGCAAAACGTAAAACCGAGAAGATTATAGCAGAACTTGAATCGGAATCTGAGGATTAATATATATTACAATATAGGCTTTTGTTGTGTTTTTGTGAAGTAAAACCTGCTAAATTAATTGTAGGTCGTTCACGTAGTGTCTCCGAAGGAGAATAAAACAAGGTTTTGCAGTAATGCAGCTAGTAGAAAGAAGGGTAATAAAGTCTAACCACGCAGTTTACAATCAAATCTCGGAGATGTGTTTTGCATCCAAGAATTTGTATAATGCTGCAACTTACATCATGAGGCAAAGTTTTTTATCTTGGGGACAGTCGAATGTTCCGAGGTACGAAAGTTTGTACCACATGATGAAAGATGGAATAGAATATAAAGGACTTCCAGCTAAAATCTCTCAGCAAGTATTAAAAATGGTAGCTCAAAACTGGGCATCATTTTTTGCAGCTAGTGTTGAATACCAGATCGAACCTTCTAAATTCACGGGTAGACCGTCATTGCCTGGATACCTAGAGAAAGATGGAAGGTACTGTTTGATTTTTACAAGTCAAGCTACATTCAAAAAACAACTAGGTCAAGGGTTAATTCGATTAAGTGAGATTGATTACTGCTTTGAGACTTGCGTCAAGCTTGGCAATGTAAATAAATACTGTCAATCGCGCGTTGTCCCAAAACTCAACCATTATGTTTTAGAAATAGTTTACGAAATCCCAGACGTTCCCGCTCTTGATAATAATTCAATTGCTGCGATAGATTTTGGTGTCAATAACTTGATGGCTATAACTTCAAATGTGCCTGGTTTTGAACCAGTTCTCATTAATGGTAGACCACTAAAGTCAATAAACCAATTCTATAATTCAAAGCGTGCGGCAATTACTTCTAGCAACGAAAATACAAGCTCAAAACGATTAAAAAAGTTTACCACGTCCAGGAATCATAAGGTAAAAGATTATTTACATAGAGCATCGACTTATGTAATTAACCTTTTAGCTGAGTTGGGTGTGAGTAAATTAGTTTTGGGCAAAAATAAGGGATGGAAGAATGGTATTAATATTGGAGGAATTAATAACCAAAATTTTGTACAGATACCTCATGCTCAGTTGATAGAAATATTGATGTATAAAGCAGCAATGAAAGGTATTCAAGTAATTATTCAGGAAGAATCTTATACCTCTAGGGCAAGCTTTTTGGATAATGATTTTATTCCGGTTTATGGGAACAAACCACAAGACTGGAAACCATCAGGAAAACGGATAAAAAGAGGTTTGTATATTTCCCAGAATGGTATTGCTATAAATGCAGATATCAACGGAAGTTACAATATCCTTAAAAAAGCATTCCCCGAAGCTTTAGGGATAGGGGACAGTGAGGTGTTAGTTACCCCCAGGAAGGTAAATTTAGAAGGTCATGCACTCAAACTGGTGACTCCCTTCTAGATAAGGATTCAATTCCAATCCTTCTACAAAGTTTTGTGAAGAAGTAGCAGTTATCTATTATAGAAAGCTACGTCTGCCTATATTAGACTATACAAAACTAAACTATCATTCCTTTGGCAATAGCTATTGTTACAGCCTCGGTGCGCGTACTAGCTCCAAGTTTGTGTAAAATAGCGTGGACATGTACTCTCACTGTTCCAGGTGTTATGTAAAGTTTATCGGCTATTTGCTGATTCGTTTGATTTGCTGCGATTAAAATCAAAATTTCTTGCTCGCGTTGGGTAAGTATATTTTGTACTGGTGAAGATTTAATTACATCAGGTTGTGCCCGCGCTGCAAACGCAAAACGTATTTCTTGGGTAGCTTTTTCATCCCACCATGAGGCGCCACTTGCTACAGAACGCAACGCTAGTACTAACTTTTCTGGATTTATACCTTTAAGGCAGTATCCTTGGGCGCCTGCTTCAATAATTTGCATTACCAGTGATTGTTCGGAGTGGGAAGATAAAACTAATACTGGCAATTGAGGATGATTTTGTTTGATAATCCGACATGTTTCCATTCCTCCAATTCCAGGTAAACCAATATCTAGCAAAACAACATCAAGCTGGTAAGAATTTACTAGTTCGATTGCTGTTTCACCGTCAATAGCTTCAGCAACAATTTCTAAATTTTCTTCTTGCTGTAACCTGACCTGCAATCCCAGACGGAATAACTCATCGTCCTCAACCAAGAGAACTTTTACTTTTAATGGCGCCATTTGATGAAAAGGGTTTACACTCCCCCATTTTACACCTACTTGAAACAAGGCTTTAAAAGGCTAAAAAGCATAAACTGGTAGTTTGAAACCAAAAATAGCTCCACTGTTTGTACTACTTGCACTAAAGGAATTAGTTTTTGCTGACTCGCGGTTTTCAGCCCAAATTGTACCACCATGTGCTTCGACTATTTGACGCGAAAGATAAAGTCCTAGCCCAAACCCTTTCGCACGTCTGTCGCTGTTACCTTGGTAAAACCGCTCAAATAAATTTGGAAATTGTTCTGGTTGAATTCCAGCACCTGTATCTAATATCTTCACGACTTGGTAAGATGGTTGTGGCTCTAAAACAACTTCTACAATACCACCTCGCTGCGAATGGTTAATTGCATTGACTAATAAATTGGTAAAAACACGCTCTAATTGCAAAGCATCACCTTTGACCCATAATGATGAGCGAAAATCTGAGTCTCCATGCCGAAATGAAATAAATATGCGACGTGAAGCTGCTAAATCTGTCAAAGTACTAGTCGCTTGCTCTGCAATAGCAACTAAATCTAACGCTTCTAAGTTAAGTTTTAACCCTTCTGTGTCATTGCGATAAATATCGAGTAATGTTTCAAGCAATTGCAGTGAACCATCATGACTACGCACCATTGTTGCTAAAACTTTCTGCTGTGGAGGTGAAACGGCGCCAAATTTTTCTTGCTGAAAGGCTTTTAACGTTTCGATTGCTCCTAAAAGAGGTGTTTTTAAATCGTGGGTAAGGGTACTCGCAAAGTCTTCACGCAATTGAACCAGTTTTTGCTGTGCTTCCAACTTCGCTTTGGTTAAGTTAATAGCTTCTTCTGAACGTCGCAACCGTTGACTAAGAAAACCCGTAACTATTAACGATATCGATGCAATAATTCGGTTTGTAAGGGTAGAAGTCGTGATAAGACTTCCTACAGGTATCCACACATTTAACATGGTTAGAAAAACTGCAACAAATGTGGCTTTAAACGTGGCACGAGAACCAAACCAAGACCCAGCAAGCAAAATTGGTACTGTATAAACATATCCAAAAACGAAGTCTGGTGGTGTAGCAAACTCAAATATAAATAGAATTAAGAATAGCGCTGCGATAATTAAATAACTACCGTTACGTAAATATTTTGATTTTGCTCTAGCTTGAGATGATGTCATTGTTGAAACTATCCTACATATGTTTGACAAAGAGATGTTATGAGTTAAGAGCGTCTATACAACAACTTTACTATTTTTCTTCTGACTGCGGTATATAAATGCTGTTTAAGCTTGCGTTTAGCCAAGTTTAGTTGTTCTAAACAAATTAAACGTTTGTGTTTAGTTGTTCTAAATGCTTCTATATCTTCGCTTTCTTTTGTTTAAGACTAACTGAATTGTGTAGCCATCACAATAACATCTTGGTCTAGTAAACGCTAAATTATACCTACTATATCTAGCTATATTTTCAAAAAAAAAATCATAATTTATATATTGATTCATTTGATTCATACTCTATTTGGAGTTAAATTAATTCATGTTAGAAGGATGGATTCAAATTGCTTTAACGCTACTTATAGTAGTGGCAATAACTCCCTTTTTTGGTAAATATATTGCGCGCGTCTTTTTGGGAGAAAGCACAATTCTCGACCCAATTTTAAACCCACTGGAACGAGTAATTTTCTCTTTGATGGGTGTTTCAATTCGAGAAAATATGACGGGTTGGCAGTATGCACGCGCAATTGTTTACAGCAATATTGTAATGGCACTGCTGATATTTTTCATCATTCTGAATCAAGGTTGGCTACCTTTCAACCCAACTTTAGTTCCGGCGCCAACTTGGGATACAGCATTACACACCACAATATCTTTTATCACCAACACCAATCAACAGCATTATTCTGGTGAAACATATTTAAGCTATGCTAGCCAAGTTTTTGGACTCGGTTATCATATGTTTGTTTCTGCGGCAACTGGTTTAGCTGTGGGAATTGCTTTTATTCGCGGGTTGACTGGTCGGTCGTTGGGTAATTTTTACGTTGATTTAACTCGTGCGATTACACGAATATTATTACCCATCAGCATTGTCGGCGCCATCGTCTTAATTGCTGCTGGTGTTCCAGAAACGTTAGCTGGTCCTGCAATAGTAAGTACTTTAGAAGACCCTAACATCAGCCAAGCAATAGCACGTGGTCCCGTTGCCCACTTCGAGATAATTAAGGAATTAGGTGAAAACGGAGGTGGATTTTTTGCAATAAACTCAGCACATCCATTTGAAAACCCTAATGCCTTTACAAACTTAATCCAAATAGTCGCACTACTATCTATCCCTACTTCTTTAATTTACGCTTACGGTGTATTCGCCAATAATATCAAGCAAGCTTGGTTAGTATACGGCATGGTATTTACCTTGTTTGTAATATTTATTGCAGTAGTCGGTGTAGGAGAATATAACGGTAATCTTGCTGTCAATGCACTATTAGGTAGTCAGCAACCAAACTTAGAAGGTAAAGAAGTCAGATTTGGATGGGCACAGTCAGCATTGTATGCTGTAGCAACAACAGGCACAATGACAGGCGCCGTTAATAGTTTGCATGATTCATTCATGCCAAATGGCGGTTTTATTACCTTGTCGAATATGTTCTTACAAATCATGTGGGGTGGACAAGGTACAGGAACTGCTTACTTGTTTGCGTACTTAATATTGGCAGTATTCGTTACAGGTTTGATGGTGGGACGTACACCAGAATTTTTAGGACGCAAAATCGAAAAGCGCGAAGTTGTGCTTGCAAGTTTCTTAATACTTCTAGTTCACCCAATCGCCATTTTAATCCCCGCAGGTATTACGCTTGCATTTCCTGACCAATTAGCTGGTATTAGTAACCCAGGTTTCCACGGGTTTTCACAAGTAATCTACGAATATGCTTCTGCCGCAGCTAATAATGGTTCGGGTTTTGAAGGTTTAGGTGACTCTCAACCATCTCCAATTGCTATTGCCACAGGTGCAACGACAACCGCAACTGCATTGTGGTGGAATTTAAGCACATGTTTCAGTTTACTTGCAGGACGTTATGTTCCAATTACGGGTTTACTGTTTTTGGCTGATAGTATGTCTCGCAAACAACCTGTACCAATGAATGTAGGTACACTCCGTACCGACACTGGATTATTTACAGGTGTAACAGCAGGTGTAATTTTAATTTTAGGCGCCTTGACATTTTTTCCAGTACTAGCTCTAGGACCAATTGCCGAAGCATTCCAAATAGCTAAATTCTATGCCAACTAATATTGACCCATCTAAGCAAAAAGTATCACAAGGCACTAGAGATTCGCGCAGGCATACGCCCAAAGTGAATATGAGTGGGCTGTACCAAAGAGCAATTAGTGAGTCTTTTCTCAAGCTTCATCCCAAAGTTGCCGTCAGAAACCCAGTTATGTTTATTGTCTGGGTCGGCACAATTGTTACTTTACTCGTAACTATAAATCCGAATTTATTCGGTACAGTGCAAGCGAATATTAACCAACAACGCTTACTAAACGGAATTATTACTTTCATTTTGTTTTTCACCGTTGTTTTTGCGAACTTTGCAGAAGCAGTTGCCGAAGGACGAGGTAAAGCACAAGCAGATTCGTTAAGGTCAACTCGTTCTGATACCGTCGCTAAAAAAGTCTTACCTGATGGCACAGTTGTAAATACAAATTCAACCGAACTTAGACGTGGTGACATTGTTAAAGTCGTAGCAGGTGATATGATTCCTGCAGACGGCGACGTAATTGCTGGTCTTGGTTCAGTTGATGAATCGGCAATAACAGGAGAGTCGGCGCCTGTACTTAAGCAACCTGGAACAGATATTGCAAGCTCCGTCACAGGTGGTACACGCTTACTTTCTGATGAACTAACTGTTCGTATTTCTGCTGACCCAGGTCAAGGTTTTATTGACCGAATGATTTCTTTAGTAGAAGGCGCCGAACGTTCTAAAACACCAAACGAAATCGCTTTAACTGTATTACTCGCCGTACTAACACAAGTATTCTTAATCGTAGTTTCCACGGTTCCACCTTTTGCCGGCTACATTGCTAACTTTGTCAGCACAATATATGGTGAAGCAGCAGCAAACAATTTACGCACAGGCGCCAGCATTGCAATCTTAATATCATTATTAGTCGCCCTAATTCCTACAACTATTGGTGGTTTACTAAGTGCAATAGGTATCGCGGGGATGGATAGAGTCGCACAATTTAATGTTGTTGCCACCTCTGGACGTGCAGTAGAAGCTTGTGGTGATATCAATACTCTAGTACTAGACAAAACAGGTACAATTACATTAGGAAATCGGTTAGCGAATGAATTTATTCCCGTAAACGGTCACTCAGTTCAAGAAGTTGCACACGCTTCATTAGAAGCTAGTTTGTTCGATGAAACACCAGAAGGTCGTTCGATTGTAGCGTTAGCAGAAAAGTCACAAGCGACATTAGATTTTAATACAAAAAGTGCAGAAGGGATAGAATTTTCTGCCAAAACCCGAATGAGCGGAACTAATTTACCCGATGGTCGTGAACTTCGTAAAGGCGCCGTTGATGCAATTAAAGGTTTTGTACGTTCGCGCGGTGGTAATGTACCCGCTCAATTAGACGAAGCTTTCGAGCGTGTATCTCGATTAGGAGGCACACCACTAGCAGTTTGTCAAGATAACGATATTTATGGTGTAATTTACCTCAAAGATATAGTCAAACCAGGTTTACGCGAACGTTTTGACCAACTGCGACGCATGGGAGTAAAAACAATCATGCTCACAGGAGACAACAGAATTACAGCATCGGTTATTGCTGAAGAAGCAGGAGTTGATGACTTTATTGCAGAAGCAACACCCGAAGACAAAATTGACGTAATTCGTAACGAACAAAGTCAAGGTAAACTCGTAGCCATGACTGGGGATGGCACAAACGACGCACCTGCACTAGCACAAGCAAATGTTGGTGTAGCGATGAACTCAGGAACACAAGCAGCCAAAGAAGCAGCCAACATGGTGGACTTAGACTCCGACCCCACCAAATTAATAGACCTAGTAACAATTGGTAAACAGTTATTAATTACTCGTGGCGCCTTAACAACATTCTCAGTAGCAAACGACATCGCCAAATATTTCGCCATTATTCCCACTATTTTTGGTGCAGCAGGAATAGGCGCCTTAAACATCATGCAATTAAAAAGCGCACAATCAGCAATAGTCAGTGCCCTAATTTACAACGCCTTAATTATTCCAGTACTAATACCCCTAGCATTAAAAGGAGTAAAATTCCGCCCCCTAACCGCCGACCAACTTTTAAAACGTAACATTCTCATCTACGGACTAGGTGGTATCATCGCTCCCTTTATTGCTATCAAACTAATCGACATCATTCTACCTTTATCTTAACGAATCCCCCCTAGCCCCCCTTAATAAGGGGGGAACAAGAAAAAGTTTAACCCCCCTTATTAAGGGGGGGCAGGGGGGGATCAAAACCCGAATATAAAAACCCAAACACCGATGAAACTAACACACAAAAAATCCCAAATTTACCCACGCACCGTTGAAACAGTAATAGAAATCTGGACTACTTGGCGCCGTCAAAAATTCCCGTTATACATATTCATCGCCATGTGCCTCAACGTAATAGTGGCGCCAGTAGTATACGCAGCAAGCGATGAAAAATTCTCTCATGTTCAAGCATGGTCATTAGGACTATTAGGACTAACAGCATTAGCACTTTCTACTTATTTATTCTTTGTAATGTTTGTACCCGAAAGATTTTAAAAGGAAGGACTATATATGAGTTTTGCACGCGAAGCCAACCGAGCCATACGTTCTACAATTGTATTATGGGTACTAACAGCAGTAATTTACCCTTTTCTCATGATTGGCATTGGACAAGCAGTATTTCCATCACAAGCCAACGGTAGCCTAATTACAAATACCCAAACAAATGCCCAAAATCAAGTAGTTGGTTCAGCTTTAATTGGTCAACCTTTTACATCCGACCGTTATTTTAACAGTCGTCCTAGCACCACCAGTTACAGTACTGCCGACCCTAAAAAAGACGAAGCTAAAGTATTACAAACAGGAGTTTCTGGCGCCAGTAACCTTGCCCCCAGTAACCCAGCATTAATGGAACGCATCAAAGGAAAAACAGACCTAGACCCAAGCAAAAGTATCGAAGGTGACTACAACCGTTTGAAAAAAGCAGGAGTACAACCTACAGCAGACTTAGTATACACCTCCGGCTCCAGCTTAGACCCCCATATAACCCCTCAAGCCGCTTCTTCACAAATAGCAAGAGTCGCTAAAGTGCGCGGACTCCAACCAAACCAGCTAGACTCACTCATTGCCCAAAACACCGACGGTCGCTTTCTAGGTATCTTCGGTGAACCAGGAGTAAACGTCTTAAAGCTAAACATCGCCCTAGACAAACTAAAACCAGCCACATAAAATCATTATCTTGTACATCTTGTGGAACAGGCATCCCTGCCTGTTCTTAATAACTGGACAGGCAAGGATGCCTATCCTACAACAAACAAACAACTCTATAATAGATAAACTGATGCGCTTACTCAATCACATCGATATTCATATTATCTCAGCAGAACAATAGCTTGGAGATGGATAATCAAAAAATCTCAATCTGGAAAATATTGTTATATGTACTGCTGACAGTCTATGCAGTTATTACGCTGATACCTTTTTTATGGGCACTTTCTGCTTCATTTAAAACGCTTGCAGAAATTAGCAGTGGTGAAGCAAATTTTTTACCCAAGAACTTTACCCTAGATAATTATAAGCAAATATTTTTCCAGCAGCCGTTATTCTTTCGCTGGTTGTTCAACAGTATATTTATAGCATTCAGCGTTACAGTCTTAAACTTGCTTTTCAACACAATGGCAGGTTATGCCTTAGCAAGACTAAACTTTGCGGGTAAACAATTTTGGTTTTTGCTGATTCTGGCAGTACTAGCGGTACCCTTACAAATAACGCTTATCCCGACTTTTTTGATATTAAAAGCTGTTGGTTGGCTAAATTCCTATCAAGGAATGATAGTCCCAAGTATGGTTAATGCCACATTCATCTTTATGATGCGGCAGTTTTTTGTTAATTTTCCTAAAGAACTTGAAGAAGCAGGCGCCCTTGATGGGTTAACTCAATTTGGTATTTTTAGAAAAATAGTATTACCACTCGCCAAACCCGCACTCGCAGCCCAAACGATATTTGTCTTCATGGGTAGCTGGAATAATTTTTTACTACCCGTAGTAATTCTATTTAATCCAGAAATGTTTACATTGCCTCTAGGTCTAAATACCTTTAAAGGTCAATACATCAGCTACTGGAACTACATCATGGCAGCATCAATGGTATTTACTCTACCCGCACTGTGTATCTATGCCTTCTTCAACCGCTACTTCATCCAAGGTGTCACATTTACAGGTGGCAAAGGATAACCACTCATTACTTTTGTAGTTTTGGCGACCATTTGCGCTCTCTTCATGATATTTGTATAACAGTAGCTCAATTGAGATTGAGCGCGACATATTACTTAGCTGTGTTGAGCGTCGAAATCTTTAAGGGGAAAGATGTTAAAAAGATTTATTGGCATATTTGTGGCAACTGTGTTGCTAACGTTCCAATTTGTTATCGGCAGTGCTAATGCGGTGGAACTATCTAAAGAAGTTCGTACCGTAGCTGCTAACGATGCGGGAGATACCACAGTTCTCAGTCTTAAACAAATAAAAGAAGGTAAACGTCTATTTCAGTATGCTTGTGCCCAATGTCATGCTGGTGGTGTTACTAAAACTAACCAAAACGTTGGTTTAGAACCAGAAGCTTTGGCAGGCGCCACACCTAACCGCAATAGTATTAGTGGCTTGGTGGATTATATGAAGAATCCTACTACATACGATGGTGAGGAAGAAATTTCTGAATTACACCCTAGCACCAAAAGCGCTGATATCTTTACTGAAATGCGGAACCTTACCGACAAAGACCTAGAAGCTATTGCTGGATATATCCTTCTACAACCCAAGATTGTTGGTTCTCAGTGGGGCGGCGGTAAAATTTACTACTAATTTGCCTTGCTGATTGTATAACATATAAATTTATACAGCAGAGGATAAGAAGATATTTCTTCCAAAGGCGCCTCTGCTTTTTTATAGCAACCAGAAACCTGGTTTCTACCCATAATCGTTGTTTTTATTTTCAGTCTCGATAAAGAAACCAGAAACCTGGTTTCTACCCATAATCGTTGTTTTTATTTCAGTCTCGATAAAGAAACCAGGTTTCTTCTGGTTTCTAAGTAAAACTTATCATTTAACACATTAGCTATACTAATTAGTAATATAAAACTCAAAAAATTAAATATGACAAGCTGTCGTATTTCGTCGTAAAATGAAAGAACATTAAGAATAAAGTAATTTTTCAGGAGAAAGCCATGAAGTCTACAGCAGCAATTCTGCGACGCTTTAGCTTGGTAGCAGTAACATTATTTTTGGTTGTAAGCAGCTTTGTTGTTTTTGCACCTGGCGCCTCAGCTGAGACCGTTACGATTAAGTTAGGTAGCGATAAAGGTATGCTAGCGTTTGAGCCAGCTAAAGTAACAATCAAACCTGGTGACACAATCAAATGGGTTAATAATAAAGTACCTCCCCACAACGTTGTGTTTGATGCAGCTAAAAACCCCGCGAAAAGTGCTGATTTTGCAAAAGCATTATCTCACAAACAACTAATGATGAACCCTGGTCAGTCAACTGAAACAACTTTCCCCGCAGATGCTCCTGCTGGTGATTATACTTTTTACTGTGAACCTCACCGTGGTGCTGGCATGGTTGGTAAAATTACCGTTGAAGGATAATTCTCTATTACACAACGGCGCCTTTTGGCAAATGTATTTTTGGTAAATAACTCGATAAATTTAATATCGAGTACTCTAAAATCAAGGTGGTTAGTTTGTCTAGTTATGTGCGAGACAAACTAGCCACCTTAAACTTTTATTTTTACTCGAAAATGTTTGATACGACTCCCGCAAAGCTTTGCTGCAACTTTAGAATAGTTATAATCGTGCTTGATTTATACTTATATGCTAATTTACAGGGAGATTGGTAATTGAGATTTATTCATAAACTACTATTAGCAGTAGTAATTATACTGCTTTCTTTCGCATGGACAAACCCAGTATTTGCCGAATCGAACGGAGATAGAATTTTTACAAATAATTGTTCTTCTTGTCACCTTGGTGGTGGCAATATATTGATAGCCAATAAGACTTTACACAAAGAAGCTTTATCTCAGTACTTAGATAATTATAATACTGACTCAATACAGGCAATTATACACCAAGTCAAGAACGGCAAAGGCGCCATGCCTGCTTTCAAAAATAAGTTGAACGAGGAAGAAATTCTGGAAGTTGCTGCTTATGTTTTTCAAAAGTCCGAACAAGGATGGTAATGTTCAACATTTAATTTTTATAAAAGACGCGCACATTAAAAGCACGTCTTTTATTTCCATTTAAATGTCAAATCTATTTTAGTTACGGATTAGCATTTTCTCGGTTTGCATTTTCACGCTCTTGTTTAACTTTACGTAATTTCTCAATAACAGACATTTTGCTGTCATCTGAAGATGATTCAGTATTACGTAATTTGGTAACTAAAGCATTTCTTGATGGTTGAGATGTTGTATTATCAGCTTGCGTTTCGCGAGCTGCTATACTCGGTTTCACTTGGGATGCTGGCTGAACATTACGCAGTGTTTGAGGTGAATCAGTTGTGGAAGCTGGTTTTTGTAAAGGCAACTTCGGTAAAACTGTTTGTTGTCCCTGTTGCAGCGTTCCACCTGCTGGTTTTAAAGGTCCAGGTAGTGATGGAGGTAATACTGGTAGTTGGGTTGAGTTAGTGATTGTTGGGTTATTAACTACGGGCGCCGTAACCGCTTGATTCGCATTTGGCTGCGTACCCGATAAACGGTTGAAGATGTTATTGGTTGTTGCAGTTGGCGCCGCAACTGGGGTTTGATTATTTTGCAGTGCGTTATTACTATTCGGTTGAGTTGAATTTACTGAACCGGGTGAAACTACAAAACTGAATAGCGCACCCTTGCCTCTTGTAGAAGTTGGATTTTCTTTGAAATACTGCTGTAAGCGTTCGCGAATTGCTTGTTGAGATGGAAATGGCAGTTTTGCTGCATCACCTAATAGTTTCAAATCAGCAATTTTATTTTCAGAGTCCATTACCAACGAAACTTTCACGTTGCTATCAAGCTTCGCTGAGTCCATCGTCAAATTAATAGGCGCCCGCAATTCTCCTTGTGGAAATTCTTTTTTGAAATCTCCAAATATTCTTGCGTCAGAAAGCTTGTCATCGTCAGAATGCTGTGTTGCACTACCAGTTGGCGCCACACTTGTTCCAGGTGTGTTGGTCGGTCTATTTAAATTATCTAATGGTCCACCTGGTTGCGGCTGAAAAGTTGGTAAGGGTGTACCTGCCGCCAAATTAAACTTCTGATTTCCTACAGTCTGATTTTGGTCGATTGGGGCAATATACTGCCCACCTGTTGGTTCTACTCGCTCGTTTCCTGGTTGTGCTGCACTTACGTTTCCGTAATTATTACCGTAATTACCTGTGTTACCCATTGGTGGAGATGCCATGTCTGTTGGTGGCAATGCTGGTGGATATACAGGTAGATTTGTTGGCGCCGATACAGGTAATTCACTTAATCCAGACGGACGCGATGCTTGAAGTTGCTGCCTAGAGTATCCAGCACCAATGTTATAATTGCTACTTGCTGCATTACTATTTCTTCCAAATGAAAGTTCTGGTGTAACTCTAGAACTCATCGTTGGTGCTGAACTAAATCTTGAAGTGTCTGTCTTAAACAAGTCATTACGAAATCTTTGTACAGAACTTCCTCCCCTTGGTAGTCCTGCAATGCTCAACCCAGAAGCTCTTTCTAAAGGTGTAAACGCCGAACTATTAGAACCACCTGGGGGTATCATTGAACTAGTTGAGCCAAGTGGAGGTGAAGGAGGTAAACCTGTTGGGGCGCCATTCAGGTTTAAAGGAATTTGCTGCTGTGCAGGAAGTCCTGATATTTGACTGGGTAATGGTGGCAGTTGTGATTGAACACCAGGTTGATTTGGCAATTTTTGAGGAATGCGACTTTGCTCACTGCTGCTCAATTCCGACAAACCAATTGGCTTTGTTGGTGTCGCTGCTTGCTTATTACTTTTAGCAGACTCAACTGGCATTAACGGCAGTATAAATGCAATAGCACCGTGAATACCAAGCGATGCTAACGCAGCAATTCCAGTTGGCTGACTTAGTATTTCTGGCACATTTTTCAGAAACGATGCATAAGACATAGCAATTTTCACTCACTCAGAAGACCGTTTATATAGACTAGCAATTTTATTGTTTAAAGTTAAATATCGTAGCTTATATTATTACCTCTACAAATCATAACTTCCGTTCTCTTGGAGCCATAACAGCAAAAGTATTAAATCTTCAACGATACTTCATCTTTTTTATCATGTATATTATATCCACGACTTTCTGGTATATAAATTACATTTGCAAATCAATTCATTTTAATTTTATTTACTGTATATACTTTAATCGCTATTTAATACCATTTCTTGCTCAAAACAAGTACAATCTCACCCTTACAATTTAGACGAAAGTCTACATTTTGAGTTTCCTATGTCACTACTTGTGTAAGAAAACCTAGAAACCTGGTTTCTTCGTTGATAGCATGTAATAAAAATGACGATTTTCCGTAGAAACTAGGTTTCTTTGCGGATATTTTCATTAATCGCACATAGTACTAATAAGTACAATTTTGGATTCCATAATTCTAAGCAGTAATGATGTTACCCATCATTATCGTACCAGGATATTGAGAAAGTGGCGCCATCATATCTGTTGTCGTTTTTGCCGAACTTATCTACTTTTTGATTTAAAGTCTGGGAAATCTTAACATTTCTTAGTTAAAATGTAATAAAAGTATACATATTATCTTCAACTGTTATGCTGACCACTCAATTCGACAAGACTTTACGGCGAGCAAGCACTATATTATCTGTAGTACTTCTGACTTTGTTTTTTATCGGCGCCAGTACAGGGATTTTGTTATCTTTCTACTATGAGCCTGGAGCAGGTGCTGCATATACTTCGCTTGCTAAAATAAATACGTCCGTCGGGTATGGATGGTTATTCCATAAAGCGCACAGTATTGCAGGCAACGGCATGATAATTGTGAGTTTGGTACAAATCGTAGTAATGTTTTTGAGCAGACAATTCCGCAAGAGTTGGTTAATTGCTTGGGTCAGTGGAATATTTTTGACTTTAGCTGCAATTGGACTTGATTGGACTGCAATAATTTTGGGTTGGACTCAAGATGGTTACTGGCGCTTTAGTATTGAACTTGGCACTATTGAATCAATACCCTTCGTTGGTCATTTGCTACGTGATATTTTAACTGGTGGAGGTGCAACGGATAGCGTAACTGTACAGCACCTATATACAATACACAGCTATATTGTTTCAGTCTTTGCTCTCGTCGGAGCCATAGTGCATTTAGTTGGTGTCTTCAAGCAAGAAAAAGAAATGTATGCAACAAGCACCAACGAAGCTACAGAATTACAACCACAACCACAATCATTAAACAAAGAAGGCGCCTATTAATTTTATTGTAGAGACGCGATTAATCGCGTCTCTACCGACCGACGGTTTCGTTGGTTGTGGAAAGTTGAACTAACCTTGCCAATGGAACTTCCTCAACTTCTGGGAGATTAATTAATGTCAAACGTTTTGACTCCTTGGCATCTGATAATCGCTTGAGTAAATTTGGTCTTGGGTCATGCAGTAAGTAAATAATTCTGTCGCCAATTTCCCATTCTTGTGCTGCGGGTATTACCTGTAAGTTATCATCACGCTCAAATAATAATGGCACTAATTCACCTGTTCTAATTAGTGCTTGTAAATGTATTTGCTGGTTACTAAAATCGACTTCGTTCAAAGTTGTTTTCCCTAACTTGACCTGCCCATCGTTAAGGTACTCATTCCAATTTTTTATAGTTAATTCTGGAATAAATGCTTGGCTGACTTTTTGATTATTTGCACCGTTTATTTGTGCAATACGTGGGAAAACAGCTAAAACCCTTGGTGGATTAAATTCTTCTGCTGCGCGTTGTGCTAATACATAATTCACTTCACCATTGTTTGTCATTGCCAAGAAAGTACCTACTGAACTCAACCCAGCTTCTTCTAACACTCCTGTATCAAGCGCACTGCTAGCAATAACTTGTAAATTCTCAGCTTCAGCAGCTTGGCATGATTCGGGGTCTGTATCAATCATGACAATTTTTTCGCCTCGTTGCTGGAATAAACGGGCAATTAACAAGCTCAAAGGGTTACAGCCAACAATTACTGCTCCTTTCGTTTCTTTGGAAGTAATTTGTAAAAAGTTTGCCACCCATCCAGCAGTTAATCCTTGGCAAACTACAGTCATAATAATTGTCAAAAAAACCAGCGCTTTGATTGCTTCTCCACCGTTAACACCATGCTGCGTTAAAGAAATTGCAAACAACGAAGCTACCGACGCACAAACAATTCCTCTTGGTGCTATCCAACTTAAAAAGATTTTTTGGCGCCAGTTGAGGTCACTATTCCAAGTACAGCATAAAATATTAATCGGTCTTACTACAAACATTAGTACTAAAACCGTAAATAAACTACCCCAACCAAGGGCAAATACGCTTTTTAGCGATAAGTCGGCGGCGAGTAATATAAATAGAACTGATACGCTTAAAATAGTCAGTTGTCCTTTAAAGCGTCGTAATAATCGCTCTTCTGGAACAGATGAATTGGCAAAAACGGCGCCAGCGACGACTGTAGTCATCACTCCTGATTCAGTACGAATAGTTTGTGCTAGAACAAATAATCCCCATAGAACAGCGAGGACGACAAGATTTTTGAGTTCATAAGATAAAGAGTTAGCGTGCTTAAAGATTAAGCTCATTAAGTAGCCACCAAAGGCGCCAATTAAAGCTCCAATAGAAAGACGAACGAATAAACCAATAATTGCGATTTTGGGGTCAGCTTCGCCATCTAATATAGTATCGAGAACGACGAAAGCCAAAATGGCGCCAACTGGGTCGATAAGAACTCCTTCACCTTCGAGTAGTGTGGCAACTTGCCTATCTACGTTGATTTGTTTGAGTAAAGGACTAATGACGGTGGGACCTGTGACAACAATGACAGAAGCGTACAGAAACGCGATAGCCCAAGGAAACTCGCCAAGCCAATGAGCAGCGAGAGTTCCACCCACGAGTGTGATGAGAGTTCCTAGGGTAACGAGTAATTGTAGGGTTAGGGAGACTTTGCCCAATTCACGCAAATCTAAATTCAGCCCACCTTCAAATAAAATTATTGCGGTTGCCAAGCCAACAATCACTTCTAACCCGGTACCCAGAACATGCGGATGTAATAACCCTATTACATCTGAACCTAATAAAATACCGAACAGCAATAAAAACACGATGCTTGGTACCTGACTGTAAGCAGCCAATACCTGGGCACCAATTCCGGCAATAACGCTAATCACCATCTGAAGGGTGATATCAAGAGATGCTTCCATGTTGTAGATTTTGAGTGAACGGTTTCAAAATCTGGGGTAAAGAATAGTCGTTACTAAACTTATGCCAGCGAACATTACACCCAACCATTTTTACCAAATAGATACTGCTAACCATATGTAGTTAACCATCTTACGATATTTACGCTAATCTGCTATGGAAACTCTATAACACTCTTAAGACTAATAAATGTACTAACTTTTACGCGCGCGTTTTGGTAAGTGACATTTTCTCGTCCCCTACCATATTGCCTTGCAAAACTTTTTTTGTCCAAAGGTATTGACATCTTTCAGAAAAACCGTTAATTTATATATTGTTGAGTCCAATGCGCCCCCATCGTCTAGAGGCCTAGGACACCTCCCTTTCACGGAGGTAACGGGGATTCGAATTCCCCTGGGGGTAT
>ERZ1066122.1058-NODE-1058-length-24345-cov-7.052985_pt1 | contig 24345 bp, 28 predicted proteins | sample MGYA00382769_ERZ1066122 | MGnify/ENA primary metagenome ERZ1066122 (study PRJEB33369, sample SAMEA5778352) | biofilm metagenome | biome: Industrial cooling water; feature: Water cooling tower basin; material: Biofilm | place: United Arab Emirates | collected... | reverse complement strand
CTACCTCGACCAGGGGCTTGGGCTTGTTCGCCGTCAACGGCCGCATTCGCGTGCCGAGGCCGGCTGCCATCACCATGGCAGTATCGATGATCATGCCGCAATATCCAGCGGTGACCGTGTGCGCAACTCCGGCGCGATATTCTTGTCAAACCAGTGGCGGATGGGAACGAGTCCGGGATGCGCCAGATCGCGTTCGAGCAACCCCCACATGCGCGGCAGGAAATCGAGATAGCGTGCTTTGCCATCGCGCTTCCAAAGCCGGGTGAAGATGCCGATAATCTTGGCATTCCGCTGTGCACCCAGCAGAGCATAGTGCAGGTCGAAGTCATAGTCCGGCTTTGCAAGGGCGCGATAATGATCGAGCATTGCTGCCTCCAGCGACGGCGCGACATCGCGGCGCGCATCCTGAAGGATGGATACGAGGTCATAGGCCGGATGGCCCACCAACGCATCCTGATAATCAATGAGCCCCTGCCCACCATCGTCGAGCAACATGATATTCTCTGCATGATAGTCACGCAGCACGGTGGCTGCGGGACTATCGTACAAAGGTGCCAGTGCCTCTTTCCATAGGGCTTCATATTCGCCTGCATCCTGATCGATACCCATTGCGGGCAGATACCATTCGGTCAGCAAAGCAGTTTCGCGCAAATAGGCGGCTTCGTCATATGGTAGAACATCAGCAACGGGGGCGCGGCCAAGCGCAACCAGCGTCTCCACTGCCTGCCGATATATCGTGGCTTCCTCATGCGAGATCGCATCGACATGTTCACGCATGCGCCGGTCGCCGAAATCCTCAAGCAGCACAAAGCCTTGCTGCGGCTCAGCTGCATACAGAGAAGGCGCGCGAAACCCATTCTCTAGCAGATAGCCGGTCATGTCTATAAAGGGCTTCGGATCCTCATGCGGCGGCGGGGCATGCATCAGCATGGCCTTTCGCCCTTGATCATCGCTGATACGGAAATAGCGGCGGAATGACGCATCACCCGCCAGTGGTAAGACTTTGGCATCGCCCCAGCCAGCCTCCGACAGAAAGGGCATCAGCCCGTCCGGCAAATTCGAATCAGTCGGCATTGTCTCTTTCTTTAATCGTTAACTTACGCTGCATTTCGCCCTCATGTTTAATGCTGACGGTGAAGCTGGCATTTGCAAGAGCCGCGCCTCCCCGCCCCGCCCATTCGATGAGATAAATGGCATTATCCTCGAATAGACCGAGTTCCTCGACCTCATGGGGATCATTCAGGCGATAGAGATCGGCATGCACCACCGGAACACGAACTTCAGGCGGGGCATAATGGTGCGTTATCGTGTAGGTCGGACTTTGCACATCGCCGGTAAAGCCCAGCGCATCAAGCACGCCCTTGCAAAAAAGCGTCTTTCCTGCACCCAGCTCGCCATGGAGTGCAACGACGTCTCCTGCTCGCAAACGGCTGGCGAAATTGCGGCCAGCCTCCAGCATCGCCTGCGGCGTAGCGATAATCACGCTGCAGCCTTGCGCGGCAGGGTGATGATGACCGCAGTTCCTTGGCCGGCCTGCGATTCCAGTGTCAATGTACCGCCGTGCGATTCCACCAACTGCCGCGCCAGCGACAGCCCAAGGCCATGCGCTGCTTCCTTGTCCATACCCGGGCCATCGTCGGATACCACCAGCATCACATTCTTGCGGTCACCGCTGGCATGGAGCAGGACGGACCCGCCTTTGCGCCCGTGGGTCAATGCATTGTCGAGCAATTGCGACAATGCCTGCGACAGCCGCTTTTCATCGCCTTCGAACTTTCCGGCGCTAGGCTGTACGTCGATGGTGAGCTTGACCTCGCGCTCCTCAATCAGCTTGGCCGCAGACGCCGCAATGCCATCGAACAGCGACTGTGCCTTGATCGGCTTGCGCGCGATCGGCAGTGCCCCTGCCTCGCTCTGGCTGAAATCGAGCACGGTATTGATCTGTTGCGACAGGCGATCGGCTGAGGTGGCAATCGCCTCGACATAATCCTTTGCCTGTTCGGTCAGGTCGCCTGCTATGCCCTGCTTCAGCAATTCGGCAAAGCCCGCAATCGATGTCAGCGGCGTGCGGAATTCATAGCTCATATTGGCAAGGAAACGGCCCTTAATCGCATCGGCCTCTGCCAGCGCGTCAGCGCGCTCTCGTAAAGCGCGCTCCACCTTTGCGCTGTCGGTGACGTCAATCATCGCCAGCAAGGCATTGCCGTCGGGCAGAGGCACGGTCGAGAGCTGGAAGGTGCGGCCATCGGCAAATTGCATCTGGCTGCGCCGTGCCTCGCGGCGGCTGATCGTCATCTGCAACAATTCGCGCAGCACGGTAACTTGTGACGCTTTTTTGAGATGAGCTGCGACCGACCCCAACAGATCGTCAAAGCGTGGATGCTTTGCCAACACCTCTTCCTCGACATCCCAGATTTCACCGAAGCGGCGGTTCCAGATTGACAGCTTTCCGTCCGAGGCAAAGACTGCAATGGCCTCAAACAGATTGTCGAACGTCGCTGTGCGCACGCGGAGCAGCGTGTCACGCGCGCTGGCCAGTTGCGCTTCCTTGGTCCGGTCTTCGAATATCAGCAACAGGCCGCCGTCGGGCGACGGCTGCCCCAACAAGCGCAAATGTGTACCGTCGGGCAGCAGCCAGTTTTCCTCGACCGGAGAGGTATTAAGGAACCAGCTCTCCCGTTCTGCTCTCCACGCAGGAAAATCCCGCACCTCGGGCATTTTGCCATTTTCCCGCATCCGGTCAAACACCCGCGCGAATTCGGGCTTGGCTGCCAGCCATTCGTCGCGAAAAGCAAAGGTGCGCTGGAACGGCAGATTGGCAAAGGCAAGGCTCTTGTCGGGAGCAAATTGGGCGACACCGGCGGACATATTGTCAAGCAAGTCGCGCTGCGCATCGGCCAGGCGGCGGAAATCGCTGCGCGCGTCCATCATTTCCTGCACGTCGATGGCAAGGCCCGCTATGCCGGTTTCGCCAAGTGGTATGTCGAACACCCGCATTTGCCGCCGTGCACCGGCCAGGGTTGAGGATATCACCCGCTCGAGGGGCTTCCCGGCTTCGCGCGCTTTTGCGGCATGGGTCATTGCCGTTTCGGTGCCGACAGGCTCGACCAATTCAATTTCATCTTCGGTAACCTGGTCGCCAGAAACGCCACCGACCGCATCGACATAGGCCTTGTTGACAAAACTGAGCCGCAGGTCATTCCCCCGATGCCACATCGGAATGGGCGCGGCCTCTATCAAGCCGGCAAGCGCCGCAAAGGCGGTGCGCGCCGATTTCGCCTCTTCTTCCAATTGTTCAACCTCGAGCACGACATCGGTCAGATCGAAAAACCAGAGCAAAGCCGCACCATTGGGATAAATTTGCGCATCGGCGATATTGCCCCGCACCAAGAGGCGCCGGTCCGATCCACGCAGTGACAGCTTCTGGATAAATGCACTGCCGCTGCGCTGCGTTTCGCGAACGGCGGCGTCCAGTGCCTTCCAATCTGCGTCCACCACACCGCTGTCGCCGCGATCGACAAGATCGGTCAACTGCGCCAACTGCCGGTCGAACCCCAGCATCCTTGCCAGCCGCTCCGATGCCTCCAGCTTTCCATCACCGCGCACAATCACCGGGATGGCAGGTGCCGTTTCGAGCAACCGGCCCAGCCGCGCTGTCTGCTTCAACGACCTTCGGGCATTGTTGCGCATGGACAAGCCCGTCCAGATGGCAATGCAGGCCGCGACCAGCCATGCGCCCATCAACAGGCCAATCACAGCAATATTCAGGTTTTCACCCTGCACGCGCTACACCATTTAAACTACGAAATTGTCGCGGGCAGCGGTGCATGGAAAGGCAGGATTAGGCAATAAAAAATGGCCCGAAGTTTCCTCCGGGCCATGCTTTACGCCAATGCGTTGTGGATAGTCTGCCGATCAATAGCGGTAATGATCGGGCTTGAACGGCCCCTGCTCGCTGACCCCGATATAGGCAGCCTGCTTGGGGCTCAATTTGGACAATTTCACACCCAGTTTTTCGAGGTGCAACGCTGCAACTTTCTCATCCAGATGCTTGGGCAGCACAAAAACGTCATTTTTGTACTGGTCGTTGCGCGTCCACAATTCGATCTGCGCCAGCGTCTGGTTGGTGAAGCTGGAAGACATCACAAACGAGGGGTGGCCCGTTGCGCAGCCGAGGTTCACCAGACGGCCCTTGGCTAGGATGATGATCTGCTTGCCATCGGGGAATTCGACGAGGTCGGTACCGGGCTTTACCTCGGTCCATTTGTAATTGTCGAGCGCGGCGATCTGGATTTCGCTGTCGAAATGGCCGATGTTGCAGACAATGCTCATCGGCTTCATATTCTTCATATGCTCGGCGGTGATGACGTCTTCGTTACCCGTTGCAGTCACGAAAATATCACAACGTTGCACGGCTTCTTCCATCGTGACGACTTCATAGCCTTCCATCGCCGCCTGCAGCGCGCAGATCGGATCGACCTCGGTCACCATCACGCGTGCACCGCCCTGACGCAGCGAAGCGGCGGAACCCTTACCCACATCGCCAAAGCCGGCGACGCAGGCCACCTTGCCAGCGAGCATGACGTCGGTCGCGCGACGGATGGCGTCAACAAGGCTTTCCTTGCAGCCATAGAGATTGTCAAATTTCGACTTGGTGACGCTGTCGTTGACGTTGATTGCGGGGAACGGCAGCTTACCTTCCTTCGCGATCTGGTACAGGCGATGAACGCCGGTGGTGGTCTCTTCGGACACACCTTTTATGTTCTTGACGCTTTCGGTGAGATATCCGGGCTTTGCCTTCAGGAAGGCATTGAGCGCGCGAACGAATTCGATTTCTTCGGCGTTGCTCGGCTCAAAAAGCTTTTCGCCAGCTTCGACCCGTGCGCCCCAGAGTGCAAACATGGTGGCATCGCCGCCATCGTCGAGGATCAGATTGGCCGTCGGGTCGCCCCAATCGAAAATGCGACCGACATAATCCCAATAGTCGGCGAGGCTTTCGCCTTTCACCGCGAACACCGGGATACCGGCCGCAGCAATCGCGGCAGCGGCATGATCCTGCGTCGAAAAGATGTTGCACGTCGCCCAGCGGACTTCGGCACCCAGCGCCACCAGCGTTTCGATGAGCACGGCAGTCTGGATCGTCATGTGCAGCGATCCCGTGATTCGCGCACCTTTTAACGGCTGCGATGCTCCATATTCCTCGCGCAGCGCCATCAGGCCGGGCATTTCGGTTTCGGCAATCTTGATTTCAGCGCGGCCAAATTCGGCAAGCGACAGATCGGCAATGACATAATCAGCAGACACGGGAAAACTCCGGTTGTAGGTAAACTGCGCAGCCCCCTAAACCCGTTCTCTGCCAAAAGCAATCATAACATAAAGATTTCTTTATATGCTTATCGCGATGCAATGGTCGCCGCGCAGCGATCTCCGACCAAGGACGTGTCGCCAATCGCTTGATCGGCGATCAACAGAAGCGAGGCAGTATCATGTCGGGGAGCCGACAGGTCCTGCGCAACCGACTTCAATTCTTGGCAACCCATCGTCGGATGTCCGCCTCCGTAACTGTTGGCAATTCCGATTACATAGTGGTCCATCGCCGCATCGGCATGGGCGGCACCCTTAATCCGCGCGAAATGCGACCTTACGGCGGCATTCTGGGCGCCAATCACACCATTATTGTTTCTGACAAATGCATTATACTCAGCCAGGAAATTATCCTGGCCTTTGCGGCATCGCAGCGCCGTGACCATCATCATCATGTTGAGATTGGCGATTTTGGCGGCTTTTTCCTCGCCACTTGTCCAGCATGCCTGTGCCGGTTGACCAACAGCGAACAATGCCAACGCCACCGCGCTGCCCCATCTCCCCGCCTGAACCATATTGCATCCCCCGCCCTGATTGTCCTGCGGCAAGGATCGGCGAAGGCTGTTTACAGAATTTTGAAGATGCGCGGTGAAGCAAAATTAACCACAAAAGCTGTTGTTTTGGTCATTGAAAATCTTGCGCTGTCACATAGCAGACGCAGCATTGCTTGACACAACGACGCCGAGTGCCGATTTGCACTTAGCACTGAAACCCCTTTGAAAGGAAAGATGATGACAATCCAGGTTGGCGATAAATTGCCCGATGTGAAGCTTGTGAAGGCCACTGCAGACGGCCCGGTACCCGTGCAGTCGTCCGAATATTTCGCGGGCCGCAAGGTAGCGCTGTTCTCGGTGCCGGGCGCATTTACCCCAACCTGCTCGGCCCGCCACTTGCCCGGATTTGTCGAAAAGGCTGACGAGTTCAAAGCAAAGGGCGTTGATGAAATCGCCTGCACTGCGGTCAACGATGCTTTTGTGCTGGGTGCCTGGAACAAGTCGGGCGGATCGGACGCCATCACCATGCTGGCTGACGGCAATGGCGATTTCGCCGAAGCTGTCGGCCTGACCATGGACGGCAGCGGCTTTGGCATGGGCAAGCGCGGGCAGCGTTTCTCGATGCTGGTCAATGACGGCGTCGTCGAGCAGCTGAATGTCGAGGCACCGGGTGATTTCAAGGTCAGCTCCGCCGAACATATGCTCGAACAGCTTTGACGCTGTCACGGCTCTGACACGGGCGTTGTTGATGAAGGGCGGGGTAACTCCCGCCCTTTTTCCTTGCCAAAATGGCCAAAATCGGGGATTGGCGATCATGACAAAAAACAGAACAGAACAGATACTCGCTGAAATTTCCAATCATTTCGACGCTTCGGTCGACCGGCTTCGCAAGGCACTTGCCGCATATATTGCCGACCGCACACCACCCGACCCGACCGAACGCCTGAGCGGTGCCTTCACCTATCCCGAGCTCGTCATCCGCTATCAAGGGCGCGAGCTGGGCAATACGAGCAACCTTGCGTTCGGACGGCTGGAAAAGGCCGGGACCTATCGTACCACACTCACGCGGCCGCACATTTATGCCGCCTATCTGGCAAGCCAGATCGACCTTTTGTTCGAACAATATGATATCGAGATCGAGGTCGAACAAAGCGCGCAGGAAATTCCCTTCCCTTACGTGCTCGATGGCGCCGACGGGCTCGAACTGGGTGATGTCACGCCCACCGAATTGTCGCGCTATTTCCCGACTACCGAGCTCGCGCATATCGGAGACGAAGCCGCTGATGGCCTGCTGATCCCCAACGAGGATGGATGGCCATTGTCGCTGTTCGACGCGCTGCGGACCGATTTTTCGCTTGCCCGGCTCAAACATTATACCGGCACGCCGCCCGAGCATTTCCAGCCCTATATATTGTTCACCAACTATCATCGCTATGTCGACGAATTCGTGGCCTGGGGTTGCAAGCAGGTCGGCAAGGGCCGCTATACCGCGCTGTCGGGTGCCGGGGGTCTCTATATCGATCCGGACACGCCAGATCATGAGCAATTGGTGGCCGATGCTACCTGGCGTAAGCATCAGATGCCGGCCTATCACCTGATGGCTGCGGACGGCACCGGCATCACGCTGGTCAACATCGGCGTCGGCCCCTCCAATGCCAAGAATATCTGCGACCATCTCGCTGTGCTGCGCCCGGAGGCGTGGCTGATGATCGGCCATTGCGGCGGGCTGCGCGAGACGCAGCGGATTGGCGATTATGTGCTGGCCCACGCCTATTTGCGTGACGACAATATCCTCGACCGCGTACTGCCGCCCGAAGTCCCGATTCCGCCAATTGCCGAGGTGCAACAGGCGTTGGAGGCTGCCGCCGTCCAGGTATCGGGCACAAGCGGAGCGGACCTGAAACGGCGGATGAGGACCGGCACCGTTGTCACCACCGATGATCGGAACTGGGAGTTGCGCTATACCGACAGCGCGCTGCGCTTTTCGCAAAGCCGGGCGATTGCCATCGACATGGAATCGGCGACGATTGCCGCCCAAGGCTATCGCTTTCGCGTGCCGTACGGGACTTTGCTTTGCGTGTCGGACAAGCCGCTGCATGGCGAAATCAAGCTTCCGGGTCAGGCGAACCGCTTTTACGAGGAAGCCATCGCCGCGCATCTGCAGATCGGCATCCAGACCTGCGAGTTGCTCCGCGAAGCAGGCAATTCGCTCCACAGCCGAAAATTGCGTGCGTTTAACGAACCGCCGTTCCGCTAGGGCTATTTCGGCCCCAGCGCGAAATCGACTGACAGCGAGACATTCACCGGCACCTCGTTGCCCAGCGGCTGGTTGCGGTTCATGTCGCGGCGCATTTCCTGCATGAAGACATCGGATTCAGGCCCCAGAAATTCCCGAATTGCGCTCGTCTCGCTGATCCGGATGATCCGCACCAGGCGCATACCCAGCGCGGCGGCATAATCATTAGCCTGCTTTTTCGCAGCGGCAATCGCCTTGACCTTTGCCTCGGCCTTCGCAGCTGCCGGATCGGCGGTTTCGACATTGGGACGGCGCATGAGCTGGTAATCCTCATAACAACCGAGGTCGCCCATCAATGTCCGTGCTACGCCAAGGTCCTGTACTGCAGCGACGCTGACGCCGACGCGTTTGCCAATCCGCACTTTGGGCTTGTAATCCTTTGCGGGCACCACATCAGCAGACGCGATGGCAGCATCGGCGGCATAAGCGGCCTCCACTGCGACAGGCATGGCATAGTCATAATCATTGCCGGAATTGGCGGGTGTAGAGAAATCGAGGGCTGCTGACCGTAGTCCAGCATCATCGAAGCCCTTGCGCATTTCAATTTGCAATTGTGCCAGCGCCTTCTCAGCTTCGGCACGCGAGTCGCCAGAGGCCGACAGATTGCAGGCTGTCGAAACCTTGGTGATTTTGATCGCCGCCGTGCCATTGGCCTGCACCTCCAGCAAGACTTCTCCCGCTGCCGTATCAATCTTGCTGAGCGATTCGGGTGCTGCCCAAATTGCCGTCGATACCAATAGCGCTCCTGTAACGATTGCGACCCTGATCATATATTCATTCCTCCCTACTCGATCGAACCGTGACGCGCCCGTCTCCGCAGGAAAAGCGCAACAAGCAAGCCGACAAAGCTGACCAACCACGCCAAAGATTTGAACGGGCGGACGGCAGCTGCAAGGCCAGCAAGCATGTCATTCCCCCGAAGCTGCATTAGCTGAATAAACTGCGCGATGGTTTCGACATAGTCGGTGACCAAAAAAATAGCCGTCGCTACCATCACCAAAACGCCGATCCGGCGGATGCCCGGCGACTGCTCGCCCCGCATCAGCTTTCCACCATTCCATGCACCCCAACTGTAAATGGCGATGAACAGCAGATCGATGGCCATGCTGATCCGCGCCAGCCACAAAACTCCATCAGCCTGCCATTGCTTCTGGATGGCGTCGGCCCTTGCGGCGCTTCCCGCGGCCTGATGGTCGGAAATGCCCATCGGCGCGACATTGTTTGAGATCGCAGGATTGAGCGCAATCATCGCGGCAAAGAGCAGCAAGCCGAGCAACCAGTATCGCCAGAATTGCTTCTCGGTCGCGCTCTCGGCCATCGCTCAATCCGCCAACAGAAAATTGCGGAATGCCTCGCCCAGTTCGGCTTTGGTCACCGCGCTCATATGGTTGCCGGGAACGGTGATCAATGTGCCCTGCGGCAAGGCGTCGGCCAGAGCCGCAGCGGAGCCATTGTCCTCGTCCTCCTCGCCGCAAATAACTCCAACAGGCAAATCGAACGCGGCTAATTCTGCGAGCGAGGTATCCACGAAGGTATCGAGTATTCCGAGCAACGCCACTGGATCGCCACCGGTCGTTTTCAGAAATGCCTCTGCCATAAATTCAGGCGAACCGCGCTCATGCTTGCCCAAATTGGTCAGGATGTTGCGGAAATGATTGCCGCGCTGCTGCGTCCCCGTCAGCCCCTGCAATCCCATGCCCGAAATGATAGCTTTCCGTGGCCGACAGCCCCGCGCGAGCATACGTGCCACGGTGCGCCCGCCCAACGAATAGCCGCCCAAATCGAAATCGGTAAGGCCAAGATGTTCGATCAATGCAAATTGGTCATCGGCCAAAATGTCGCGTGGGTAGTAACGCGCCTCATGCGGCTTGCCGCTCTCGCCATGTGCTCGCAGGTCCGGCATGATCACGCGAAAGCCAGCTTCGGCAAGCAGGGCGGCATGGCGATATTTGATCCAGTTGGTGTCGGCTTCACTGAAATAGCCGTGAACCAGCAGCAGCGGGCGCCCACCCCCGGACGGCGAATCCAGTTCGCGCCACGCGATCGAAATGCCATCGTTGGTGGTGAAATATTGTGTCTTCACGAGCCGGCCTTTTGCCCGCAAACCCGCAGATTTTTCAGAAAGTAGAGGCTACCCCCCTGGGTCCCTGAGGGGCCTGGGTAGTGTTGTAAGGCAAGGGCGGGATTGGAAGAGGAAAGACTGTTTTTCATGGCACCGCGCATGCCATAAACGGCCACATGTAGGACAGTTAATTTTGCGGCCCGACAGACTTTGCCCATCGCTCAACCAGCGAGGGATATTCATCGCAGCGCATCCGCTCCAGCCCTCGCGTATCGAGCCATGCCTCATGCAACGCCTCGACGCCGAAGTGGCTGGTTGGCGCGAAACGTGAGGGATCGTCAAAACTTCCCACGGTCAGGTCGCATCGCGCCGCATCGGGATATTCGAAACCCAGCGGCGTTCCGCACTGGCTGCAAAATGGGCGCTGGGCTATCGGGCTTGAACGATACCAGTCAGGCTCACTCAGCCATGTGCGCTGGTCCTTGTGCAGATTGACGAAAGCGGCGGCAACCCCGCCCGTCGCACGTTGGCACATCCGGCAATGGCAAAGATAGGCATCGAAATTTTCGAGGTTTGCTGTAAAGCGCACTCGCCCGCATTGGCAGCCGCCGTTCAGCGTTTCAGTCATAACCGCTTCTCCAGCCCCTTTTGCTGCATCCGCCAAAGCGCCATCTCGATCCGGTCCTGCCCGAAAAACGGCTCACCGTCGAACACAAGCGTCGGCACGCCCCAATGACCTGCGGCCTCCAGTGCTGCCTGGTTTGCGGCGATTTCGGCGTCGAGAGCCTCTGCATCGCTCACGGCCTCTGCATCCAACTCTGCAAGGTCCAGCCCCGCCCGCTCGGCGGCGTCCGCAAGATGCGTGCCTTCGTGCCAATTTTCCGCGCCGCCCCAAATCAGGCGGGTTACTTCATGCGCAAATTCAAGCCCCCGGCCCCGTCGTGCCGCCGCCTGCCCCATGCGCACCAGCCGGAAAATATGCGGTTGCTCCGCCGCAATTTCACGGGTGAACACATTCTGCACGATTGGATCGGGCCTTGGCGGGCCAAAGGGGATGCCATGAAACTGCGCCACCCGCATCATGTCGCGCATGGTGTAGCCCAGCCAGTTGGGGTGGTTACGCTCAAAAAAATTCGGTTCGCGGATTGCAAGCGGATAGACGGGGCGCAGCGCGATGGCGACGTCCCACTCTTCCGTCATCGCGCGGTATCGCCCGATGGCTAGATAGCTGTAAGGCGAGCGGAAAGAGAAATAGAGGTCGGCGATCAGGGTCACTCGGGCTGTCCTTTCCAACTAAGCAGCTCAACCACATCGCCATAACCCGCTCGCTGGGCAGCGTTGCGAAATTTGCGGTCGGCGGCCAAAAGCGGCGCACCGCTACCGAGCGCACAGGCCAGATAAAGACTGTCGTAAACCCAATGATCAAGTTCAAAGGCCAGTTTGAGCGCCATCGGCATCAAAGTCGCCGAGGGAATGAGCCTGTTCAAATGAATGGGCAGTTCCGCCAGCCCGCTCGGAGCATCGTCGCGATGGATCAGCCCCGCCCGAGCCTTGCGCCAAAGCGCATGGCTAACTTCCGCCAATATCCAGTCGGGTGCAGCCAGCGAAGGTTCGCTCCTGATCCTTGAAAGCGCTTCCGCCTGTCCGGCTTCTGCGGTGACGAATTTTACCGCGACGCTGGCATCGATGATCAGCAAGACCGCCTATTCCGCAAACCGCGCAGATCTGGCTTCACGGATCCACGGTGTACTGTCTGGCTGCAGCTTCTGGTTTTGGGTGAACTCCAATATGCGCCGTTCGCGTTCTTCCGGAGTAAAGGTTCTCCGCGGCCGGTTTCGCTCAATCAATTCGCGCAACTCGGCCTCAAGCGAACGGTTGTTACGCTTTGCCTCCGCCCGATAGTCCTCAAGCGTTTCATCATTCAGCTTACGGATAAGCGCCTGCGCCATGGAAAACTGATAGCACAATGCTATCATTTTGCAACGATATTAACAGCCTCGGACATCACGCCTTTTTCAAATGCCGCCGACCCAGCAATTCAGCGATCTGCACCGCATTCAAGGCTGCGCCTTTCCGCAGATTGTCCGACACGCACCAGAGGCTGAGCCCGTAATCGACGGTTGAATCATCACGAACGCGGCTGACAAAAGTGGCATAATCGCCGACGCATTCGACAGGCGTCACATAACCGCCATTTTCGCGCTTATCGACCAGCATCACGCCGGGGGCCTCGCGCAGGATTTTCTGGGCGTCCTCTGCTGACAGTTCGTTCTCGAACTCCACATTGATTGCCTCTGAATGGCCGACGAACACGGGGACGCGCACGCAAGTGGCAGTTACCTTGATCTTCGCGCCCATGATCTTCTTGGTCTCGACGACCATCTTCCATTCTTCCTTTGTCGAGCCGTCGTCGAGGAATTTGTCGATGTGGGGGATGACGTTGAACGCGATCTGCTTGGTGAATTTCTTGGGCTCGGCCTGGTCGCCGACGAAGATGTTGCGCGACTGTTCGAACAGTTCGTCCATCCCGTCCTTGCCTGCGCCCGAAACCGACTGGTAGGTTGCCACGACAACACGCTTGACTGTGGCGACCTCATGCAGCGGCTGCAGCGCAACGACCATCTGCGCGGTCGAACAATTGGGGTTTGCGATGATATTGCGCGCCTTATACCCGTCGATGGCGTCGGGATTGACCTCTGGCACGATCAGCGGGACGTCGGGGTCCATGCGATAGAGCGAGCTGTTGTCGATCACCACACAGCCCGCTGCCGCAGCTTTGGGGGCGTAGACCGCAGTTGCGTCCGAACCAATGGCAAAAAGCGCCATATCCCAGCCCGACCAGTCGAAATGCTCGATATTCTGGATTTTCAGCATCCGGCCGGTTTCGCCATATTCAACTTCCGACCCCGCCGAGCGCGACGAGGCAAGCGCGGCAATCTCGTCAGCCGGAAACTCGCGTTCCGCAAGGATGTTCAGCATTTCGCGGCCCACATTTCCCGTGGCTCCGGCGACAACTACACGATAACCCACCTCAATTACTCCTTTGCATACAATGCTTCATCTAACTCTCTTCGTCATTCCCGCGAAGGCGGGAATCCATCCCCGGCGGTCGAATATTCTCCTTCCGGTGATGGACCCCCGCCTGCGCGGGGGTGACGAATGTCGGTGCTGAAGCTCAATGTTAAAACAAAAAAAGGCCGGGGTCCTAATGTGGATCCCGGCCCTTTCGGATATCTTGGTTGCAGACAACCAGACGGGATCAGCCTTGGGCTTCCTGTTTGGTGGTAATCTTGCGCTCGGCGATACGGGCCTTCTTGCCGGTGCGGCCGCGCAGATAGTAAAGCTTTGCACGACGCACCGCACCGCGACGCACGACTTCGATGCTTTCGATGTTCGGGCTGTACAGCGGGAAGACGCGCTCAACGCCTTCGCCGAACGACATTTTGCGCACGGTGAAGTTCGATCCCATGCCCTTGTTCGAACGCGCGATGCACACGCCTTCATAATTCTGGATACGGGTGCGCTCACCCTCGATCACCTTCACGCCGACTTTCAGCGTGTCGCCAGCCCGGAAATCCGGGACTTGCTTCGATGCGGCAAGGGCAGCGATGGCCTCTTGCTCAAGCGTCTGGATCAGGTTCATGGCCTGTCTTCTTCCTTCTTCGCGCCGCGCGCCAGAGGCAGGTCAGTCCCGAGCGTTGACATAACGCTCCCAAAGGTCTGGCCTGCGTGACCGTGTATCTGCCTCAGACTGGCGTTTCCGCCATTCTGCGATCTTCGCATGATCCCCCGATCGCAGCACTTCAGGGATCGTGCGCCCTTCCCACATTTGGGGCCGGGTATAGTGCGGATATTCGAGCAATCCCTGTTCAAAGGATTCGTCGTCCCCGCTAGAAGCCGCGCCCATTACGCCGGGGAGCAGCCGAATGCAAGCGTCGAGTAGCATCAAAGCGCCCATTTCACCACCGGACAAAATGATGTCGCCCATGCTGACCTGTTCGATTTGCGGACGGGCGTCAAACAGGCGTTCGTCGAAGCCCTCGAAGCGGCCGCAAATGATTGTGACGCCTGGGCCTTGGGCGAGGTCGCGTATGCGCGTCTGGGTGATGGGTTCGCCGCGCGGGGTCATGGCTAGGATGGGCAAATCCGGTGCGTTTTCAACGGCATGATCCACCGCCGCCGCCATGACGTCAGCCTTGAGCACCATCCCCGCCCCGCCGCCAGCAGGTGTGTCATCGACTGTGCGATGCTTGTCAGTGGCAAAGTCGCGGATGTGGACGGGATGGCAAGCCCACTTTCCCTCTTCCAAAGCGCGGCCTGCCAATGATACGCCAAGCGGGCCGGGGAAAATCTCCGGGTAGAGGGTCAGGATCTGGGTTTGGAAATTCATGGTTCGGACCATTCGCCAGCGGCGATGATTTTGGATAGATGTGTAATAGTCAGTCGCTTACGCGGCAATATCTTGGGTCCACGAAGAGTCAAAAGCCGCCAAAACGTCAGGCCATCCGGCGGGTCGCTGATATCCGCAAATTCGCTCCAATCGAATGCAGGCAAGGTGTATTCATTGCCAATCTCCGACAGCAGGTCGTAAAAATCCGTGCCGTTGATTCCCATGTCCTGATAAATTGCACCGTCAAGCTGATTTTCCGGGACGGCCCAAGCAATTAACTTCGCCCGCAGATGTTGCTCGATTTCAGCAACGGTCATCATACCGTCCAATTCTCAACCTTCAACCCCGGCACATCGGCGAAATCTTTCTCGTTTCCAGTCACAATGATGAGATCGCGTGAAAGCGCGTGCGCCGCGATCAATCGGTCGAAGCTACCCCGTTTGAACGGCAAGCGGGCGTATTCAAGCGCAGCGCGGTAGTCAAAATCGAGCACAGGCACCTCTTCCATAAATGCGCGCAACTCTTCCATGGTGGGCGGCTTACCTTGCTCGACGCCTAAGGCAACCTCGGCTATTGCGATGGACGAGGTCGCCATGTCATCGGCGTCGCACTCGCCAGCACGCCTAACCACATTTTCGTCGGCATCGATCGTAAGTGCAACAATGATGTTGGTGTCCAACAGATATCGCATCAACGCGGATCGGTTTTGTCGGTCGACGATGGACGCGGCTCGAACAACCGGCTGTCAGGCTCTATATATCGAAGGCTGCTTGCCGACCCGGCCACTTTGGCGATATTAAACTTCCGCTTGGGCTTCACGACAGGTTCAATAACGATCCGGTCGTCGTCCATGACAACCTTCCATTCCCGGTCTGGCTCGATGCCCAGTGCAGCGGGCATACGAATTGCGACGGAATTACCCGATTTGAAACTTTTGGCGGGATATTGCTGGCCCAATTCAATCTCCGTATATACATTGTGTATATACTATGAGACAAACGCCGCGTCAATCAGGATCTGCTCGCCCCATTCCGGTACCGCCCGCTCATTCATCGGCACCATGAATTTTTTGCCATCGGGCTTTTCGATTTCCAGCACATCGCCCGCACCGAAATTTTCGACGGCGATGCAGGTGCCCAGATCGGTCCCATCTGTCGAGACACAGGGCAGCCCGATCAGGTCACTGTGATAATATTCGCCCTCATCCAACGGAGGCAGATCGGCGCGCGGGACGGTGAGGAGCGTGCTTCGCAGCGCTTCCGCTGCGTTGCGGTCGGTGACCTCGGCAAAGCGGGCAATCCCGCCGCCCTTGTGGGCGCGTAGCGATTTCAGGGTCAGTACCCCGTCATTATAGCTTTTGTGCCGTTTGAGGCTGTCGATGCTTTCGGCAAACAGCTTCAACCGGACCTCGCCCGTCACGCCATGCGCGCCCGATATGGCGGCAAGCGTGACGGTTCGGGGTTGTGCCAAGGCTTAACCCTCGGCCTTTTCTTCGCCAGCTTCAGCAGCGGGCGCTTCTTCGGCAGCTGGTGCCGCGTCATCGCTGCCTTCAGCGGGAGCAGAAGCGCTTTCGACCTGCGGTTCTTCAGCGGCAGGCTCGACCGGGCCTTCTACCGGGGCTTCAGCCGAAACGCCCTGCGCAGGTGCTTCACCCGAGAGGATTTCTTCGGCGGCAGGCGCAGTTTCGTCTGCAGGAGCGGCTTCTTCTACAGCAGGGGCAGCAGCGGCTTCGGCGGCAGCAGCGGCCTTGGCTTCTTCGGCTTCGGCAAGCTTCGCCGCCTTATCCTCGGCGCGATCCTTGGCTTTCTGTCCCGGCTCACCCTTTTTGGGGTTCGACTGGGTAGCGCGCTCCTTCACGCCGGCGGCGTCGAGGAAACGGGCAACGCGGTCAGACGGCTGGGCACCAGCAGCCAACCAATGCTTTGCGCGCTCACCATCCAGAATTACGCGGTTCGCATCATCCTTGGCGAGCAGCGGATTGTAGCTACCGATCCGCTCGATAAACTTGCCGTCACGCGGTGCGCGTGCGTCGGCAACGACGATTTTATAATAAGGGCGCTTCTTCGAACCACCGCGCGACAGGCGCATTGACAATGCCATGTTAAATACCTTTCCGATAAAAATTCAATATGTTGAAACGATTACTTCTTTTTGTTCAATAAGTTTGCAAGGTCTGGCGGTAGTCCACCTGCTCCGCCGCCGGGCATCCCCGGTAGGCCCGGAAACCCGCCGCCACCGCCCATGCCACCAAGTCCGCCTTTGGGCAGTCCAGCCATCCCTTCCATGGTCGCACCGATATCGCCGCCCGATTTGCCGAACAGCGCGGCAAGCCCCTTCAATCCGCCCATCTTTTTGATGCGCTTCATCGCGCCTTCCATTTCCTTGTGCATTTTGAGAAGCTTGTTCACTTCCTGCACGGTCGTACCCGAGCCATTGGCGACGCGAATTTTGCGTTTCGCATTCAAAAGATCGGGTTTGCTGCGTTCCTTCGGCGTCATCGAGCCAATGACTGCATCCATGCGATGGAGGATCTTGTCATCCATCCCGCTCTGCGCCATCGCCGCCTTAGCCTTTTTCATGCCCGGCATCATGCCCGCCAGTGCGCCCAGCCCGCCCATCTTGGCCATCTGCCGCAATTGCGTGCGCAGATCGTTGAGGTCGAACTGGCCCTTTGCCATCTTGGCGGCCATTTTCTCGGCATCTTCGGCCTCGACCACCTGCGCCGCGCGTTCGACAAGGCCGACGACATCGCCCATGCCGAGAATGCGGCCCGCAACGCGTGCAGGCTGGAACGCCTCGATTGCGTCCATTTTTTCGCCGACACCAGCGAATTTGATAGGTTTGCCAGTGACAGCGCGCATCGAAAGCGCCGCACCACCACGCGCATCGCCATCCAGACGCGTCAGCACAACGCCGGTCAGGTCGACCTGTTCGCCAAAGGCACTGGCGACATTGACCGCATCCTGACCCGTCAGCGAGTCGACCACCAGCAGTATTTCCTGCGGCGTCGAAACCTGGGCTACGGCGCGCATTTCGTCCATCAACTGCTGATCGACGTTCAGACGGCCTGCAGTATCGAGCATCAGCACGTCAAAGCCCTGCAGCTTTGCCGACTGCATTGCGCGTTTGGTAATATCGACGGGCTGCTGGCCCGCAACTATCGGCAGTGTCGCTACATCGATCTGGCCGCCCAGCGTCGCCAATTGCTCCTGCGCCGCCGGACGGTTTACGTCGAGCGAGGCCATCAGCACCTTTTTGCGCTCTTTTTCCTTCAGCAGCTTGGCAATCTTCGCGGTCGTCGTCGTCTTGCCCGAGCCTTGCAGGCCGACCATCATGATGATCGCGGGTGGCGCGACGGCAAGATTCAGTTCGCTTGCCTCCGCGCCGAGCATTTCCACGAGCGCGTCATTGACGATTTTTACGACCTGCTGGCCGGGCGTGACCGACTTCAGCACCTGCTGGCCAACGGCCTGCTCGGTGACCTTTTCGACAAATTCGCGAGCGACGGGAAGCGCGACGTCCGCCTCCAGCAAGGCGACGCGCACTTCACGCATCGCTTCGCGCACATCGGCTTCGTTCAACGCACCGCGACCCCGCAGGCGGTCGAACACGCCTCCCAACCGGTCGCTCAGCTTGTCGAACATGGCCTTTTTCCTTTAACCGACGATCCGAAACGCACAAAACGCCGGTGGGCGAAACCTCGCTGACCGGCGTGCGTCCAAAACCGCATATGTTGCTTGTCCCGATGATCGGGATGCGGGCCCCCTACAGCCAATCGGACATGAATGCAAGACCGCAGGCGCCGGCTTCGCAGTTAACCGAAATTTGACCTTTATTCGCGAGAGCAATGCGGTGAATGTGGGGCATATATTCAAATGAACGCTGACAGCGAAGGCTTGGGTCCGGAAATCCGCGAAGTGAGGACGGATCAAGTTCGTCTTGCAACGGGCTCCCAGATCATATTGGTCGGGTTCGCGATCAGCATGTTTGTCTATCTTGGCGGCACGGTGGGCACGCAGCTGATCCGGCGTTTTGCCGGGACAATGCCTGCCATCGACCAGGTGATGGTGTCGGCGCTGCTTTTGAACATCGCGCTGATCTTGCTGATCTGGCGGCGCACAACCTCGCTGTCGAGCGAGGTCGACGTGTACAGGCAAGCAGAAGTACGCGCCAAGCATCTGGCTATCACCGACCCGCTGACCAATTTGTTCAATCGCCGTGCGATCAAGGAAAAGACCGCTGAACTGTCGGCGCGCGCATCGCGTCGAGGCAAATCTGCAGCCTTTCTGATGATCGACCTCGATGGCTTTAAAAAGGTCAACGATCTCTACGGCCATGATTGCGGCGATCATTTGTTGCGCGAGGTGGCCGACCGCATGCGCGATACCGTGCCGCCGTCGAGCGTGCTTGCCCGATTGGGCGGCGATGAATTTGGTGTCTGCCTGGTGTTCGAACCAGAATATCCCGAGACGGTTGACCGGGTGGCGGAAGACTTGATCGAGATGCTGGCTCGCCCGGTAACGATCGGAGAATTCGACCACAGCGTTACGGCTTCTATCGGCATTGCCCGACCCGAAATCGACTGCGATTCGATCGATATGCTAATCCGCCGCGCGGACATCGCGCTCTATGCGGCCAAGAAAAATGGGCGCAACGGCTTTTGCTGGTTCGAAAACGGCATGGAAGTGGAGCTGCGCACACGCAATTCGCTCGAGGCTGATATCCGTTCGGCCATCCCCAATGGTGAATTCGTCCCCTATTTTGAAAAGCAGATCGATCTTGAAACTGGCGAACTTGCAGGATTTGAAATGCTCGCCCGCTGGGTATCGCCAACGCGCGGCCTGATCCCGCCCGATGAATTCATTCCTGTTGCCGAAGAGACCGGCATGATCGGCGATCTTTCGCTGGCGATCATTCGCGCAGCAATGCTCGAGGCAAAGCATTGGGATCCGAAATTGACCGTCTCGGTCAACATCTCACCCGTGCAGCTGAAGGACCCATGGCTTGCGCAAAAGATCGTCAAGCTTCTTGTGGAAACCGGCTTTCCTGCCAACCGCCTCGAAATCGAGATTACCGAAAGTTCGCTGTTCAAAAATCTCAGCCTGGCGCAGTCGATTGTGGGTTCGCTGAAAAATCAGGGCATCCGTATCGCCCTCGACGATTTCGGTACCGGTTACAGCTCGCTCGCGCATTTGCGGGCGCTACCCTTCGACCGGATCAAGATCGACCGCAGCTTTGTAGCAACCATGCTGGAAAACAGCGAAAGTGCCGCCATCGTCAGTGCCATTGCAGGGCTTGGTGCCAGCCTGTCGGTGCCGATCACGGCAGAAGGGATCGAAAGCGAAGCACTGGTACCCAAATTGGTGGAAATCGGCTGCAGCAAGGGACAAGGCTGGTTCTTCGGCCAGCCGCTGTCGATCAGCCAGGCCAATGCGTTGCTTGCAGAACAGGGTCTGTTGCTGAAACGCAAATCATCGAACCTTGCCGAGCGCGCAAGCGACACGCCGTTTCGCCGCACCGCCTGATTTTGCTTTTGCTGGACTGGCAGGAACCGCTGCCCTAATGGCGCGGCATGGACGCTGCGCCCTTTCATAAAATGCATGGGTTGGGGAACGACTTTGTCGTGATCGACGCGCGCATCCACGCAGTCGAAATGACCAGGGCGCGCGCGCATGCCATATCCGACCGGCATAAAGGTATTGGCTGCGACCAGCTGATCCTGCTCGAACCATCGGACATAGCGGATGTCAGGATGCGCATTTTCAACGCCGATGGCAACGAGGTTGAGGCATGCGGAAATGCCACCCGCTGCGTCGCCCTGCTGCTCGAAAAGCCAGCACGGATCGAAACGATGGCAGGCATATTGGAAACATTTCCTGGCCAACAGGGTGCCAGTGTGACGCTGAACCCGCCATTGTTCGATTGGGAATTCATCCCGCTTGCGATGCCGATGGACACAATGGACATGCCGGTGGGCTGGGACGGACTGGAACGGCCCATGGCGGTCAATGTCGGCAATCCGCATGTCATTTTCTTTGTCGAGGATTGCGATGCAATCGACCTTGAGACGCTTGGTCCGCTGATCGAACATGATCCCCTGTTTCCGGAGCGGATCAATGTCAATGTCGCCACCGTTGATGGACCCCATGATCTGCGCCTGCGTGTCTGGGAGCGCGGTGTGGGGCTGACCAAGGCATGCGGCACCGGAGCGTGCGCAACGGCTGTGGCTGCAATCCGCTCCGGGCGTGCAAGCGCTCCCGTGAATGTCACCCTGCCGGGCGGTGCGCTTACCATCGATTGGGCAGAGGGTGGTGCAATCCGGATGGAGGGGCCTGCAACGCATGTCTTTACGGGACAAGCCGACTGGAGCCGCTTCGGATGAGTGTACCCGAAGTCATCACCATGGGCTGCCGCCTCAATCTGGCTGAAAGCCATGCGCTCGCCGAACAGCTGGGCGATCAGGGCAACCTTGTCATCGTCAACAGCTGTGCGGTGACCAACGAGGCGGTGCGCCAGACGCGGCAGGCGATCCGCCAGGCCCGCCGCCGCCGCCCCGATGCGCGCATCATCGTAACCGGATGCGCCGCGCAGGTCGAGCCCGACAGTTTTGCCGCCATGCCCGAAATCGACGCGGTGCTGGGCAACCAGGAAAAGCAGCGTGCCGACTTTTTTCGCCATGGTCTGAACGAGCGGGTGCGCGTGTCAGACATTATGGCAGTGCGGCAGACTGCGCCGCATCTTGCCACGGCCTTCGATGGCAAGACGCGTGCCTTTGTCGAGGTGCAGACCGGTTGCGACCACCGCTGCACATTCTGCATCATCCCCTATGGCCGCGGCAACAGCCGCTCGGTGCCCGCAGGGGCAGTGGTCGAGCATGTCAAAAAGCTGGTCGATAACGGCGCACAGGAGGTGGTGCTAACCGGCGTCGATGTCACCAGCTATGGGCATGACCTGCCCGGCAGCCCCAAACTCGGCCTGCTGGTCGAACGCATCCTGAAACATGTGCCCGCTCTGCCCCGCTTGCGCCTGTCATCGGTCGATGGCGTTGAAATAGACGCGCGCCTGTTTGAGCTGTTGACCGGCGAGCCGCGCCTTATGCCGCATGTGCATCTGTCGCTGCAGGCAGGCGACAATATGATCCTGAAACGGATGAAGCGCCGCCACAGCCGCGAGCAGGCAATAGACCTAGTCGCCCGCCTGAAAGCAGCCCGTCCCGACATCGCCATCGGCGCCGATATCATCGCCGGCTTTCCGACCGAGGATGAGGCGATGTTCGCCACCAGCATCGCGATGGTCGATGAATGCGACATCGTGCATGGCCATATCTTTCCCTATTCGCCCAAGGCGGGGACGCCGGCGGCAAAAATGCCGCAGCTTCCGGTCGCGACGATAAAGGAACGTGCAAAGGCGCTGCGTGCCGCTACGCAGAGGCGGCGGGACGCATGGCTGGAAAGCATTGTTGGAACAGTGCAAACGGTGTTGGTCGAGAAATCGGGCCGCAGCGGGCATTCGGAGAATTTTGCTTCTGTTGAATTGAGCCAAAGCGCAACACCGGGCGCGATCGTCCGCGCGCACATCATATCGGCTGCCAATGGCACCTTAAAGGGAATGATTATCCAATGAGCGAACAGCCGGGTTGGCGCGACAAATTATTTGGCGGGTTCAAAAAAACCTCGTCCAAACTGGCCGGTAATTTGACCGGGCTGGTGACGAAGGGCAAGCTGGACGCCGCAACACTCGATGGCATCGAGGAAGCCCTAATCGTTTCTGACCTTGGCCCTGCCATGGCCGCACAGATCCGCGACAAGCTGGCAAGCGAGCGCTATGACAAAGGTATCGATGCCGAAGGTGTGCGGCAGATTGTCGAGGATGAAATTGCCGCCGTGCTTGAGCCGGTGGCAAAGCCCATTGAGATCGAGGCATTCCCTCGGCCCCAGGTGATCCTTGTCATCGGCGTCAACGGGTCGGGCAAGACGACGACCATCGCAAAACTTGCGCATCTTTTCCTCGAACAGGACTATGGCGTCCTGCTGGCAGCGGGTGACACATTTCGCGCAGCAGCCATCGGCCAGCTGAAAATCTGGGCGGACCGGGTCGGCGTGCAGATCGTCACCGGACCCGAAGGCGGCGATTCCGCCAGTATCGTTTTCGATGCCGTTAAGAAGGCGACGGCCGAGGGTATCGATGTGCTCATCGTCGATACCGCCGGACGGCTGCAGAACAAGCGCGAGCTGATGGACGAGCTTGCCAAAATCCGCCGCGTACTGGGTCGGCTCAATCCCGCAGCGCCGCATGATGTGGTACTGGTGCTCGACGCCACCACCGGGCAGAATGCGCTTTCACAAATCGAGACATTTGGCGAAGTGGCAGGCGTTACCGGCCTTGTCATGACCAAGCTGGATGGCAGCGCGCGCGGCGGCATATTGGTGGCGGCTGCGAAACAATATGGCCTTCCCATTCATGCCATCGGTGTTGGCGAAGCGATGGAAGACTTGCGTCCGTTCAACCCGCGCGAACTCGCACAAGCCATTGCAGGCAGCGCAGGATGAGCGACGCCCCGACGGCCAAAAAGCCAAATGGCGCGCTGAATTTCGCACTCGATTTCGGGCCGCTGTTGCTGTTTTTCCTCGCCTCCAAATTGGGACATAGCGATGCTGACCCCAAACAGGGGGCGATTGTTGGCACAGCAACCTTCATGATTGCTATCGCCATTGCAACCATCGTTTCGAAAGCGAAATTGGGCCGCATCTCTCCGATGCTGAAGCTGACAGCAGCACTTGGCATATTCTTCGGCGCGCTTACCATCTGGTTCAACGACGAGCGCTTTATCCAGGTCAAGCCCACCATCATCTACGGCTTCTTTGCAGCGCTGCTGCTAGGCGGCTGGCTGCGCGGCAAGGCCTTGCTGAAATATGTGCTGGAGGCCGCATTCGAAGGGCTCGATCAGCAAGGCTGGCTCAAATTGTCGCTCAGCTGGGGCCTTTACTTCGTTGCCCTTGCCATCGCAAATGAAGTGATGCGCGCAACGCTCGATTTCGACCTCTGGCTCAGCATCAAGGTCTGGGGCGTTACCGCGATCACCTTCCTTTTTTCGATGGCCAACATCCCGATGCTGATGAAACACGGGCTGAGGTTGGGAGATGACCCAGCGACACCTCCGCAGGCCTAACCGGCCTGATCGGCGCGCTCGACGCCCTTACCATCCAGGTTCTGCGCGACAAACTCCCAGTTGATCCGCCGCGCCAGCAACGCATCGACATAGTCGGGCCGCGCATTGCGGTAATCGACATAATAGGCATGCTCCCACACATCTATGGTCAGCAATGGTTTCATGTCGTGCACCAAAGGCGTATCGGCATCATGAAGCGAGGTGATCTTCACCGCATCGCCGCGCAACACCAGCCAGGCCCAGCCGCTGGCGAAATGCCCGACAGCCTCTTCTTTCAACGCCTTCAGCATTGTCTCGACCGAGCCGAACTCATCCTCGATCATGGTTTTAAGCCTGCCTTCGGGCGCCTGCTGTTCGGGCGACAGGCATTGCCAGAAGAAACTATGGTTCCAGATTTGCGCCGAATTGTTGAACAGCCCGCTATTGCCTTTTTCGAGCGCCGTCCGGATCACATCACTCAGCTTTGCACCTTTCAGATCCGCATTGTCGGCAAGCAGCGCGTTGGTCTTGTCCACATAGGCCTTGTGGTGCTTGCCATGGTGGTAGTCGAATGTTTCGGCGGAAATATCG
>ERZ1066122.1057-NODE-1057-length-24346-cov-16.307439_pt1 | contig 24346 bp, 25 predicted proteins | sample MGYA00382769_ERZ1066122 | MGnify/ENA primary metagenome ERZ1066122 (study PRJEB33369, sample SAMEA5778352) | biofilm metagenome | biome: Industrial cooling water; feature: Water cooling tower basin; material: Biofilm | place: United Arab Emirates | collected... | reverse complement strand
TCGGGCATCGACATCCCGAGCGCCAACACCATCATCATCCACCGCGCCGACCGCTTCGGCCTGGCCCAGCTGCACCAGCTGCGCGGCCGCGTCGGCCGCTCGCACCACCGCGCCTACGCCTACCTGGTGGTGCCGGACAAGAAGGCGATGACCAGCGACGCCGGGAAGCGGCTGGAAGCGCTGGCCTCGCTGGAGGAACTGGGCGCGGGCTTCACCCTGGCCACCCACGACCTCGAGATCCGCGGCGCCGGCGAACTGCTGGGCGAGGACCAGAGCGGCCAGATGGCCGAGATCGGCTTCTCGCTGTACACCGAGCTGCTCGAGCGCGCGGTGAAGTCGATCAAGTCCGGCAAGATCCCCGACTTCGACCCGGCCACCCGCCACGGCGCCGACGTCGAGCTGCACATCCCCGCCCTCATCCCCGAGGACTACCTGCCCGACGTGCACGCGCGCCTGACGCTGTACAAGCGCATCGCCGGCGCCCGCGACGAGGACCAGCTCAAGGAGCTGCAGGTGGAGATGGTGGACCGCTTCGGCGTGCTGCCCGACCCGGCGAAGCAGCTGTTCGCGGTGGCCGAACTCAAGCTGGCCGCGACGCCCCTGGGCATCCGCAAGCTAGAACTCGGTCCCACCGGCGGCCGCCTGTCCTTCCTGCCGCAGCCCACCATCGACCCGATGTCGGTGATCCGCATGATCCAGTCGCAGCCGCGGGTGTACGCGATGGAAGGGCCGGAAAAGATCCGCATCCGCCTGGAGCTGCCGGACGCCGCCTCGCGCCTGCGCACCGCCAAGGGCCTGCTGGCGCTGCTGGCCAGGGGCTGAGGCTTGGCGCGGCCCCGCCCCGGGGCCAGAATGCGGGCGACGCAACGGGAGCCCACGATGGACGATCGCATCCGCAACCCGGCGCCGGCGGTGGCCGGCGGGATCATGCCGCGCAGCGCCCGGTCCTCGTGCGCGGTCGCGCGGGGGCAGGCGTGAGCCGGGCCCTGCTCGCGCTCGCCCTCGCGTTGATGGCCAGCCTGCCCGCCCTCGCCGAGGCCGACGTGCTCGTGATCGTGGTCCGCCACGCCGAGAAGGCCAGCAACGACGCGCGCGATCCCGACCTGGCGGCCGAGGGCGAGGCGCGGGCGCGCCGGCTCGCGGCGGCGCTCGCCGGAAGCCGCCTCGATGCCGCCTACGCCACCCAGCTCAAGCGCACGCGCCAGACGGCGGCGCCAGCCGCCGCGGCCGCCGGCATCGAAGTCACCGTGCGGCCGATCGACGGCGAGAATGCCGCGACCTACGCCGCGGACCTGGCGCAGGACCTGCGTGCCTGGCCAAAAGGCAGCGTGGTGCTGGTGGTGGGCCACAGCAATACCGTGCCCGGCATCGTCGCCGCGCTCGACGGCCGCCCGCCGCGCGAGATGCCGGAAACCGAGTACGACCGCTTCACCACGGTTCGCCTGCGCGCCGAGGGTGGCGCAGACACCGTGGTTTCGAGGTACTGACCGCAGCGCAGCACGTCCTGTGCAGCATCGCTGCCATCGCGACCGGCCCAGCCGCCGGCTCCGCACGCTGCGCCGCGCCGCCGACAGGCGTGCTTAGCCTGCTGTCGTGCGAAGCATCGCTCCACACGGTGGCCATCGGCCGTAGCGCCCTGCCATGGTGCATCGGCCGCGGAAATCCGCCGCGGCCTACCCGTCCACCGAAAGGAATTACGGAATGATCAAGTTCAAGTCCCTGCTCGCGTCGGCGCTGTTCACCGCCGCCCTGTTCGTCGCGCCGATGTCGTTCGCGCAGGAGGCCGGCGATCCGCCGCCGCGCTCCTGCGACCAGCCGGGCGCCGAAGGCTGCGCGCCGATGGGCGGCGCTGCCTGCACCGCCAACGGCTGCTACCAGTTCCAGTGCAATGCCGCCGGCTGCGTGCTGGTGTTCACGCCTGCCGACCCGTTCAAGGATTGGCAGAAAGAGCGCTGAGCCGCGCGGCAACCTCCCCCGGGGACGGGCCTGCGCTGCAGGCCCGTTTTTTTCCCGCCGACACGGTAACGCACGCGGGCTCCCTTCCTGCAACGACCCGTTGCCTTGGCAAGGTGGTCGCGGCCTGACGTTCGCGGCATGCTGGCCCGGAGTCGAACAAGGAGCCCGCCATGACCCTCTCGATCCCGCCGCGCGTGCATGACCTCGGCGATGGTTTCACCGTCAAGCGCCTGCTGCCGCACGCCAAGGCCCGCACCGTCGGGCCCTTCGTGTTCTTCGACCACATCGGGCCCGCGGAGCTGGGCCCCGACCAGGGCCTGGACGTCCGCCCGCACCCCCACATCGGCCTGGCCACCGTCACCTTCCTCTGGGAAGGCACGATCATGCACCGCGACAGCGTGGGCTCCGTGCAGGAGATCAACCCGGGCGACGTCAACTGGATGACCGCGGGCCGCGGCATCGTCCACTCCGAGCGCACGCCCGACCGCCTGCGCGGCAAGCGCCAGCGCATGCACGGCCTGCAGACCTGGGTGGCCTTGCCCCGGGCGCACGAGGAGGACGCCCCCTCGTTCGCCCACCACCCGAAGGCCACCCTGCCCGTGGTCGAACTGCCCGGCGCCACGCTCACCATCGTCGCCGGCCACGCCTTCGGCGAACGCGCGCCGGTGGCGGTGCTGATGGACACGCTCTACGTCTCGATCGACCTCGAGCCCGGCTGCGCGCTGGCGGTGCCGGCCGAGCACGCCGAGCGCGCGCTGTACCCGGTGTCGGGCGAACTCACGCTGGACGGCGAGCCGCTGCCGCTCGAACACCTGGCCGTGCTCCCGCCCGGCACCGAGCCGCTGCTGCGCGCCACGGAAAGCTCGCGGGTGATGCTGCTCGGCGGTGCGCCGCTCGACGGCCACCGCCACGTGTGGTGGAACTTCGTCTCCAGCTCGCGCGAGCGGATCGAGCAGGCCAAGCAGGACTGGCGCGACGGCCGCATGGGCCAGGTGCCGGGCGAGACCGAGGCGATCCCGCTGCCCGAACGCTGAGGCCGCGCTCAACCCAGGACGGTGGGGACCTCGACCTCGCCGGTGAGGATGCGGTGCACCGGGCAGGCGTTGGCGATCTGCAGCAGCCGCTCGCGCTGCTCGTCGTCCAGCGGACCCGAAAGGTGCACGGTTCGCTGGATGACGGCCTTGGCCTTGTCGCGCGACGCGAAGTCGAGCTTCACCTCCACGCCCTCCAGCGGCCACTGCTTGCGCTGGGCGTACATGCGCAGCGTGATGGCGGTGCAGGCACCCAGCGCGGCCAGCACCAGTTCGTCCGGCGCCGGGCCGGTGTCGCCGCCGCCGAGGTCCACGGGCTCGTCGGCCACCAGGTGGTGGTGGCCGACCACCAGCTGGGTGGCGTAGGACGGGTAGGTGCTGCCGATCTTGGCGCTGGTGTGGCGGGCGGACATCGCGTGCTCCTGGTCTTTGCGCGTGCGTAGGGGCCCGGGCTCAGAATCGCCCGGCCTGGAAATCCTCGAAGGCCTGGCGCAGCTCGGCCTGGGTGTTCATCACGAAGGGGCCGTAGCGCGCCACCGGCTCGCGCAGCGGGCGGCCCGCGACGAGGATCAGCCGGGTGCCGGCGGCCTGGCCGGTGATCCGCACTTCGTCGCCGGGGCCCAGCACCGCGAGTTCCCCGGCCGACACGGGAATCGCATCGGCCCCCTCGCCTGCCGCGACCGCGCCCTCGTAGACGTAGGCGAAGGCGGAGTGGCCGGACGGCAAGGCATGCGAGAACACGGCGCCGGCCTCGAGCCCGAGGTCGAAATAGGTCGGATCGGTGGCCGGCTGGCGGATCGCGCCCTCGCGCTCGCCCAGTCGGCCGGCGATCAGCTTGGCGCGCACGCCGGGCGCGACGTCCACTTCCGGGAAACGATCGGGGCCGTATTCCTGGTAGCGCGGCGCGGCCATCTTCTCGGCGGCGGGCAGGTTCACCCACAGCTGGAAGCCGCGCATGCGGCCCTCCTCCTGCTCCGGCATCTCGGAATGCACGATGCCGCGGCCCGCGGTCATCCACTGCACGGCGCCGGGCACCAACACGCCTTCGTTGCCGTGGTTGTCCTTGTGGCGCATGCGCCCGTCGAGCATGTAGGTCACCGTCTCGAAGCCGCGGTGCGGGTGCGAGGGGAAGCCGGCGAGGTAGTCCTCGGGCTTGTCGGTGCCGAACTCGTCAAGCATCAGGAACGGATCGAGGTCGGGCAGCTGCGGAGTGCCGATCACGCGGCGCAGCTTCACGCCGGCGCCATCGGAGGCGGGCATGCCGCGCAGCTTGCGGAGTACGGGGCGGACCTGGGACATCGGGATCTCCTGGGGCGGCGCCGGGGGCGCCATGACCGCAAGATAGGGGGCGCCGCGGGCCTTCACAGCCCCGGGCCTCGCAACGCAGGGTTGCATGGTCCCTGCGCACGCGCCAGTCTTGCGTCCTGTGGCCGGCGCGCATTGCGTTCTACCCCCTAGCGCGCCCGCCGCCTTTACGCCCCCCCCCGCCCATGGCACTGAACCCGATGCCAATCGCCCGCCGCGCAAGGATCGTCCCGATGCCGCCCCGTGCGGCCGTCGATGCCGACCGCTTGCCGACGCTGGTGGCGCCCCGGCTGCAGCTGCGCTGGATCGAGCCGGCCGACCTGGACGACCTCTACGGCGTGTTCTCGGATCCCGACGTCACCCGCTACTGGAGCCACCTGCCCTGGACCACCCCCGACGAAGCCTCGATCTACCTCGAGGCCATCCACCAGGGCTTCCAGCAGGGCAACCTGTTCCAGTGGGGCATCGCCCTGCGCGGTGACGACCGCATCATCGGCAGCACCACCCTCTACGACATCGACCTGGCCCAGGGCCGGGCCGAGCTGGGCTTCGCCCTCGCCCGCGACCACTGGGGCCGGCGCTATGCGCAGGAAGCCCTGACCGTGCTGATCAGCCACGCCTTCGACACGCTGGGGCTGCGGCGCATCGAAGCCGACGTCGACCCCCGCAACCTGCCCTCGCTGCGCACGCTCGAGGCGCTGGGCTTCCGCCGCGAGGGCTACCTGCGCCAGCGCTGGCAGGTCGGCGGCGAGCTGCAGGACAGCGTGCTGATGGGCCTGCTGGCCAGCGACTGGCGCGCCGCCCGCTGATCCCGCCCGGGGCGCCGGCCCGCGTTGACACCCCTCCACCCGACGCCGAACATGGGGCTCCGTTTTCCGCCTGGAGCCGCCCATGTCCCGGTCCCTGCGCCTGAGCCTGATCGCCTCGGCCCTCCTGCTGGCCGCCTGCGGCCGCGGCACCGATCCCGCCGGCAGCGCGGCGACGCCGGACGCCGCGCCCGCGCCCGCGGGCCAGGAAGTGGTGTACGTCTACAACTGGTCCGACTACATCGCCGACGACACCCTGGCCAACTTCGAGCGCGACACCGGCATCCGCGTCGTGTACGACAACTACGACAGCAACGAGATGCTCGAGACCAAGCTGCTGGCCGGCGCCTCGGGCTACGACCTGGTGTTCCCGTCGGCGCGGCCGTTCGCGCAGCGCCACGTGCAGGCCGGCATCTACGCGCCGATCGACAAGTCCAAGCTTTCGAACTACGGCAACCTCGACCCCGCCATCCTCGCCGGCCTGGCCGACGTCGACCCGGGCAACACCCACACCGTGCCCTACATGTGGGGCACCACCGGCCTGGGCATCAACGTCACCAAGGTGAAGGAGATCCTGGGCGAGGACGCGCCGCTCGATTCCTGGGCGCTGCTGTTCGACCCGGCCAACGCCGCCAAGCTGGCCGAGTGCAGCATCAGCGTGCTCGACGACGAGCAGGAAGCCTTCGCCGCGGCGCTGATCTACCGCGGCCGCGACGCCAACGCGCTCACCGGCGACGAGACCCAGGTGGTCACCGACACCTACGCCGGCGTGCGCGAGCACATCCGCTACTTCAACTCGTCCAAGTACATCGACGACCTGGCCAACGGCGACCTGTGCCTGGCGATGGGCTATTCCGGCGACGTGTTCCTGGCCGGCGACCGGGCCGAGGAAGCCGAGAACGGCATCGAGATCGCCTACATCATCCCGAAGGAGGGCGCGGTGCGCTGGGTCGACCTGATGGCGATCCCGAAGGACGCGCCGCACGCGGCCAACGCGCACGCGTTGATCGACTACCTGCTCAAGCCGGAGGTCTCGGCCGGGATCACCAACTACGTGGCCTACGCCAGCCCGAACACCGCCGCCACGGCGCTGGTCGACCCGGAAATCACCGGCGACCCGGCGATCTACCCGCCCGCCGAGGTGCTGGCGAAGCTGGTCGACCCGATCACCTTCGCCCCCGAAGTCACCCGCGAACGCGTCCGCGCCTGGACCACCATCAAGACCGGCCGCTGAACATCACGTGCGCATTGCGCACGGACGGCGGCACACCGGGACGTCCTGGCTGCGCCGCCGCCCGCTCAACAGGTACTTTTGCCCGCCGTCTTGCTAGCGCCATCCCTGGCAGCAAACGTCGGCCGTTCCGGGCCTCCTGCCCTGCACTTCAAAAGTACCTGTTGAGCGTGCGCCGTCGCTCCGGATGTCCCGGGCACACCGCGGCCAGGAGCTCTTGATCTGGCATTTGACCTCCTTCCGGTTTGCGACTGGATTCCGGGGCGACGTCGCACACCGGCATAGGTCTTCGGAAGTGGAGGCAGGATGCCGGAACGGCCGACATCGGTGGTCAGGATGACGCTCCCGAGTCGGGCCGAAGACCTATGCCGGTGGGCGGCGGCGCTGCCTCGAAGTCACATGTCGTGCGCAAAGCGCACGCCGTAGTCTTTCAGCGCATGGAGCGGGGGGGGATGGCGCGGGAGACGCGGCGGGAATAGACGTAGACCGTGGCCGGCGGCACGTTCCACCAGGTGAAACTGCCGCGGCGCGCGTTGAGGTCGAGCGCCTCGACGACTTCCTTGGCGACCGGGTTGGCCGGGCCGTAGGTGAACTGGATGAAGCGGCCCTGCGGCTGCAGGCAGTCGAACGCGGCCGCCAGGATGGCCTGCTGCGTGGCCTTGGGCATCGACAGCAGCCCCAGGCCCGAGATGACCGCGTCGGCCGGCGCCTCCGGGCCGAAGCCGCGCGCCGCGGCGACCTCGGCCAGGTCGCGCGCGTCGGCGCAGGCGACCTGGACCTGCGGGAAGTGCTTCTGCAGGTGCTGGTGCAGTTCCTCGTTGAGCTCGAGCACCAGCAGCTCGGACGGTGCGATGCCGTGGTCGAGCAGCGCCTGCGTGAAGACACCGGTGCCGCCGCCGAGTTCGATCACCCGCCGCGCGCCGCGCGGCAGTTCCGACATCATCTGCCGCGCCAGCTGCGGGCTGGACGGCGAGATCGCCGCCACGCCCAGCGGATTCTTCAGCCATTGCCGGAAGAAGGTCCAGCCGTGCGGGATAGGGGTGGCGCCGGGTCGGGTCATGGCCCAAGCATAATGCGGCCGGCCGTGTTTCGCGCGGGTTAAGTTGGCCGGCGCGACACTCGGGTCCCACCCCGCGCAGGACGCCCGCCATGACCCGCCGCACGCTCGCCCTCGTCCCCGTCCTCCTCACGCTGGTGGCGTGCACCACGGGCAGCGATGAACGCCCGCCCCGCCCCGCCGATGCCAACCTGCAGGCCGCCCTCGCCGCCAAGGGCCAGCCCGGCTGCCTCTACCCGCAGGACGTGCGCACCTGGCACAACAGCCAGGATGGCGCCCTGTTCGTGGACGCCGGCCGGCGCAAGTACCGGGTCGACCTGTGGAACGAGTGCCGCGACACCCTGGGCGTCAGCCTGGTCTTCAGGGGCGACGGCATCACCGGCCGCGTCTGCGGCAACCCGGGCGACAAGGTCATCACCGGCTCGGTCGGTTCGCGCGGCACCGAGTGCGGCATCCGCGACGTTCGGGTGATCGACGACGAGACCTACGCGCTGGCCACCGGCACCCCGTTGCCCGCGAAAGACGGCGACTGATCGCCGCCGCGCGGCGCTCAGGCCCGCCGCAGCTCCCAGCAGCGGTGGATGCGCGGGTTGCGCTCGAAGTCGGGGTCGATCGTCTTCGGGCTGATCTCCACGCAGCTGGCGAACCCGGCCACGGCGGCCTCGTCCAGCCGGAACTTGCGGTAGTTGTTCGAGAACAGCAGCAGCCCGCCCGGCGCCAGCCGCGCCACGCAGGCGCGCAGCAGGCGCACGTGGTCGCGCTGGGTGTCGAAGTCGTCGGCGCGGGCCGAGTTCGAGAACGTCGGCGGGTCGCAGAAGATGAGGTCGTACTGGCCGCGGTCGGCCAGCAGCCAGGCCATCGCGTCGGCCTGCACCAGCTGGTGCGCGCGGCCGGCGGCGCCGTTGAGCGCCAGGTTGCGGCCGGCCCACTCGAGGTAGGTGCCCGAGAGGTCGACGCTGGTGGTGCTGGCGGCACCGCCCACCGCCGCGTGCACGCTGGCCGCGCCGGTGTAGGCGAACAGGTTGAGCACCCGCTTCCCGGCCGACTCGCGGCCGATGCGCAGGCGCACCGGGCGATGGTCGAGGAACAGCCCGGTGTCGAGATAGTCGAACAGGTTCACCAGCAGCTTCGCCTGCCCCTCGCGCACCGCGATGAACTCGTCGCGCTTGTCCATGCGCCCGTACTTGCTGCCGCCCTTGCCGCGGGCGCGGGTCTTGATCGACACCTGCGCCGGCGGCACCGCGAACACCTCGCGCACCGCGTCGAGCAGCTCGCCGAAGCGGCGCCGGCTGTCGGCCTCGGGGATGGTGGACGGCGCCTCGTATTCCTGCACGTGCACGAAGCTGCGGCGCTCGCCGCCGTCCTCTTCGTAAACATCCACCGCCGCCGAATACTCGGGCAGGTCGGCGTCGTAGGCACGCCAGGCCGACACGCCCTCGCGCTCGCGCCAGGACTTGAAGCGCCTGAGGTTCTTGCGCAGCCGGTTCGCCACCATCTGCGCGCCGTCGGACAGCGGCTTGGCTTCGCGCGGCGCCCGCGCCGGCGGCTGCAGCGGGTCGCAGACCAGCAGCGCGCACTCCAGCGCGCCGTTGAAGAAGGCGTAGCGCTTGGCCGCGCGCAGGCCCGTGGCCTGGGCCAGTTCGTCGGAACCGCACAGCAGCACCGCGCGCCAGTCCGGCAGCACGCGCCGCAGCGCGTCGCCCAGTTCGCGGTACAGCGCGGCGTCGGCGGCCAGGCGCGCGTCGTAGGGCGGATTGCACACCACCAGGCCGCGCGCGGGGCCCGGGGCCTTCAGCGCGGACACCGGCGCCCGGTCGAAGCGGATCAGCTCGGCCAGGCCGGCGCGGTCGGCGTTGGCCACCGCCGAATGCAGCGCCGCCGGGTCCAGGTCGGCGCCGAAGAACACCGGCCGCAGCGCCGCGCGCCCGGCGGCGGCGCGGTCGCGGGCCTCGGCCTCGATGCGCTGCCACAGCGCCTCGTCGAAGCCGCGCCAGCGGGTCGGCAGCGCGCCCTGCAGGCGGTGCAGGCCGGGCGCCACGTCGGCGGCCATCAGCGCGCCTTCGATCAGCAGCGTGCCGCTGCCGCACATCGGGTCGAGCAGCGCGCCGCCCTCGGCGTATAGCTTCGGCCAGTGCCCGCGCAGCAGCATGGCCGCGGCGAGGTTTTCCTTCAGCGGCGCCTCGCCCTGCGACTGGCGCCAGCCGCGCCGGTGCAGCGGGCCACCGCCGAGGTCGACCGACACGATGGCGCGGCCCTTGCGCACCACCAGGCTGATGCGCAGGTCGGGCGCGTCGGTGTCCACCGACGGCCGCACGCCGTGCGCCGCGCGCATGCGGTCGACCACGGCGTCCTTGGCGCGCTGCGCGGCGTAGCGTTCGTGCGTCAGCGCCGGCCCGGAGACGTGGGCGTCGACCGCCAGCGTGCCCTCGGGATCGAGGTGGGCCGGCCAGTCGATGGCGTGCACGCCCTGGTAGAGGTCGTTCTCGTTGGCGCAGTCGAACTCGGCCAGCGGCCACAGCACGCGGCTGGCCAGCCGCGAGTGCATCACCGCGCGGTAGGCGGCCGCTGGCTCGCCCTCGGCGTTGGCGCCGGCGAGCGCGGCGGTGGCGCGGGTCGCGCCCAGTGCCACCAGCTCGTCGGCGAGCAGGTATTCCAGGCCCTTGGCGCAGGCGACGAAGAACCTCACGAGGCGAGCATCTGCAGGAAGCGGCCGAACTCCTCGGCGCAATATTCCACGTGCGCCGCCAGCCGGTGGCTGTCGGGCACCATCAGCAGCGTGTCCTGCCGGCGCTGCGCCCAGCGCACCACGTCCAGCGCCGGGATCAGTTCGTCCTCCCAGCCGTGCACGATCCAGGTCGGCACCATGGCCGCGTGCAGGGGACCCGGCGCCACGTCCAGCGCCACCGGCGGCGCCATCAGGAACAGGCCGGCCACCGGCACCTCGCGCGAGACATGCCCCGAGATGTACGCGCCCATGCTCGAGCCCGCCAGCACCAGCGGCTTGCGCGTGGCGAGGTGGGCGCGCGCGCCGAGGCGCAGGATGCGGCCTTCGACGTCGCCCAGCCCGCCCGCCGCGTCGAGGTCGCGGTAATCGGGGCGCTCGTGCGTCCAGCCCAGCTGGCCGGCCACCCGCGCCAGCGCCGCGGCCTTGGTGGCCTCGGGCCCGCTCTCGAGGCCGTGGGAAATGATGACGTGGCCGCTCACGACGCGTCCCCCGGCGCCAGCGGCTCGACCGCATCGCCGAGGCCGAAGCTGCCGGAGGTGACCACGCGGGCGCACAGCCCGCCGTGCTGGCGCATTGCGTTGTAGCCACCCGGTCCCAGCGCCGCCTCCATCCGCGAGCACGGGTCGCAGTCGCCGGTGCCCTCGAACACCGCGGTGCCGATGCGGAAGCGGCGCCCCTTGAGGGCGACCACCGGCAGGCCCGACACCACCACGTTGCGGCGCAGCGTCGCGGGCGACACCTCGGACAGGCCGCTGAGCGCCGCGACGACGGGCAGGTGTTCGGCCTGGATCAGCGTGATGCCGCGCTTGCCGCTGCCACTCTTGTAGCGATCGCCCACCAGTCCCTTGCCGGCGACGGCTTCGACCCGGGTCACTTCGTCCATGGGCACGTCGCGGGCCGGGCGGAGGCCGATCCAGCGGACCTGGCCGGGGCGCGGCAGCGTGGCCATCAGTGCGCCAAGCGCGGAGTCGGCGGGGAAAGGCATCAGGGGGCTCCGGAATGGGCGCGATGTTAGCATGCGGCCATGACCGACCACCCGCCGCGCGACCCCGGAATCCGGCCCTGGCCCCTGCCCTACGCGGACCGCCTGGCGCCCCGCCCGCCGGAACACGTGGACCTGGTGGTGATCCACTGCACCGAGCTGCCCGACCTGGCGATGGCGCGCGAGTACGGCGAACGCGTGCTCTACGACAGCGGCACCGGCAACAGCGGCCACTATTACATCGACCGCGACGGCAGCCTGCACGAATTCGTCCCGCCCGACCGCGTCGCCCACCACACCCGCGGCTACAACGAGCGCTCGGTCGGCATCGAGCTGGTGAACGCCGGCCGCTACCCTGACTGGCTCGACTCGCGCCGGCAGGCGATGGACGAACCCTACACCGACGCCCAGGTCGACACCCTGGTGGCCCTGCTCCGGCAGCTGGTCGCCACCCTGCCCGCGCTCGAGTTCATCGCCGGCCACGAGGACCTCGACCAGACCCGCGTGGTGTCGAGCGACAACCTCGAGGCCCTGGTGTTCCGCAAGCGCGACCCGGGGCCCCGCTTCCCGTGGTCGCGGGTGCTGGACGCGGTGCCGCTGGCGCGGATCCGCCCCTGAACCGGGCCGGGCCCCGGCGGCGGCTATAATCGCCGGCTGGAAACCCGGAGTCCCCATGACCTCATCCGTCGCCGCCGAGCTGGTCGACCTGCTCCGCCTCGAGCGCCTCGAGGACAACCTGTTCCGCGGCCAGAGCCGCGACATCGGCACCAAGTACGTCTTCGGCGGCCAGGTGCTGGGCCAGGCCCTGTCCGCGGCCCAGCAAACCCTGGGCGACAACCGCCAGGTGCACTCGATCCACGCCTACTTCCTGCGCGCCGGCGACGTCGAGCACCCGATCGTCTACGACGTCGACCGCTCCCGCGACGGCAACAGCTTCTCGGTGCGGCGCGTCACCGCGATCCAGCACGGCAAGCCGATCTTCGTGTTCGCGTCCTCGTTCCAGGAGCCCGAGCCGGGCAACGAGCACCAGCTGTCGATGCCGGAAGTGCCGCGCCCCGAGGACATCGAGCCGGTGGCCGCGCCCTCGCCCGAGCAGCTGGCGCAGCTGCCGCCCAAGGCGCAGCGCTGGCTGTCGCGCATGGGCCCGTTCGAGATCCGCCCGGTGTACCCGCGCGACGAGCTCAAGCCGCCCAAGCGCCCGCCGTTCCAGCAGGTGTGGTTCAAGCTCAATGGCGAGGTCGGTGATTCACCCGTGCTGCACCAGGCGCTGCTGGCCTACGCCTCCGACTTCCACCTGCTGGGCACCGCCACCTTCCCGCACGGCATCAGCTACTACCAGCCGAACGTGCAGATGGCCTCGCTCGACCACGCGATGTGGTTCCACCGTCCGTTCCGCGCCGACGACTGGCTGCTGTATTCCATCGACAGCCCCAGCGCCCAGGGCGCGCGCGGGCTCTCGCGCGGGCAGATCTACACCCGCGACGGCCGCCTGGTCGCGTCCACCGCGCAGGAAGGCCTGATCCGCGTGCTGCCCGACGCGCCGGAGGGACGCTGATGCGCCAGGTCTTCACGTCGGTGCGGCTGGAGAACGTCGAGCGCGTCGAGCAGATGCTCAACGAGGTCGGCATCGAGACCAAGATCACCCAGGGCCGCAGCTGGAAGGGCGTGAGCCGCCGCGAGTTCAGCTACAGCGCCAAGAACCACGACCCGAGCCAGCAGCCGGCGCTGTGGGTGATCAAGCCCGAGGACTTCAAGCAGGCGCGGCAGATCCTGCACGACGCCGGCCTGCTGGAGGCCACGCGCGACGCCAGCTACCTGCCGGAACACCTCAACTTCCGCGACCCCGCCAGCCAGTCGCCGGCGGCACGCATCACGAAGATACGGATGGCGCTCTTGTTCATCGTCGTGATCATGGGCGGCGGATTGCTGGTGCGCGCGCTGCTGGCGTGAAGGCCGCGTGGCGGCGGCGCCTTGAGGGGCGCCCGGCCGCGTGCGAATATCCGGGCATCCCCAAGGTGTCACGGAGCTCCACGGTCATGCGCATCGCCGCCCTTCCTTCACTCTCGTTGGCGATCGCGCTGGCGTTCGCTGCAACCCCGTCGCAGGCCGCCGACGGCAAGGCGGGCAACCGCCCGTTCAAGATCGGCGAGAAGGTCGAGCACGACCGCCTGCTGCGCTTCCGCCCGCTGTCGATCGACATCCAGGCGCTCGAGGCCGCGGTCGCCTCGGGAAGCCGCGTGACGGTGCCCGACCCGGACGGCGGTGAGCTCACCTACGAATACCTCTCGCACACCGAGCATGCGAACGGCATCACCACCTGGGTGGGTCGCCGCGAAGGCGATCTCCCGGGCTTCGAGGCGGTGTTCACCTTCGCCGGCGACGCGGTCTTCGGCCAGGCGCCGCGTGCCGACGGCAGCCTGCTCTACATCGAGACCGTGGCCGGCAAGCCGCGCCTGATGGAGGACCTGGCGGTCGACATCGGCCAGCGCTCGGCCGTGCAGGTCGACGACGAAGTGATCCCGGACGCGAGCGACCTGGTGGCGATGCAGAAGGAGCTGGCGGCGCGTCCCGCCCCGACGCTGCAGTCCAACCACAACCGCATCGACATCCTGCTGGCCTACACCCCGGGCCTGGCCACCTCCGTCGGCAGCGACGAGGCCACCCGCGTGCTGCTGCAGAACCGCATCGACCTCGGCAACACCGCGCTGGCCAACGCCGGCGTCGAGGGCCGCTTCCGGCTGGTGGCCACGCCGCGGGTGGACTATCCCGACACCGGCTCCAACAGCGACACGCTCGGGCTGATGCGCACCTGGAACGGCGCGGGCGCGCACCCGCTGGCGATGCAGCTGGCCAAGCTGCGCCACCGCCACGGCGCCGACCTGGTCGGCCTGGTGCGCCGCTACATCAACGGCGAGTCCGGCAGCTGCGGCGTCGGCTACGTCAACGGCAGCGGCAACAGCCCGGGCAATATTCCGTTCCAGCAGAACTCCGGCTATTTCAACGCCAACCACGGCATCGACAGCGGCTTCTTCTGCCTCTCCACCACGATCGCCCACGAGATCGGCCACAACCTCGGCCAGACCCACGACATCGACACCACCGGCGGCGCCCGCAACGCGGCGCACAGCTACTCGCACGGCTACCGCGTCACGCCCGCCGGCCAGAACGGCTTCAGCACCGTGATGGCCTACGGCACCGGCAGCCAGCGCCCGGCCAACATCTTCTCCAATCCGCTGGTCAGCCACCCCGAGTGCGACAACCTGCCCTGCGGCCTGCCCGACGCCGACGTCGCCCGCAGCCTGGCCGAGACCATGCCGCTGGTGGCGGCCTGGTTCCAGCCCGCCGACGGCGATGCGCGCCAGATCAACAGCACGCGCGGGCACATGGACGTCACCTTCACCGGCCTGCCGGCCCTCACCGACGCGCGCTGGCGCGTGGTGTACGGCGGCGCGGGCAGCTTCACGCTGACCGGCCCCACCCGCGCGGCGCCCGGCGCCACCATCACCGCGCGGCTGTCCTGGAGCGGCCTGCAGGCGCCGTTCAACAGCGCCTTCCCGGTGCAGCTGGTGGTGGAGTCCTCGCCTTCCGTGGTCGCGGCCACGCGCAACCTGCAGCTGACGCTGCGCGACATGATGCCCGCGCCGATCGTGCTCGGTGACAACCGCCCGGTCACGGTGGCGGCCTCGCGCTGGCAGGTGACCCGCGACTACAACGAAACCCGGATGCAGTTCGTGCTGCCGCCGCACGTGAACTCCGCGCGCGTGCGCGTGGTCTCCAGCGTGGACGTGGACCTGTTCGCCAGCCCCGCGGTGCCGCGCGCGATCGCCAGCTCGCCCCTGCTCGCCCCGGGCGTGGACCGCGGCGCCGCGCAGGTGCAGGACACCGGTACCGCCACCACCAAGGAAATCGTGATCAACCGCAGCGCCGGCGCCGTCGGCGCGGAGCGCTGGATGATCGGCCTGGGCCGTCCGTCGAACGCGTCCCTGGTATACAACGAGGCCACGGTGACGGCGCGCGTCGAAAGCCAGTCCGCCGCGCCGGCCTTCCAGAGCGGCCAGTACTACAACCCGCTGCGCCCGGGCCACGGCATCTTCATCGACTTCGCCGGCGACCAGTGGGTCTCGGTCTGGTACACCTACCGCGAGGACGGCACCCCGACCTGGTACTACAGCCAGGCCGCGGCGCCGGGCGCCAGCGGCATCTGGAACGCCCCGCTGTTCCGCGTGGGCTGGAACGGCAGCCAGACCACCTCCACCGAGGTGGGCAACCTGGTGGTCACGCCGGTCAGCGCCACCGAGATGGAGTTCTCCTACAACCTCGACGGCGATGCCGGCAGCGAAACGCTCTTCCGCCTCGGCGGCGGCGCCTGCCCGACCTCCGCGGGCCAGCCGCTCAACGCCACCGGCCACTGGTATTCGCCCAGCCTCAGCGGCTTCGGCTACAGCGCGCAGTACGAGGCGGACCAGGAGATCTACGTGTCCTACCTGTACGACGCCGAGGGCGTCGCGCGCTGGCTGATCGGCGCCAAGCCCTGGAACGAGGCCACCACCACGGTTGCGCTGGAGCAGCTGACCGGTTTCTGCCCGACCTGCGGCCACATGCCCACGGTCTCGCGCCTCACCGGCCAGCTCACCCGCACCATCGGCGCCAATGGCGACGGCCTGCGTGGCCTCACCAACGTCAGCGTCAGCGCCCCGCTGCTCAGCCCGCTCGCGGGCGCCTGGAACGAGGCGCGCGCCACCGCCCTGCTCTCGGCCCGCAAGAGCTGCCCCTGACGGCCCTCCCGGCGCGGCGGTCACATCCGCCGCGCCGGTGCGTCCCTGGGCTTGACCAACCCGGGAGCACGCCGTGAGCGACATCCTCGATTCCCTGATCGACACCCACCTCCCGGCCGCCGCCCGCGGCGACCGAGAGGCCTACGGCCGCATCGTGGCCGGCTGCCAGACCACCGTCACCTCGATCGCACTGGCGATCGTCCGCGACGTCCCCGCCAGCGAGGACATCGCCCAGGAGGCCTTCCTCTCGGCCTGGCAGAACCTGCGCAAGCTCAACAACCCCGCCAGCTTCCTGCCCTGGCTGCGCCAGATCACCCGCAACCTCGCCCGCGACCACCTGCGCGCCCAGCACCTGCGCGCCAACCCGGCCACCGATGTCGAAGCGCTGATCGCCACGCTGGCCGACCCGCACCCGGGTCCGGCCGAGCAATTGGCCACCGACCAGGAGCGCGCCGTGGCCGCCGGCGTCATCGACGCCCTGCCCGAGGAGTCGCGCGAGGTGCTGCTGCTTTATTACCGCGAAGGCCAGAGTTCGCGGCAGGTCGCCGGGCTGCTGGGCCTGCAGGATGCCGCGGTCCGCAAGCGGCTGTCGCGGGCGCGCGAGAAGGTGCGCGAGGAGCTGCTGGCGCGCCTGGGCGAGTACGCCCGCGGCACGGCGCCGGGCGCCGGCTTCACCGCGGCGGTGGCGGCACTGCTGATGACGGGCGCCCCGCCCGCCGCCGCGGCCACCGCGCTGGGAGCCGGTGCACTGGGTGCGGCCAACGGCCTGGCCAAGCTCGGCGTGGGCGCGCTGGGCGGAGCCTTCGCCGGCGTCGCCGGGGGCCTGTGGGGCGTGTGGTTCGGCGTGCGCAAACTGTTGCGCGATCCCTTCGACGACCGCGAGCGCCGCGAGCTGACGGCCTATGCCCTGTTCACCAGCGCGCTGGTGGTGGGCTTCACCGTCGCCATCGTCTGGATCGCGCGGCTGCCGGGCTGGATCCCGCACGTCGCGATCTCGATCGCCTTCACGATCGGCATCGTGTTCGCGGCGGGCTGGTGGTTCCCGCGCATCCTGGCGCGGCGGCGGGCGCATGAGTTGGCCCGGGACCCGGTGGGCGCGGCGCGGCGCCAGCGGCGGGAAAAGCGGATGTCCCGCATCGGCGCCATCGCCGGCATGATCCTGGGCCTGTCGGGCCTGGTGCTGGGGCTCTGGATGAGCGGCCGGATCGGCTGAGGCGGGCTCGCGCCGCCCGTTTACATCGTGTGCGTGGGCTTGTCGGCTTCCAGCGTGCCGGCGAGGAAGGTCTCGATCTTGCCCTTCACCGCATCGGCCTCGGCGGTGTCGGCGAACTGCACGCCGATGCCGGCGCCGCGATTGCCCTGCGCGCCGGAGGGCGTGATCCAGACCACCTTGCCGGCCACCGGCAGGCGGTCCTTTTCCTCCATCAGCGAGAGCAGGATGAAGACCTCGTCGCCGAGCGCATAGCGCTTGGTGGTGGGAACGAAGATGCCGCCGCCCTTCACGAAGGGCATGTAGGCGTTGTACAGCGCCGCCTTGTCCTTGATCGCCAGCGACAGGATGCCCTGCCTTGCGCCTGCGCCACCCATCATCGCCCTGCTCCCTGCATCGCCGTGTCCCTGAACATGCTACGCCATTCCAGCAGCAGACCGGCCAGCGCCAGGTCATGCCTGAGCGCGGGCAGGGAAAGCTGCTCGCGCAGGCGGTTCGCATCGTCGAACCACGCGGCCAGCTTCTGGATTTCCGGCGGCAGGGTCAAGCCGCCCGGGCCATGGGCGCCCAGCTGGCGCGCCATGCCGTCGAGCACGAGTTCGGCGGCGAAGCGCAGGCGCAGCTCGCCCTGCCCGTCGGCCAGCCAGCGCTGGGCCAGGGCCACCGGCGGCTGCCGGCCCGCCGCCAGCGCGTTGAGTTCCGACTGCACCTCGGCCCGCAGCGGCATGCCGCCCTCGGCGAGCCAGGCGGCGGCGACCCCGGGGTGGCCGCGCGCGGCGTCCATCGCGGCCGCGAGGCTGGCGCCGGCGTGGCCCCGGGCGCGCAGCCAGGCCTCGCCCTCGGCGCGGGCCGGTGGGCGGAATTCGAGGCGCTGGCAGCGGCTGCGGATGGTGGCGGGCAGCCGCCCTGGGCGGTCGGTGACCAGCAGCAGGTAGCGGGCCTGCGAAGGTTCCTCAAGCGTCTTGAGAAGGGCGTTGGCGGCGTTGGCGTTGAGCGCATGCGCCGGGCTGATCAGCGCCACCTGGGCGCCGCCCATCTGCGGCGTCAACGAGAACCAGTGCCCCAGCTCGCGCATCTGGTCGACGATGATCTCGCTGCGCAGCTTGTCGCCCTTGTCGTTGGGGATGAAGCTGACGAGCTTGAAGTCGGGATGGGTGCCGGCCGCCAGCAGCTGGCAGCCGCGGCAGGCGCCGCAGGCCAGGCCGTCGGCCCCGGGCGTGGCGCACAGCAGCCGCGCGGCCAGGCGTTCGGCCACGGCCTGCTTGCCCATCAGCGCGGGCCCGGCGAACAGCAGCGCATGGCCCAGGCGGCCCTCGGCCAGCGAGGCCAGCGCGCCGTCCAGCACGCGCTGCTGCCAGGGCGCCAGGGCGCTCACCTCGCCGGCTCCAGCCATTCGGCCAGCAGGGCCTGCACCGCCGCGCGCACGGCCTGCGCCGGCTGGCTGGCATCGACCACGCGGAACCGCGCCGGCTCGGCCGCCGCGCGCGCCAGGTAGGTGGCGCGCACGCGCTCGAAGAAATCCTCGCGCTCGCGCTCGATCCGGTCCGGCTCGCCGCCGCGCGCGCGCGCCCGGGCCAGGCCTTGGGCCACGCCGACATCGAGCAGCAGGGTCAGGTCGGGCTTGATGCCGGCGGCCCAGCGCTCGAGTTCGGCGATGCGGCCCATGTCGAGCCCGCGGCCGCCGCCCTGGTAGGCGAAGCTGGCGTCGGTGAAGCGATCGGCGATGACCACGGCGCCGCGCGCCAGCGCCGGGCGGATCAGCTGCCGCACCAGCTGCGCGCGCGAGGCGAACATCAGCAGCAGCTCGGCCTCCGCCGCCAGGTGGTTGGCGGGATCGAGCAGCAGTGCGCGGATCGCCTCGCCCTCGGGCGTGCCTCCGGGCTCGCGGGTGAGCACGAGCTCGCGGCCGCTGGCGTCCAGCACTTCGCGCAGCGCGCCGATGACGGTGGACTTGCCCGCGCCCTCGCCGCCTTCGATGCTGATGAACAGGCCCGGGGCGCTCATCGGCAGCGCTTGAGCTGGTAGCAGGCGACGGCGCGGTTGTGCTCGGCCAGGGTGGCGGAGAACACGTGGCTGCCGTCGCCGCGGGACACGAAGTACAGCGTGTCGCCCTCGGCCGGGTTGGCCGCGGCCAGCAGCGCGTCGCGGCCGGGCATGGCGATCGGTGTCGGCGGCAGGCCGCCGCGGGTGTAGGTGTTGTAGGGCGTGTCGGTGGTCAGGTCGCTGCGGCGGATGTTGCCGTTGTAGTTGCTGCCCATGCCGTAGATCACGGTTGGGTCGGTCTGCAGGCGCATGCCCAGCTTGAGGCGGCGGCTGAACACGCCCGCGATCTCGGGGCGCTCGGAGGCCTTGCCGGTTTCCTTCTCGATGATCGAGGCCAGGATCAGCAGCTCCTCGGGCGTCTCCACCGGGATGCCGTCGGCGCGCGCCTCCCAGGCGTCGGCCACGGCCTTGTCCATCGCCAGCGCGGCGCGGCGCAGCAGGTCCAGGTCGCTGGCGCCGCGGGTGTAGTGGTAGGTCTCGGGCAGGAAGCGACCCTCCGGGTGCTGGCCCGGCCGGCCGATGGCGGTCATCACCGCCCCGTCGTCCATCCCGGGCAGCGATTGCACCAGGATCCCGTCCTTCGCCAGCGCCGCGCGCAGGTCGCGGAAGCTCCAGCCCTCGACCATCGTGAAGCGGTGCTGGATCACCTTGCCGCTCTCGAGCTTGGTCAGCAGCTCGCGCGGGGTGATGCCGTGGCGCACGGTGTAGTCGCCCACCTGCAGGCGCGCGATCACCTGCATCTCGTGCGCCAGCGCCTTCCACTCCAGGTCGTGGCCCTCGGTGACGCCGAGTTCGCGCAGCTTGCCCAGGATGTCCTGGAAGCCGTCGCCGCGCTCGACCACCAGGATGCGCTCGGTGCCGGCCAGCGCGATCGGCGTGTCGGCGAAGCCCTTGTACTGCTGCCAGAGCCAGCCGCCCACGGCGACGGCGGCCAGCAGCAACAGGGCGAACGTCGCCTTGAGCACGCGATGCGAGGACTGCTTCTTCGCCAAGACCTAGCTCCCTTCGAATGCCGGCTCAGCCCGGCCGAGTTGGCGCTGGCGTTCGGCCAGCGCCGGGTGTGGCGCCCAGGTGCGTTCCCCGAGGCGGCCGACCGGCAGGATACCCCGCACGGCATTGCACAGGAAAAGCGCGTCGGCGCCCTCGACGTCGGCGGGCGCCAGCGTGGCCTCGGCGGCCCCGGGCACGTTCGCCAGCACCCAGGCCCGGGCGATGCCGGCCACGCCGCACTCATCCACGCGCGGCGTCAGCCATCGGCCGCCGACGAGCGCGAACACGTTCGCCGCGGTGGCGCAGGCGACGCGGCCGGCCGCGTCCAGCAGCAGGCCCTCGTGGATGGCCTCGTCCTGCCATTCCGCACGCGCCAGCACCTGTTCGAGCCGGTTGAGGTGCTTGATGCCCGCCAGCGCCGGCTGCAGCGCCATGCGCAGGTCGCACCAGCGAAGGACCAGCGGCCCGGACACGGGCGGCGGCAGGGGATGCCGCGACAGCACCAGCGTGGGCGCCGCCTGGTCGGGCACGCGGTAGCCGCGGCCGCCGGCGCCGCGCGTGAGCATGAGCTTCAGCACGCCCCCACCCTGCCCCGCGACCAGCGCGTCGACCTCGGCGCGCAGCCAGCCCGCGTCGGGCATCGCGATGCCCAGGCGGCCGGCACCGTGGGCGAGGCGCGCCACGTGCGCGTCCCACCACACCGGCTGGCCGGCGTGCAGGCGCAGCGTGGTGAACAGGCCGTCGCCGTAGGCCAGGCCGCGCTCGGCGGGATCGAGCGCGTCGAGGCGCGCCTGCCCGCGGTAGATCGCCACGCCGGCCGCGCTCACCCGGCGGCCCCCAGCGCGCGCAGCAGGCCGCGGGCCTTGGCGCGGGTTTCGTCGAGCTCGCGGGCGGCGTCGGAGTCGACCACGATGCCGGCGCCGGTGCGGAACTGCAGTTCGCGGCCCTGCAGCCAGGCGCTGCGGATCAGGATGTTGAGGTCGAGGTCGCCGTCGCGGCCCAGGTAGCCCAGCGCCCCCGTGTACGGCCCGCGGCCCTCGCCCTCGAGCTCGGCGATGATCTCCATGCAGCGCACCTTGGGCGCGCCGGTGATGGTGCCGCCCGGGAACACGGCGCGGATCACCTCGCCGGGCGTGACGCCCTCGCGCAGTTCGCCGCCGACGTTGGAAACGATGTGGTGGACGTGGGCGTAGCTCTCCACCGTCATCAGCTCGTCCACGCGCACGCTGCCGGGGCGGCAGACGCGGCCGAGGTCGTTGCGCTCGAGGTCGATCAGCATCACGTGCTCGGCGCGCTCCTTCGGGTTGCCGACCAGGTCGCGGATGCGCGCCGCTTCGTCGTCGCCGGGGAAGCGCGGACGGGTGCCGGCGATCGGGCGCGTCTCGGCGCGGCGGCCGCGCACCGACACCAGGCGTTCGGGCGAGGAGCTGAGCAGCGCGGCATCGCCGACCCGCAGCAGGCCCGCGAACGGTGCCGGGTTCGCCTCGCGCAGCCGGGCGTAGACGTCGGCCGGATCGGGCGGCGCGTCGAAGGACGCGCGCCAGGCGCGCGACAGGTTCACCTGGAACACGTCGCCGGCACGCAGGTAGTCGTGGATGCGGGCGACGCCGTCGAGGAAGCGCTGCGGTGCATCCTCGGCCAGACCTGGCGGCGCGAACGCGCGCGGGTTCGCCGACGGCGCCGGGTCGGGCAGGTCCAGCAGCGATTCGGCGCCGGGCTCGGCGACGGCGAAGCAGCGGCCGCTGGCGCGATCACGCAGGAGGGCCGCCGGGCAGCGCAGGGCCAGCGCCACCGGCAGCGGGCCCGGGGCCGGGGGCAAGGCCAGGCGGGATTCGACCTGGCCCGCGAGTTCGTAAGCAAGGAAGACGCCCCAGCCGCCGAGGAAAGGCAAGGCCTCGGCTTCCGCATCGCGGCCGTGTGCCTTGGTCCCCGGCACCGCGTTGGCGCGCCAGTCGGCGTCCAGCGCCGAAAGGAAATCCGCTTCCACCGCCGTCCCGTCCAGGCGCCGCGTGCGCCCGTCGGCGTCGAGCCGCAGGCCCTCGCCGTTCGTGGCCAGCAGCAGGTCCCAGCGCGAGAGCGCGTTGCCGCCCGCCACGGACTCGAGCAGCAGGGGGAAACGCGCGGGATCGGCCGACTGCAGTCGCAGCAGGTCGGTGCCGGGCGGCAGCGCGCGGGTCAGCATCGCGGGGCCGCCCGTCGCGGGCTCAGAGCCGGCGGAAGACCAGGGTGCCGTTTGTGCCGCCGAAGCCGAAGCCATTCGAGACCGCCACGTCGACCTGCTGGCGGCGCGCGACGTTCGGAACGTAGTCGAGGTCGCAGCCCTCACCCGGGTTGTCGAGGTTGATGGTGGGCGGGATCACGCCGGTGTGCAGGGCCATCACCGAGAACACCGCCTCCACGCCGCCGGCCGCGCCGAGCAGGTGGCCGGTCATCGACTTGGTGGAGCTGACCATCATCCCGCGGGCGTGGTCGCCGAAGGCGGTCTTGATCGCCATCGTCTCGCCAAGGTCGCCGAGCGGCGTCGAGGTGCCGTGCGCATTGAGGTAGCCGACCTGGTCGGCGTTGATGCCGGCGTCCTTGAGCGCCGCGCGCATGCAGCGCGCCGCGCCCTCGCCGTTCTCGCTGGGCGCGGTCATGTGGAAGGCGTCGGAGCTGGCGCCGAAGCCGGCCAGCTCGCAGTAGATGCGGGCGCCGCGGGCCTTGGCGTGCTCGTATTCCTCGAGGATGAGGATGCCGGCGCCGTCGCCGAGCACGAAGCCGTCGCGGTCCTTGTCCCAGGGGCGCGAGGCGCGGGTGGGGTCGTCGTTGCGGGTGGACATCGCCTTCATCGAGCAGAAGCCACCGACCGAGGTGGGCGTGCAGCCGTGCTCGGCGCCGCCCGCGACCATGATGTCGGCGTCGCCGTACTGGATCATGCGCATGGCGATGCCGATGGAATGGTTGGAGGTGGCGCAGGCCGACACCGCCGAGAAGTTCGGGCCCTTGATGCCCTTCATGATCGTCAGCTGGCCCGGCAGCATGTTGATGATGGTGCTGGGCACGTAGAACGGCGAGACCTTGCGCGGGCCGCCCTCGTGCAGGGTGATCGCGGTTTCCTCGATGCCGCGCACGCCGCCGATGCCCGCGCCGATGATGGCGCCGATGCGCTCGGCGTTGGCCTCGGTCACTTCCAGCCCGGCGTCGTCCATGGCCTGGAAGCAGGCGGCGAGGCCGTAGTGGATGAAGGTGTCCATCTTCTTGACGTCCTTCGGCGGCAGGAAGGCCTTGGCGTCGAAGTCGCGCACCTCGCCGGCGATGCGGGTGGCGTAGGCCGAGGCATCGAAGTGGGTGATCGCGCCGATGCCGCTGCGGCCGGCCTCGATGCTTTCCCAGGCCGAGGCCAGGGTGTTGCCGATGGGCGAGACGATGCCCATTCCGGTGACGACGACGCGACGATGGCTCATGGCGAAACTCCGCATGGGTTCAGGGTGCGCGGCGAGGCCGCGCATGCACCGGCGCGCGCGCCTGCGCTCGGGCCGGGTGCCGCAAACGCGCAGGGCCGCGCAAGCGCGGCCCTGGCGTCGGTCACGCTAAGGCACTCAGGCCTTGACGTGGGCCTTGATGTAATCGATGGCCTGCTGGACCGAGGTGATCTTCTCGGCCTCTTCGTCCGGGATCTCGCACTCGAACTCTTCCTCGAGGGCCATGACCAGTTCCACGGTATCCAGCGAGTCGGCGCCGAGGTCGTCCACGAACGAGGCGTTCACGGTGACTTCCTCTTCCTTCACGCCCAACTGCTCGATGACGATTTTCTTGACGCGTTCTTCGATGCTGCTCATGGATCGTTCTCCTCCCGGAGGGATGTTTTCGGGCGCATTGTAATGAAAAGGAAGCCGCGGCGGGCGCCTGTCGCGCCGCGGCCCGGATCGGGCGGCGGGATTCTATATCAAATCCAGCCGCGACAAGGGGTTAGGGCATGTACATGCCGCCGTTGACGTGCAGGGTCTCGCCGGTGATGTAAGCCGCCGAGGGGCCCGCCAGGAAGGCCACGGCCCGGGCGATGTCCTCCGGCTCGCCGAGGCGGCCGAGGGCGATCTGGCCGACCAGGGCCTCGCGCGAGGCCTCCGGCAGGTCCTTGGTCATGTCGGTCTGGATGAAGCCCGGGGCCACCACGTTGACGGTGACGCCGCGGCTGCCGATTTCCTTGGCCAGCGACTTGCTGAAGGCGATGATGCCGGCCTTGGCCGCCGCGTAGT
>ERZ1066122.1055-NODE-1055-length-24376-cov-7.161424_pt1 | contig 24376 bp, 19 predicted proteins | sample MGYA00382769_ERZ1066122 | MGnify/ENA primary metagenome ERZ1066122 (study PRJEB33369, sample SAMEA5778352) | biofilm metagenome | biome: Industrial cooling water; feature: Water cooling tower basin; material: Biofilm | place: United Arab Emirates | collected... | reverse complement strand
GTCGTGGGATTATTATCGCGAATTGGAACCACAGACGTTTATCCTTAACTGTAAGCAACCAGCCTCACATTACTCAATTTCTATACCGCGCGCTTCTTTCTTTAGGCTAGATTAGTGGAATATTAGTGGGAATGGGCATCCATTATTAGTGGAATGGGCATCCTTGCCCGTTCTAAATATAGGCACAAAATATATAGGCGGGCAAGGATGCCCACCCCACAAGAAAATTTTTCTATCAAGCTACACGATTATAAACCAGCAATAATACTTTTATACATGACTTCAATTCGTTCAAATATTTGTCTATCTCCAGTGTTAACATTGTCAGGATGATAAATTTTAGAAAGTCGATAATAGGCAGTTTTAACATCATCTTTTGTCTAAACCAAATACCTGCCCAGGTGTGAAATATTGAAATATCTTGATGCCATTATAGCGGTTCTTAATCAAGTGAGGTACAGATTAAATTAATAAAGCTCTTGTGGAGTGGGCATCCTTGCCCGCCCTTGTGTACTTCATTAGAACGAGAACCGCTATAATGCAGCCATATTCTTGTTGATTTTCTTCACCTGGAATAATGCCAACAAATTTTCTATATAATATTTCCCATGTAGATTTTAAGCGTAAATCAAGCTTATCCATGCCATCAGTTGCCATGTTAAAGGTGCCAGATTTCTCTAAATTTCTTATATTTTTTACGCCAAAGCGATTCTAAATAGCTTGCTTTAGTTCATCTGTATAGTCCATGTCATTGATTTTGGAGTGTTGTAGCATAGGCTTCTAGCCTGTGCGGTGATATAATTGTTTTACCACAGAGACGCAAAATTAACAGAGAGAAGAGAAAATAACCACAAAGACACAAAGGGCACAAAGAAAGAAAGAAAGAAAGAAAGAAAGAAAGAAAGAAAGAAAGAAAGAAGAAGAACTCCCCAAAAGTTCTGATATAAACTACGATGTAGATGAACACACAATAAAGGTTATTGATAAAATAATATAAAGCTATAATAGTATTCGTAGGATTCTTGTGTACCTACCCTGTGTGCATTTGAAAAATCTGTTGAGGGTAGAAAATTAAAGCTTTGGGAGGTTAAGCGTTTGTCTGCCGCAATTATCATTGATGCTCGTGAAATCAAGCAAATTCAAAGCCGGACAGTTAACCCTTCGCGCTTTGTTTCTTTGGGCCAAACAATCCATAGATTAGCTGAAACTATAAAAAGAGAGTGGAATAATTTTTCCCAAGAAGACCGCGAAACTTTAAAATCTCTTGCGTATGACTTACTCGAATCACCCAAAGGTATAAACGGGATATGGTTGAGTATTTGGGCAAGAGCTTATATGGTATATATAAAATTAACGAACTTTTCCCGCAAACACAGCAGAACCAGATTTTGATTTCAGAAAAAAAAGATGGCGTAGATTACCAGGACTTCAAGGAGCCGCTCGCTTGGGGCGCCTCTTATTTATAGTGTGCCATTCTAGAAAAACTGTATATTTAATGTGGATTTATACTCATGCTGAATACCAAGAGCCGAACTTAAGACCTTCGGACAAAGAATTGAAAGCTGAAATTAATTTTTTAAAAGAAGAAATAGCGCAGGAAACAGATATTGAAGATAGTTGACATTGGCGCCAATCTGCTTCAATGATAGTACAGACATTCCGGTCTGTTCCACAAGAATATTTTAATAATCATTATCAATATTGCATATTTTGTTAGTTTTGCGAAAATATAGTTATCCAGTAAGTAGTTATTTGTATATCGCTGGTGTTAGTAGTTACGGTCAATAGCGATTAAATCAGGTTTGCGAGTGTCTCTTTTACCTAATTCCAACACAGGTTTAGGATGCACCAGTAACCCAAGTTGTGAGCGTCTACGCATCTTACGCAGTTCTACAAGTAATTCAGACCTGAGATTTTCGTGTTCTCCTGAAGGTTCAGACATTGGTGTAACAATTCCGTTTACCAATTCATACTCCTGACTTTCGGGCAACTCCAGGGTATAAAACTCCTCTACAGTATAGGTTTGATATTGAACAGCAACCATAGTCAAGCCTGTAAGCAAAGTACCTTTATGTTCTTGCTTTGAACAACATTATAATATATTATTACTACAAATTAAAAAATAAAAATATATCAATTGTGGAGACGTGATAAATCACGTCTCTACTTATAACTCAGCACTCACTCACTCATCACTCTTGTGGGAAGATTGTTTATGGGTAACACCCAGTTGAAAAAATTAATGCGCTCGTTGAGTAGTCTCCATGTTCGATTTATTAAAAAGCAAACTGAAGGGCAGCCTAAAATTAGTGCTGTCGCTAACTTTGATTTTAGGTATTACTACTGGGTGGACTCCCCCTAGTTATGCTGCGCTGCCAGCAGGAAACGCCATCACCGACGGTAAAGCACTATTACGTTACGCACTGCCTATCGATAACAAACCTGTACGTGAATTGCAAAAAAGTATAGAAGATATCTCTAACCAGCTACGTGCTAATAAGCGTTGGAGTGCAGTTAATAATGATGTAAAGAAAGCATCGCGCGTTATTGATAAGCCTGATAAAATTCTTGCCTCGGTTCCTGTCGAACGTCAAGCTGAAGCCAAACAGTTGATTGAGGAAATTAAAACAAGAATTGAATCGCTCCGTGCTGTTGCAGAAGTGAAAGATAAAGAGAAGGTTCGCTCTGAGCGTGCAGCTGTTCTAGATTTAGTGGGTGATTTAGAACAACTGATGGTGAAAGGGTTTCCTTACGAAGTCCCTAGCGAGTATAGTAATTTGCCTCAACTCAAGGGTCACGCGAAAATAGCGATTCAGACGAATAAAGGTGAGATGACGGTTGAAGTTGACGGTTATAGCGCACCTGTGACTGCTGGTAATTTTGTTGATTTGGTTCAACGTGGTTTTTATAACGGTTTGGAATTTACTCGTTCTGAAGAGTCTTATGTTCTTCAAACTGGTAAACCCAAAGATGCTGATGGTTTTATTGACCCTAAAACTAATAAATACCGTGCGGTTCCGTTTGAAGTTTTGGTAGAAGGTGATAAGGCGCCTACTTATGGTACTACTTTAGAAGAAGCTGGTCGCTATACAGATATGCCTGTATTACCTTTCTCTTCGTTTGGCGCCTTAGCTCTAGCACGTCCAGAGCGTGATGTCAATGGTGGTTCTTCGCAAATTTTCTTCTTTCTATTTGAACCCGAATTAACACCTGCTGGACGTAATTTGTTAGATGGTCGTTATGCCATTTTTGGTTATGTTACTGAAGGTAAGGAAGTTTTAGACGAACTCAAAGCTGGTGATAAAATTGAATCGGCAAAAGTTATTGATGGTTTAGAAAATTTAGTTGAACCCGTTGCATAATTAATAATGTAGAGACGTGATTTATCACGTCTCTACCATTTGCTGAACAAATTTATTATTCATAAAAATAATTTACTATAGGTATAACCAATTATTTAGGATTCATCTGTTGCCGAGCAGCGGACAACAATGTTAAATTTATTTGCAATAACAGTCAGCTTAATCCAGAACTTTGCACAGATTACTTAACTAAAAGAAAGTAATTAAAGCGAGGAAAGGAGCGGAGGAACCTTAAATTGGGGCGAACCTATTACAGGAGAGTATCTCTCAACTCTAGCCCGTCAGCTAACTTCGTCAGCTTTGAGAGGAAATTGAACAATTAAGAATGCATTCGTTTTTAGTTATTCAGTGTTCCTAGCTTTTACTGTTTGATAATTAAGTACTAGCAATTAACACTAGGGTTATTGTATGCATTTTATAGAATTAATTTAGAAGTTAAATCTATTTCCGCTACTTTTATTGTGTTAGTTTGAAAAATCCTCAGAGAGGATTTAATTTAAATATTTTTGTAGAAAATTTATCTGTATGGTGGGCAGTGCCCACCCTACGTTTACTGTAGAGACGTAAAATGTTATGTCTCTACATTGTTAAATATTTACTATGAATAATGGAGATTTTATGCGTCTACATGGTAACTTGTCTCGGCGCCAGTTTTTGATAACGGCAGGTGCGAGTACTTTAACAAGTTTAGCGTTACATGGGTGTGCAAATAATCAAACTGCTGGTAGCACAACTGCTACTACTCCTAATGCTCAAGGTGGTTCCAATACAAGTGTTAAACTCGGATTTTTACCTGTAGTTGATAGTGCGCCTTTGATAATAGCAAAAGAGAAGGGCTTTTTTACGAAACACGGCGCCAAAAATGTTGAAGTTGCCAAACAAGCTTCTTGGTCTGCATTACGAGATAATATTGAAATTGGCTCTGCTGGTGGTGGAATAGATGGTGGACACTTTCAAAGTCCCATTCCTGAACTAATTTCTGAAGGTAAGATTACTAAAAGAAATCAAAAGATTCCTATGTATATCTTAGCACGTATGAATACTCATGGTGTAGGAATTTCTGTTGTTAATCAATATCAGAAACTTGGAGTTAATTTAGATAGCTCACCATTAAGAAATATTTTCGCTCAAGCTAAAAGTAAAGGCAACAAAATTAAATGCGCGATTACATTTCCTAGCAGTTCTATTGATTTGTGGTTACGTTATTGGTTAGCTGCTGGGGGGATTAATGCAGAGGAAGATGCTTCTATTTTTGTCATTCCTCCTTCTCAAGTTGTTAGCAGCATGAAACAAGGTACTATGGATATTTTTTGTGCAACTGACCCTTGGAACGCGCGGATTGTTAATCAAAAAATCGGTTTTACTGCGGTGACTTCTGGAGAAATTTGGAAAAACCATCCAGAAAAAGTTTTTACGATGCGAGCAGATTGGGTAGACAAAAATCCAGAATTGGTAAAAGCTGTACTTGCTGGTATTATGGAAGCTCAACAATGGTGCGATAAATCAGAAAATAAAGATGAGTTGTGTAGAATTCTTGCAGAAAAGAATTATGTCAATGCTCCGATATCTGACATTGAAGGACGAATTAAAGGTAAATTTGATTACGGTGATGGTCGTGTCGTAGAAAATCCATCTCTAGCTATTAAATTTTGGTCGAGCGAAGGAACTTCTATCTCTTTCCCGTTTAAAAGTCATGATACCTGGTTTCTGACTGAGAATATTCGTTGGGGTAAAATTTCAGCAAATACCGATGTCAAAAAAATTGTGAATACGTGTAACCGAGAAGATTTATGGCGAGAAGTTGCTAAATCTTTAGGTGTTGCCGATGCTGACATTCCTAAAACTTCGTCGCGCGGTATCGAAACTTTCTTTGATGGTATTAAATTTGATCCCGATAACCCTCAAGCTTATTTACAAAGTTTGAAAATTAAGAAAGTTTAGCAAAAGCTGGTATGGTGGGCAGTGCCCACCTTACGTTTAAAAAATGAAAGTACGCGATATTGGTGAACAGGGTCTTTTAAAAATTTTACAGCGGTTTTGCCCGTCAAATGTTATCGGGGATGATGCTGCTGTATTAATTACAGAACCTGAACAATCTTTAGTTGTTACGACTGATGTATTAGTTGATAACGTTCATTTCAGTGAAATTACTACATCACCCCAAGATGTTGGTTGGCGTGCTGTTGCTGCTAATTTATCAGATTTAGCGGCAATGGGCGCCTCTCCATTGGGTATTACTGTTGGTTTAGCTTTGCCGGGTGATATCGAGGTTAATTGGGTAGAGCGTTTGTATTGTGGAATGACTGAGTGCTTACAACAATATAATGCTTCGATAGTCGGTGGTGATTTAGTACGGGCGCCTGTTACAACTGTTTCTATTACTGCATTTGGACAAGCACATCCCCAAAATATTATTCGACGTAATACTGCTAGAGTCGGTGATGCGATTATTGTTACAGGTGTTCACGGCGCCTCGCGTGCGGGTTTAGAGCTATTACTACACCCAGAAAGAGGAGAAAATATAGACGAAGCTGATAAACAAACTTTAATAAAAGCTCACCAACGTCCTCAACCTCGTCTTGATATTCTGCCTATACGTAAGGATATTAACTTTAGCCAAATTAGTGGAATGGATAGTAGTGACGGACTCGCGGATGCGGTGTTACAAATTTGTCGTGCCAGTAATGTCGGCGCTGTTTTAGAGTGGCAAAAAGTACCCGTGCCCAAAATTTTTCAAAATTGGCTTACACCTATACAAACTTTAGAATACGTATTATACGGGGGTGAAGATTTTGAATTAGTACTGTGCTTACCATATCTCGAAGCTGAAATATTAGTTCAAGAATTTGGTCAAAATGCAGCAATTATCGGAACAATCACATCTAACTTAAATGTAGTAGTTCATGACGATAAAAAAGAAATACCCGACCAAGTTCTTACACTTGACCGGGGATTTCAACACTTCAATAGTTGAAAGTGCTGAGTGCTGAGTAAGGAATTAACACTCAGCACTCAGCACTGATAACTTAATTATTGCCATTTAGTAGCAACTAATTCTGCTAAGTCGAGTACACGCTGGCTGTAACCCCACTCGTTATCGTACCAAGCCATGACTTTTACCATATCGCTACCCATAACGAGTGTGAGGTTAGCGTCAATAATGGAAGATTCATCGGTACCTTGGTAGTCAGAAGATACTAAAGGTAAGTCGCTGTAAGCGAGAATACCTTTTAAATCGTTTTCTGAAGCGTGTTTGAGAGCTTCGTTCACTTCCTCAGTGATAGTACGCTTTTCGACTTGAACTACAAAGTCAACCATCGAAACATTAGGTGTAGGAACACGTAGTGCTACACCATTTAGTTTTCCTTTCAAGTCTGGCAATACTAATGCTACAGCTTTTGCCGCACCAGTTGAAGTTGGTACAATATTCATAGCCGCAGCGCGCGCTCTTCTGAGGTCGCGGTGTGAAGCATCAAGCAAGCGTTGGTCACCTGTATAACTATGGGTGGTTGTCATGGTGCCTTTAATAATGCCGAATTTTTCGTTCAACACTTTTGCTATTGGCGCCAGACAGTTTGTGGTACAGCTAGCATTACTAATAATGTGATGCTTATTGTGGTCGTAATCATGATGATTAACGCCCATTACAAATGTACCATCTTCGTTTTTGCCTGGGGCAGTAATTAAAACCTTCTTAGCTCCTGCATTGACGTGCTTCATGGCGCCTTCTTTTGCCGTGAATACGCCTGTCGCTTCGATAATAAGGTCAATTCCCCATTCTTTCCAGGGCAAGTTTTCTGGGTTGCGGTCTGACACACACTTGACAGTTTTTCCGTTGATGATAATTGAGTTGTCATCAGCAGAAATTTCAGCACCCCTTAATTTCCCAAGCATAGTGTCATACCTGAGAAGGTGTGCGTTCGTTTTTGGGTCAGACGTATCGTTAATCGCAACAAGTTCGATGTTGCTGTTTTCTCTGCCTACCCAACAACGCGCAAAGTTTCGTCCAATGCGACCGAAACCATTGATTGCAACTCTAATCACAGCGTCTTGCCCTCTGTATTTATGCCTAAAAAATGCTACTTATGACCACAATCATACCGCAAAGGGGAGTATTTATAACTATCAAGCGTTAAATCTTAAAAAAAAATATAGTAACCTGGTTTCCTAAGATATAGAAACCTGGTTTCTACGTAAAATTATTGTTTTCATTACAGTTCATGACAAAGAAACCAGGTTTCTGTGGTTTCTGTAACGCTTTTGACTTGACGTACCTCTATCTAAAGGTGTACATAGGTATATTGGTTTAAATAAGGCTTAACATTTTAACTTATTCGTGTAGTTGTTGCATTAATTGCTTGCGTCTTGGCATGATTCTAAGTTATATTCTCACCACTTGGAGTCAACAGACAAATGGAACACGGGTTCATAAGGTAAATATTAAGAGTATTTACTCGTTTGCACTTAAAAAAGTCAGAGCGTCCTAAGTCTTAACACCCTAAGTATTAACACGCTGGAGTCAGGAGGTATCAACAGCTACTACACAATATAGAGGTACTAAGCTAGTTTTATCTATGCTTATATTGCTATATAAGTTATTGCTGTATAAAAGCCGAAGTGTAGAGTGCGGATGAAGGTAATTATAACCAGTATACATATGTAGAGCTACGCTTTAAATACTAAGGGATGGTCGTTTTCAGGTACTTCGGTTACTATTGATTGTCCGTGAATTGCCTTCTCACTTTGATCAATCATATAGTCTGAGAATGCATTTACAGTCGTATGTTTCCCGATAGTGTTGGAAATATCAGAATAAACATATTATTAATTCAGTTAGAGAAAAACATGAAGAATCCATGTAAAATCGTTCTCAATAAACCTTTCGGTAAAGGAGGATATAGTTTAATGCACAACTGCGCTTTTGTGAATCGTGCGCCTACGAGGTAACGAGTAAAATACCTGTTATGATACCCGTGATATTTGTACTTTTAGTGTGGTGTGGTGTAAGAGGAGTTCTGTAATGAAGAAAACAGTAGATTTTAGCGGTAGACCTTTCCATTTTATTGGTATTGGCGGAATCGGAATGTCTGCACTTGCTTATGTGCTGGCAAAACGTCATTTGCCTGTGTCGGGTTCGGACTTACGTCCTAATCACATGACCCATAAATTGGAAGCAATTGGCGCCCATATATTTAGTAAGCAAGAAGCAAGTAATCTTGAATTCTTTCAACCAAACGACAAGAACGCTGGATCTAGCTTAAGTAATGAGCATCTACCTCAAGTAATATGCTCAACGGCAATTAACACAAGCAATTTGGAATACAAAGCAGCAATTGAGAAAGGTTGCCCAATTTTCCATCGAAGTGATGTACTTGCTGCGCTAATCTCTGAATATGAAAGTATTGCAGTTGCAGGAACTCATGGCAAAACTACAACTAGTAGCATGATTGGTTACATGTTACTTGAAGCAAGTCTTGACCCAACGATTTTAGTAGGTGGAGAAGTCAAAGCTTGGTCTGGTAACGCTCGACTTGGAGAAAGTCGCTATTTAGTTGCAGAAGCAGATGAGTCGGATGGTTCACTCGTAAAACATTCGCCTTATATAGGTATTATTACTAATATAGAACTTGATCACCCAGACCACTACGATTCTTTAGAGCAAGTAATTGATACTTTCCAAACTTTTACTAACAGTTGTGAAATTTTAGTTGGTTGTATTGATTGTGAAACAGTGCGTGACCGTATAAAACCAACTGTAACTTACAGCCTTTTTCCTGATACAGGCGCCGATTACTATGTTACAGATGTAGACTATCGCGCGGATGGTTCAAGAGCGTTAGTTTGGGAACGCGGTAAAGCTTTAGGTGTTTTGAATTTACGTTTATTATCTCGTCATAATCTTAGTAATGCTTTAGCAGCAGTAGCTGTTGGTAGAATATTAGGGTTAGAATTTGGTGAAATCGCCAAAGGGTTAGCAACGTTTGAAGGTGCTAGGCGCCGTTTTGAATTCCGAGGTGAAGTAGATGGTATCACCTTTATAGATGATTATGCTCATCACCCCAGCGAAATTCGGGCGACTTTAGCAGCAGCACGCTTACAAGCACGTCCAGGACAAAGAGTAGTAGCAATTTTCCAACCACATCGCTATAGTCGTACACTTACCTTCTTAGATGAATTTGCTGAAAGCTTCGGTCACGCTGATTTAACGGTAATTACTGATATATATAGTGCAGGCGAAGCAAATTTAGGACTAGTCAGTGGCGAAAAATTAGCTCTTGAAATCAGTAAACATAACTCGCATGTCGATTATCAGCCAACCTTAGACACAGTATACGAGTATTTGCTTAAATCTTTACGCCCTGGTGATTTAGCGCTATTTTTAGGAGCAGGAAACCTAAACTCTGTAATTCCTGAACTAATTACCGCTATGCGTCAGCCCGCACAAGCAACATCGTAAGCGGGAGTAAGCTATTTGAATAGAATTTTGATGCCAGAAAATTTCAGAAAACATTCTGTAGAAATTCTGTAATTACTCTGGCTCATTACCTATTAGTAGTAGCTTTTTAACCTAGCTAAGGTCAGGTGTACTCGTTATTTACAAATTATCAACCGTATATTTACGGTATTATTGGCTTCCAAAAAATTTCTAAGAAGGTGAATATGACAATCTTTTCAGCAGATACATATATCTGCGACAGTGAGAAACTTATTGCTAGTAGTAAAAAAACGGCTCAAGTTGATAATAAAGTGATTTATTTACCTGGAACTGATTGTGTTGTAAGACCAAAAGTTTCGCTGGCAGGATATACATCTTACCGTGTTGGTGGTCCAGCAGAATGGTATGTAGCACCTCGTGATATTACTGCCCTTGAAGCTAGTATTCGGTATGCTTATGAACAGTCGCTTCCAGTAACAGTTTTGGGTGCTGGTTCTAATTTGTTAGTTAGCGACTGTGGTATTCCCGGTTTAGTAATTGGAACTCGCCATTTGCGTCATAGTCATTTTGAAGAAGAAACAGGTTTAGTTACAGTTGCCGCAGGTGAAGCTATTCCTGGTTTAGCTTGGCAAGCAGCAGAACATGGTTTTGAAGGATTTGAGTGGGCTGTAGGTATTCCTGGAACAGTTGGTGGTGCAGTTGTTATGAACGCAGGCGCCCACAACGGTTGTATCGCAGATATCTTTGTTAGTGCTGAAGTTTTATGTGAAGACGGTACACTTAGAACTTTTACGAGCGAAGATTTAGGTTACACTTATCGTACATCCAAGCTTCAGGGTGGCAAAAATATTGTTACTCAAGCAACATTCCAACTTCAACCAGGCGCCGACCCCGCAGTAGTTACTGCCACCACAAAGCACCATAAAGAACACCGTTTAAATACACAGCCATACGATAAACCAAGTTGTGGTAGCGTTTTCCGCAATCCTAAACCATATTCAGCAGGGTGGTTAATTGAGCAATCTGGTTTAAAAGGCTACCAAATTGGTAAAGCACAAGTCGCACCACGTCACGCCAACTTTATTATTAACTGTGGCGGCGCCAGTGCTTGTGACATTTTTAATCTTATTCGTCACATCCAACACAATGTTAAAGAACATTGGTCAATTGCTTTAGAACCAGAAGTTAAAATGATTGGCAATTTTCAAATGGCATAAGAGTGATGAGTGCTGAGTGATGAGTGCTGAGTGATGAGTGCTGAGTATAAAAAAATAACTCAGTTCCTACTCAGCACTCAGAACTTTCTACTCAGCACTTCTTACTCAGCACTCAGAACTTTCTACTCAGCACTATTCTATTAGTCCGTGTTTAATCGCAAAACGTACAAGTTGGGCACGGTTGTTAGTACCCGTTTTCCGAAATAAACTACTAACATATTTTTCTATAGTGCGGGGGCTAAGATGAATCTTATCGCCCATTTCCGCGTTTGAAAGTCCTTCGCTAATTAGCAGAAGTACTTGTTGTTCTCGCTTGCTTAAAGGTTCAAATAACTGGTACTTTTCTTGGGGTTTTTCTAATTGTGTATGTTGATTTGAATCGTATAACTCCTCATGATGCTGCATACGATATTCAGACTGAATAATTTTTGAACGCTCTAATAAATTACGAATCGCAGCAGCTAACTCATCAAGTTCAAATGGTTTAGGTAAGTACAAATCACATCCAGATTGATAACCCAAAATTCGTTCTTGGGTTTTAGTCCGTGCTGTGAGCAATATTACAGGTAATAAACGGAACATTGGTTTTTGTCGCACTCGACGCACGAGTTCGTAACCATTCATTCGCGGCATTACAATATCAGTGACTATCAGGTCGGGGTGGTAGCTTTCTACCATTGTTAAAGCCTGTTCGCCATCATCAGCAGCAATCACCGAGTACCCAGATAGTTCTAGAAAATCACTGATAGATAAACGAGTGCCCAAATCATCATCCACAACTAGAATTGTCAAGGGCATGGACTCTAAACCCCGACTTACAAATTCGACATAATCAGCACTATGAGTTATCACTGTTGAAAAGGAATAGTACTCCTAATTTCCATACTATGACACTATTATCAGTTGATAACTCTCTTTGAGCATATTTATAAAGAAAATATTAAATTAATAAGTTATGTAACGACAAAGATACGTTTTGTATCATAGAGAAAAATATATAGTTAGTAGGTGTTTACGTGTTTTAGTAGACCCTCACAGGCATCAACGAGTAAATCAATGACTTGGTTAAATGCTTCGGCGCCACCGTAATAAGGGTCGGGGACTTCTTTAAGGGTGTGTCGTGAACAGAAGTCACACATTAATTTGACTTTGTGATGATATATTGATTCGGTATCGACGGCTAAAATATCAGCGTAGTTGTCTTTATCCATAGCTAAAATCAAGTCAAAGTCTTCAAAATCAGACTTAGAAAACTGTCTAGCTCGACCTTGGAGTTTAAAGCCTAATTTTGAAAAAGCAGCAGCGCTCATGCGACGGTCGGGTGCGCTGCCAATATGGTAACTTGAGGTGCCCGCAGAATCACACACAATACTATGACTTAAACCATTCTGATTAATTAAATGGTTCATGATGTTTTCTGCTGATGGAGAGCGGCAAATGTTACCAAGGCAGACAAATAATAGCTTGTATGTCATGAAAATTGATCGTTTTTATGGTTGATGGTAAATGGCGAGCAATCAATTATTGTATACCCGACTTATTTTAGTCGGGTATATTATTAGACTAAAATCCAGGTAGTTCCAGACCACTAGTCAATTCTTCCATCCGCTCACGCATTGTTGTTGTGGACTTATTGTAAGCGTCTTTCATCGCAGCAGTAACTAGGTCAGAGAGTACATCTGCTCCTTCATTTAAAGCATCAGGAGAAATTTCAACCCGTTTGGGTTCTTGGTTGCCGCTAACAACTACTTTAACCATACCACCACCAGCTTCGCCCTGAATGGACATTGCTTCCAACTCTTCTTGGAGTTTCTTGGCGCCTTCTTGAACTTGCTGTGCTTTTTTAAAGGCATCAGCTAATTCCTTCATTTTACCTAAACCGAATCCAAAACCTTGTCCTTTACCTGTCATAAATTGGGCGCTCCGCGTATCTCTTAATTATCAAATCTATTTAATTATAGATGTGGTAGGTAAATTGACCAGTTTTTATACGCAAGAAACCCTTCGCTTTTAAAACCTTTGTCCAATTCCAACTTGAAGCCGACTTTCACCTTGGTCATTAAAACCGTAGTCCGCGCGCAGTAACCCTAAAGGAGAATCAAATCGAACACCGGCGCCATAACCAAATCCACTTCCAGGTTTACCACGTACTCCAGCAGGGTTGCCAACAACAGTATCTCCAGAACCTAAATCAGAAGCATAATCAGCAAAAAGTACACCACCTAAAGCTTGGATAATTGGAAAACGATATTCAGCAGAAGCTAATACGTAACTACGACCACTACCAACATTACCAGCGTCATATCCTCGCACGGAGGTTGGACCACCTAATGAAAATGCTTCATATGGAGGTAAGTTACCTAATACTGTACCTGCTTGGAGATTAACGGCGAAAACTTGAGGTTGCTGACTTTTATAAAGTTGGACAGGTACGAATTGGCTGTAAGTAGCTTGAAGCTTGTTCATTGAGATATTACCGTTACCCAGAGGAACAGATTGTTCGGTGCTGAATTTGATAATAGAACCGTTGGTAGGGTTGAGAGGATTGTCGCGACGGTCTTTTATAGCTGTCAATGAAACAGTCGCTAAGTCATCAATACCCGTTCCACTTCGAGTTAACGAATTACCGAGTTCGTCTTTAGGGGTAATTTTGCCATCACGGTCGCGTATACTAACACGTTCGTAGTTAAACCCTAATGAAGTATTCCAATCATCAATAGGACGTTGAAAGCTGACGCTACCACCAACTTTGCTCTCACGGATTCTGTCACCATTCGCTAACTTAACATCACCATTTAAAATGTCTGAAAGTCCATTTTTACGAAAAGCGTTGATAGTGTAACCAATGCGGTTGGGTTCAGTTTCACGGTAAGGACTGTTAAAAGTGCTATCGAACAGCAAATCACGGCGCCCGACTTGAACATTTGCACTTAAAGTATCATTTATACCACCAACGTTCCGGTCTTGGTAGTTGAGTGTGCCCAGAATACCTTGGTCAGCGTTATAGCTACCCCCCAAATTTATCGAACGGGCACTTATTTCTTTGACTAAATAAACTACATCGGTTTTGTTTGCATCACCATCGAGTGTGACATTTACGCTTTCAAATAAACCCATTCCATATAAACGCATTACGTCTTGACGGACAATATCATCTTTAAATACGTCACCCGACTTTAACTTTAATTGTTTAGCAATGAAGTCAGTTTTTGTACGTCCAGTTACGGGTTTACCCTTACTGTCAACTGTTTCACCCTCGTCATTTACAAACTTAAACTTGATGTCACTTACTACCCCTTCGCCAACATTGACTGTTAATATACCTTGTCGGTCGGGTTGAATTGAGATAACACGCGCAAGACTATAGTTATTATCTTTGTACCATTGATTAAGTTTTTGTACCGTTTGTTTTAAAGCTGATGGACTAATATCTTTATTAAGTTGTTCTTTGAATTGTTCGAGCGCAACTTGATATGTTAAAGCTTTGGCGCCAGATAACTGTATAGACCGTACAATCAAAGGCTGTACTTGGTACACAACTCTTAAGCCAGTTGGTGTACTTGTACTATTAACACGTGCGCTGCTAAATAATTGTGTATTTAATATTGCTGTAACATCTTTTTGGGTTTGAGCAATACTTGTGTCTCCCCCAACTTTAGTTTTAATAGTTTGACGAATAATATCTTGTAATTCTTGACTGGCGCCGACTATTTGTAAATCAACTGCTGGCACTACTAGGTTTGGGTCTTCTGATATAGGTGCTTGTATAGGTGCTTGTATAGGTGGTTTTACAGTGGGTTTTACAGTGGGTGCAGGTTTTGCAATAGTTCTGACTGAAGGAACAGAAATAGGAACGGGTGCTTTTGGTTGAGTTGCTTGTATTGAAGGAACAGGAATAGGGACGGGTGCTTTTGTTTGAGTTGCTTGTATTGAGGGAACAGGAATAGGGATGGGTACTTTTACTGTATTTACTGTATTTGTAGCTGGCTGAGTTTTAATAACTACAGTCGAATTGTTATTAATACGACTTTGCACACTGGCAGTATTCTGGGAGAATTGTGGGGAATCATTGGTTTCTGGTTGAGCAATAGTCTCTGGTACTGCCGACAAAGTACTTTCTATTGTTGGCACTACTACATTATTATTTGTGGTTGCAGGCGCCTTTGGGTTAGTAGGAGCAGCAATTGCTTGGTTAGAAAAATTGCCAGCAGAAACACTGGCGAGTGTTAAAATCGCAGTCTTATAAACTCGCATAAAATTTGCCTGATTTAACTGGGAGTTAGTTGTAGCGAGGTAAAGCAATGGGGACACTACTAACTTCCAGCACCGAAGAAATGCTTGTTTTCCCCATTTTTCCTCTTAACTTAATTAGACAGTTAAGTAGTGCTAAATGTTCCAATACATACACCACTTTTACTCCCTTTTTTCTTAAGTGATTATAAAAATATGAGTTCACAGCTACAGTTACTGGTATTGAGCAACGGTCACGGCGAGGATATAATCGCGGGTAAGGTTGTACAAGAACTACTACAGTTAGAAGATTCGCCGCAAATTTCCATATTCCCGTTGGTCGGGGAAGGACATGCATATAAAAAATTTGATATAGAGTTTATTGGTGCTGTACAAGCAATGCCTAGTGGTGGGTTTGTGTATATGGACTCGAAGCAGTTGGTACGCGATGTCAAGGGTGGTTTGGTACAGTTAACGCTGAATCAAATTAAAACTATGAAGCAATGGGTGAAAGCACAAAACGCTTCAGGCAAAAAAAGCGCTATTTTGGCAGTGGGTGATATTGTTCCGCTACTGTTTGGATTCTTTAGCGGTGTCAATTATGCATTTATAGGAACTGCAAAGTCTGAATATTACGTGCGCGATGAAGTTAAATTATTAAAGAGAAACAATAAAGGCGCCTACTGGGAAAACTTTTCAGGTTCAATTTATCATCCTTGGGAACGCTGGTTAATGACGCGGCGCCGTTGTAAAGCTGTGTTTCCTAGAGATTCATTAACAACAGAGATTTTACAAAAAATGGGTGTAAGGGCATTTGACACAGGTAACCCAATGATGGACGGACTAGAACCGTCATTCCCTACATACCGTACTTACAGTATTGACGCAGAACACAAAGAGATAATTCGTCCCTTGGTTGTGACATTATTGCCTGGTTCGCGCGCTCCCGAAGCATATGCAAACTGGGAGCAAATCATGATTGGTGTATCTTCGTTATTAGAAAAAATGCGTGCTACAGATGTAGCCACACATACTTCTAGAAGCTTAGTACTATTAGGTGCCATTACTCCGAGTCTCGATTGTAATATTTTCTCTAATACTTTGATTTCACAGGGTTGGCGCCAAATATCATTAGAAGAACTACCTTTCAAATTTTCTGATAATAAAGCCTTGACATTCAAACAAAAAAATGCATACTTCGTCTTAACACAAAACGCTTATAACGACTGCTTGCATATGGCTGATATGGCAATAGCAATGGCAGGAACAGCAACAGAACAATTTATTGGGTTAGGTAAACCAGCATTTACAATACCAGGTAAGGGTCCACAATTTACAAAAGGATTCGCCGAAGCCCAAAGTCGGCTTTTAGGAGATTCAGTAATTTTAGTCGAACAAGCTGCTGATATTGGTAAACAAGTGCAACACTTCTTCGCTTACCCCGACAAATTGCACGTAATTGCTGAAAATGGTTTGCGACGAATGGGTAGAGCAGGCGCCGCACAACGTATCGCCCAATGTATCGTAGATAAATTAGGTTAGAACATACGTATATCTAAAATATAATATCGAGGATACCTAAAAAAGTAATACTATTACCGTTTTCATTACCACGGTAAAACTACTGAAACGTACTGATATCTTTGTCAAATACTTCAGGATTTACCCGGAAGATTTTTCCAGAAACATCATGATAACTTACACATTAGCGTTCCTCTGCTATCGAGGGCGGTTGCAGTCCGTCCTCCAGCAGTTTTTTTCCAGTTTAGCTCACGAATCGAGCAACTGCCTTATTTTCATGCGGAATTTGCATTATTGAATAATAATTATAGGCGCCTCGTTTCATGACCTGTTGATATTACCTTTGTGTCTTTGTGGTTAAAAAATTATATTCACTGCACAGGCAGGGATGCCTGTGCTACAAGATTATGGTTTTTGGACGGTGATTATTTCGCTGCTGGATATTTTACCTTGACGTGATGGACTTGGCAAAAGTTCGGTTGGTGAGGCTGTAGCTACTCCCCATTCTGTTGTTTTTTTGGTAAGAAATGTGTCTTGCTCTTTGCGGTATTTAACTAAGTCTCCGCTTTTGTTCATTATTGCAAACCATACTGTGCCTTGGTTTTGTGTTGGTAATGCTCCAACTAAGGCACTGACGGTATCCAAACTACCTGATTTGACTACAGAGAATTTGGGAATTTTTCGCTGTTCTAATACTCCTTTATCTTGTCCTGTAATTGTAAATACATCGGCAACTGTCATGTTGTATTGTTGAAGATGTTTTTCTATGGCTCGGAACATTCCTACTGCTGCACGTGGTGATATTTTATTTTCGTAGGTTAAGCCGGAACCGTTGATAAGATAAATTTCGTTTTGTGGTACTTCTGCTGCTTCTGACGCTTTTTGTGATACTACTGAGGCGCCTCCTACTGCATCAGCAAGCATATCAGCCATTGCGTTGTTGCTATAATTGTTCATTTTTTTGAGCAATTCAGCAACGGGATAAGAGTTATGACGTACTAATAATTTGAAGTTTGGAGGTACTGCTGCATCTGTTTTGACTTTACCGTTGATTATTACTTGCGGTTTTGCTGTACCTGCTGGTAGCGTTGCGTATATATTGTTAACCTGACGATTCCAAAGACGACTGTTTAAAGCTGTTTGAAATAATCTTCCGACTGTATCTGAACTACGACTAAAGTTCATATAGAACTTATCGACAAGTACCAAATTACCAGTTACGCGCTTAATACCCATTTGGTTAAGGGTATTACCTACATCAATAGCTTCTTCCCAAACAAAAAACGGGTCTTGACCCCCTTGAACTATTAAGTCACCCTTTAAAACACCGTTTTCAATTGTTCCATTTGTACCAATTTGGGTTACAAATACATGGTCGGGGCCAAAAGTCTTTAATGTTACCAGTGTTGTGGCTACTTTAGATATAGAAGCAGCAGTAATTGGGACGGTTCCTTGATGATTTGCTAAAAGCTTATCACCCGATTGCATCCAAACTCCATGCGTTTGTTGATTAGAACCCAGTGGTGCTATGGATTTTAGATATTGCTCAACTTTTGCAGTTGTCGCTGGGTCAGGGTTTTCTGGTGCTACTATTAAGGGTATTGGTTTTTTTATTGGCGCCACTGCATTGACAACACCATTTAATGCTGAAGATGCATTAGAGTCCGAGTTAGAGGAACATCCACTTACAAGTGCGAGTAGGCTACAAGACAGCGCTGTAGTAAAACAAAGAATTTTTTGCATGATTACTGAGTTGGTGGACTCAAGGAAAAATCATACTGTGTAACCGAATAAAATTTCAAAAAATATTTCAAAAAATATTTCAAAAAATTGTTTTTTTATTGGGGAGACGTGATTATAGGAGAGGCGCGATGTTCCTCGCGTCTCTACGAGTATCAACTTTTACCATGTATTGTGTCGCAGCGCTGCATTTGGTCGATAAATACCCACCCTTGAGTACCATCAGCTAATCTAACTTGAACGAAATCGCCTTTTACCTTCATAAATAAGACTTTTTCGCCAGGATTTAATTGCTTGATGGCGCCAACTTCAGTTTGCGGTTCGGGACGAAGTTTGGCGGCATAATTACCTCCTGTAGGAGTAATGACTCTACAGAGCTTCGGTTGCTGTGAAATAAAACTCTGCTCAGAATAATTTTTGCCTGCACTACCTGTTTGAAGAAAGACTAAACCACCAACTGTACTAATAGCAGCAGCCATACTCATTCCTAATATCAAGGGTTTTCGCTTTGGTGCTGAAATAACTGCTGGGTTAGATGCCGAAACTCCACTGCGGTGCGAGTAAACAAGTTTTTGCGGTGGTGCTGTTTTGGTTATTGGTTCTGATACTGGTTGACTCGATACTTCTGGTGTATTATAAATAACATTATTAGTTGTTTGAGTTGTTTGTGTTATTTGTGCAATATCTATATTTGAAGGTCTAACTGGTTCAGAGTTTGGGACTTGCTTGACAGCAATCGCGCTTACTTTCAACTGTTGCCTACCTAAACGGATGTTACTTTTATTCGCTAATGGCATTTCGCCTGCTAGTAGCAAGTTCCCATCGACAATTGGGGGGTTTTGCTGGCGTAAATTTCGCAGGTAAAATTTTTGCTTTACTGTGTTGAAAAATATTTCAGCGTGCAACCCAGATACAGAAACATCGGGTATAACGACATCACATAATTGGGGGTCGCGTCCAATCCGAATTCTACCTTGATTTTTACTTTCGCGATTTTCTTCAATCGTACAACTTCTTAGTTCTCCATTTTCATACCACGAGAGCGTTAACTCATGCAAATCATGAGTTTGTGGAGTGGAAGAAGGCGCCTTTATTGTAACAGTTGGCGCCTCAACAAGGTTTCGTAACTCTTGAAGTGCATCTTTTACTTCTTGTACCGTTTGGTAACGGTCTTTGAAGTGATAACGAGTCATTTTGTCTAAAACTGCAGCTAAACCAGGTGTGACAGGGACTAAATGTTGCCATAAAGTTTCTCCTGTGTTTGGGTCGTCTTGTAAAGAGCGGGGATTCACTCCTGTTAATGCTTGAATTCCCATCATTCCTAGAGCATAAATATCACTACTAGGACGCGGTAAACGTCGAATTTGCTCGGAAGGCATATAGCCAGGAGTCCCTACAGTTATAGTTACTCGCTGTTGATGTGATGCCACTGCTGTTGAACGTATTTGCTTAATGGCGCCAAAATCAATCAAAACTAATTTTTGATCTGATGCACGACGAATAATATTATCAGGCTTGATATCGCGATGTATCACACCTTGGGAGTGGACTACTTCAAGAATATTTAATACTTCAATAAGCATAGACAACACTTGCCCCTCAGTCCACATGACCCCAGGAATTAATTCATGACTAAGAGTGTGGCCAATAATTAACTCAAGAATTAGGTAAAATTCTTGATTCTCTTCAAAAAAAGCTAGCAATCGAGGTATTTGGTCAAAAGTTCCCAACTCCTGAAGACAAGAAGCTTCACGTTGAAATAATTTCCTCGATGTTTCTAAAACTTGGGGGTCGGTACATGAAGGTTTGAGATGCTTGAGGACACACTGCGGATGACCGGTTAGATGAATATCCTCAACAATATAGGTCTGTCCAAATCCTCCCTCACCCAACACTTTAATAACCCTGTAATGCCCTGCGAGTAACTGACCTATCATGTGTAAGTAGCGTGACTATCGTAAATATTACTGTAGTTAATAAACCGTCAATTCATTATAAACCTACTTTTTGCTTTCCTGACTGCCCCTTTAATTTTAAGGCGCCGTATCAGAACGACGTTTGTGCGAATTTAATCGTGAATTTTAAGATGACGGCTAAATTTCATTAATTAACAAGCGCTCTGTGGTGCGTGTTTTGAGGTCGCATCTCACAAGAGGAAATTGCGTGCGTAGATACATTAATAGTAAAGACATTAATAAAAGTGCCTGGTTAGTCAATCAATAACAAATCTGACCATTCACTGTTGCCAGTTTGGCAGCTTTTACAAAATTTTATATGAGTCATAAAAATCGTATCACCTACTACATTAATGAAACATGCTTAAAACTGTAGCAGCATACATTAAAATTTAAAAGTATTATTGCAACGCAGTAATACCCGTTCCACATTTTTATAATCGTTTATGAGAATAGAGTAATAAATACACCCTAATAAAGCCACAAGTTTAATAACATGTTACTAACATGTAAATTAAGCTGGTTCGGCACCTAATTTATACATGGTTTGTAAAATATGTTCGGCTTGTGTTTCGTCGCCTAAGTCTTTATAAATTTGGTATGCTTGACGGTAGTGATGAATTGCATCACGATGTTGACGCAGTTTTTGGAAAACGGCGCCAAGTACAAACTCAACTTTGCCCTTTTCTGCATTAATTTTGAGTTCCTCGGCAAGAATTGACGCAGTGCGTAAAAAACCTATAGCTTTTGCGTACATGCGTTCGCGGTAATATATAGTACCAATATTAAAAAATAGTTGCTGTTGACTTTGCTTGGCGCCGATTTGCTCTAAAATAGAAAGCGACTGCTGATAATAAGTTAAAGCTTTATTTGTATCACCTAGATTTTGGTATGTAATGGCAATTCGAGATAAAGCAGCAGCCTCACCATATCGATTGCCAATTTCACGACTAATATCTAAAGATTCTAAATTGTATTGAATTGCTTGCTCAAACTGACTAGTTTGACTGCAAACATCGCTCAATGCCTGTAAAATGGCGCTTCTAACACGCTTTTCACCAATTGAGCAAGAAATAGATAGTGCTTTTATTAAAAAAGATGAAGCTTTCACATACAAGTTTTGCCCTTTATAAGCTTGTCCCAGACTATGAAGACTAACCATCATTAAATCTTTATTATCGTTCTCGTGAGCGATAGCGTGTGCTTCAGAGCAAAAACCAATGGCCATTTCCCAAGCACGCAGTTGAAGGTAAACACTACCAAGGTTAACGAGTGAATCACCAATACCCTTAGCGTCTTTTAGCTGACGTGCGATAGAGAGAGCTTTTTGCTCATATTCTAAAGACTTGTGAAAATCTCCCAAAAACTGATAAGCGTTAGCTAGAGACGAAAGCGCGCTTTTTTCCCAGTTGCGTTCACTCATTTCGCAAGCGATAGCTAGCTGAAGTCGGAAGCACTCAATTGCTTTTTGATAATGACCCAGGTTTTGGTAGCTTGTACCTTCTCCCCAAAATCCTGCGATTTGGAGTACGCGATTTCCCGTCTCACGTGTTATTTGTATCAAACGTGAAAAATAATTAATTGACTCATTAAACTTACTTAACTGACGAAAGCAATTTGCTGTGTTATATAAAGAAACTTCTTGCTGACTTTTATCGTCTAGCTGTACAGCAATTTCTAAAATCTGCCGATGGTACTTAAGTGCTTCGGCAAACTCAAATGAACTTTCATGGGCAACAGCAAATTGACTCAAGCAGTTTATTCGCGCGTTGTCGTCTTGAAACTGCCAGTTAATAGGCATTTCGACCATGTTTAAAAGTTTCGGTTGAGAATCTTGAGTCATTAGTAGATGTATGTGTGTAGGATTTACATGCAGTTCAAACAGATAAAACGAACAAATAGATATAACTATATTGCTATGCAGCCAGAAAATGTTTTAGTTATAAATCACTAGTTTACCTCATGTTAGTTTTACTATCGTATGCAATACAACGTTTTTAATGTTGTATATATACTGCAAACGGGTGGAATATAAACTTTGTCATGAGTCGCGAAACGTAGTGTAGTGAAGCATCTTAGAAATTTTAGCCTGCGGCAAATGCTCTGCCAGAGCGCTTCGCGACTAATGACAGTTCTTAGCCGTTTATAGTATGAAACACTTGCCTTCATTACAGAGAGTAATGTATTAACAACATTCATACGCTTACAGCATATAAGTAAGTTAAGTACAAATATATTTTAGTCAGCGTATTCTTACATCCTCCACTATCAGTATTTATGCTGGGTAAAAACAGCACTTTCTTTAAAGCTCCACTCCTTTCGCAGGTCTCTTTCAGCAATAATAATTATTTTTCTCTAAAGTCATGGCAGGGTAATATCCCCTCATTTATGTATAAAAGCATACGCTAAGAACGCAAACGAAGAGGGAAGATTTATAGGTAGTCTTCCAGCAGGAAGGGAGTAATTAAAAATCGTGAGTAGATTAACGTAGATGTAATTGTATACTTTTTGACTTGCAATTGCTTCAAATAATCAGCGACAATTTAATAGTTTAAGAGAAACCAGAAACTAAAGAAACCGGGTTTTTTGGATTTCTTAGAAAAATTTAATAACACTTTATGAATAAGTTACAAAGGGAGCGTAAACACGACGAGACAGTACTATTTATTAATCAACTCAGGTATGGAGTTTGGTTACTAGGTGTTACAGCTTGGTTATTTGCTATAGCAGAAAGAATGATAGCAGTATCAGATGGTGCGTACTTTAGTAGTAAAGAGATTTTTCAAACATTAATTATTTGTTTACTTTTAATGACGTGGTTGTATTTACAGCCAGAAACTAATCAGGCGCCTGTGAGTTTACGTTCATCGCATATAATTAGCCAAGAGTATATTTTGCCGTATCCTTATTTATGTCAGATATATCACTTACTTAATTTAAAGCATTTAGAAACAATTCATAATTTTAGCCTTAATAACCTGAAGATAAGTAGCGTAACTCACGTACAGGCAACAAGCCAAGGTGGAATTATAAAGTTTCAAACAAGTTTAGACTCACCAATAAACGCATTAAGGATGTGGCGTTCTAAAAACGTAGAAGTTGATTTAATACTGCACAACCCTTATACTGTGGAACTGAGCATTCCAGTTTACAACCAAAAGCGTATGGTTGTATTATTCAACGTCTTACCATTGACACAAAATGAGCATTACTTCTTTATTGATATATATGGGGACTTACAGTGGTGGATAAAACCATTAATGAAAGTACTTTTACACTTCGCTTCTTGCTTAACGCTTTTTGAAGACTTGCCTTATTTACGCGCTTTGTCAGAGCGTAATATCGATAACTTATTCTACAGTCACAAATCCTCAAGCCATGAAAGTATGTATCTATATAACCGATACATAGAATTATGTAATACTTAGGTTCACGGCGCCGTCTAAGGACTACGGGTTTTTTATCAATAATATTTGCCTAAAACTTAACCCAATTCACAGGCAAGGATGCCTGTGTCACAATTCTACAATTCTACAATTGCACAATTAATGATGGTGATGGTGATGGTGATGTGCTGCTAGTTGAGGGTTTACGCTTACAGCTTCGGTTGCTAGTAACTCACCAATATTTTTATCTGCCCAATGTGCGACCATTGCTAAGAAGTCATCATTATCATTTACACAAGGCATTTGGATATAATTTACATTCTTGTGCTTTTTCTCCAATGCGTGGATGATATGGTGAACATCTAATAATGTTTCGTGGTTTTCGGTTGCAAACCCAATAGGCATAAATACTATAGCTTTGGCGCCGAGTTGAATCAAGTTTTTAGCAGCTTGGTCAGCACTAGGTTGTGTCCAATCAATCAAAGGTGTATCGTGGTTGAGCCAACCAACAGATATTAGTGGGTAACGG
>ERZ1066122.1054-NODE-1054-length-24377-cov-13.616561_pt1 | contig 24377 bp, 27 predicted proteins | sample MGYA00382769_ERZ1066122 | MGnify/ENA primary metagenome ERZ1066122 (study PRJEB33369, sample SAMEA5778352) | biofilm metagenome | biome: Industrial cooling water; feature: Water cooling tower basin; material: Biofilm | place: United Arab Emirates | collected... | reverse complement strand
AGGCGCGCACCATCCGCATTCCGGTGCACATGATCGAGACGATCAACAAGCTGGTTCGCACCTCGCGCCAGTTCCTCCACGAGGAAGGCCGCGAGCCGACCCCCGAAGAAATGGCGCAGCGCCTCTCCATGCCTTTGGAGAAGGTGCGCAAGGTGATGAAGATCGCCAAGGAGCCGATCTCCCTCGAAACCCCGATCGGGGACGAGGAAGACAGCCACCTCGGCGATTTCATCGAGGACAAGAACGCGATCATCCCGGTGGACGCTGCGATTCAGGCGAACCTCAAGGAAACCGTCACCCGCGTGCTCGCCTCGCTCACCCCGCGTGAAGAACGCGTGCTGCGGATGCGCTTCGGGATCGGGATGAACACCGATCACACGCTGGAGGAAGTCGGCCAGCAGTTCTCGGTGACGCGCGAACGTATCCGCCAGATCGAAGCCAAGGCGCTGCGCAAACTCAAGCACCCGAGCCGGTCGCGCAAGATGCGCTCGTTCCTCGATCAGTAGGGGATAGGACCATGCGGGTCGCACGCCATGCCATCGCTTTTGTTGCCGCGATTCCGTTGGCATCCCCGGCACTGGCCATGCAGGCCGACTCCTATGTCGCGCCCGCTGATGAGCTTGCCTATGCCAAAGTGATCATCGAAGCGATGTATCCTGAGGATAAGCGTGATCAGATGGTCCTCGATCTCGCCAGCACTGTCGCCAACCAGATGGCCGCTGGAACCATGTCAGGGCCGATCTTTGAGGAACCTGGTATCCGCGCGATTATGGAGCAGTTCCTCAAGGACCTTCCCGAAGTCCTGCGTCCCACCTTCACCAAGCATCTGCCGGCGATCTTCGAGGCGACCGCGATTGCCTACACCCGCGAATATACTCTGGAAGAGCTGCGCGATATCAGCGCCTTTGCCCAGACCCCGAGCGGCAAGCGCTACTTCCTAAGCCTTCAGAAACTGCAGAGCGATCCTGCCGTCGCATCTGCGAACACCACCATGTTCAAGGATGTGGACCCCGTCACCAAGCAACAGGGTGACAATGTGCGCCAACAGGTGGAGGCCTTTCTGATGGCTAATCCCGATGCGCTTGAGCGGATCAAAAAGGCGACCGAAGACCAAGCAAACTGATCGGTTTGGTGAGGTTCTGCGCTCTTATCCCTTGCGCAGCGGCCACACCAATTGCCGCACCCAGCCCTCCGGTGCGCGTTCGCCCGCTAGGCCGTAGCTCTGGGGCCAGCGCCCGTCCGGCATGTGATAAGTCCCGAACCACCGGTCGATCATTGGCAGGTGAACGGCGAAATTGACATCGCGTGCCTCCGCCTCGGCTCCGTGGTGCCAGTGGTGAAAGCGGGGCATGGCGATCCAGCGTTCGAGCCAGCCCCAGCGCGGCGCGAAGTTTGCGTGGATGAACACCGCGTGGAAGCTCACCAGCGCAAGGTAGGCATAAACAGCAGCGGTATCGAACCCGAGCACGACCAGCGGCAGCAGGACCAGCCCCCGCGTCACGATCACATCAACCAGATGGAGCCGCGATCCGGCGAGCCAGTCCATCACCTCGACCGAGTGATGCACTTTGTGGAACCGCCACAAGGCAGGGACGGCATGAAAGGCGCGGTGCACGCCATATTGCGCCAGATCCGCGACCAGCACCGCAGCGGCGAATTGCACCACCACGGGCAGGCTCCGCACCGCCGCCTGCGCTTGTGGCACCGCCAAGGCCTCTCCCACCGCGACAGCAGGCGCGAGCACGGCGACGCTCATTACTTGCGCCAGCACGTGCGAGGCGAAGAAATACTGGGTGTCCGTCAGCCAGCCTCGGCGGAAGGCACCCTGCTGGCGGCGCAGGGCAAAGGCCCGTTCGAGCGGCACGAAAATCGCAGCCGTGGTCAGCACGCCGAGCACGAACCAGTCGAGCCCGAGATAGATGGCACTCGCCTGCCCGCGCGGGATTGCGACACCCCCTGCCCCCAACGCCAGCGCTGCGCCGGCCAAGGCAAGCCCCGCTACCCCCAGCGCTTTGCGGCGGCGCAGCAGCATCGACAGCCCGGCGAGCGCCATCGCCGCCAACAGGCCCAGATCAATCGCAAGCCGCACCCAGCCAAGCGGATAGGCGCTACGCAGTTCCGGCAAGGTCAGGTACTGCGGAAAATGCAGGCACAGCACCGCGAACAGCGCGAGCAGGCCCAGCACGATCCCGAGCACGCCGCTGATCCAGCCTGTGCCGACATGGCGCGGGCGCCCGTCATCAAACAGGCGGGCGAGCCGCTGTTCGGCGCTCAAAGGAGCGGGGACCCGTTCCACGACCTGCGCTCTACCACCCGGTTCCCTTTCCCCGGCCAAGCCACCCGTCGAAAAGGCTGTTCAACGGGGTGGCGATTCGGTTCCCATCAGCTTATGGGAAAGCCATGCGCATCGCTATCGCCTCCGATCACGCGGCCATTGAACTCAAGGCCGAACTTGCCGAATGGCTCGTCAATGAAGGCCATGACGTGGCCGACCTTGGCCCCGAACCGGGTGTCAGCGTGGATTACCCCGATTATGGCTATCGCCTGGCCGAGATCATCGCCGAAGGCACCGCCGAATTCGGCGTGGCGCTGTGCGGTTCGGGGATCGGCATCTCGATCAGCGTCAACCGCCATCCCGATGTGCGCTGCGCGCTGGTGAGCGAGCCGCTTTCGGCGGCTTTGGCCCGCGAACATAATGATGCCAACTGCATTGCGCTTGGCGCGCGGCTGATCGGGATCGAAATGGCCAAGGCCTGCGTTGCCACATTTCTTGATACCGAGTTTGCCGATGCCGGCGATCCGCATGGTCGCCACCAGCGCCGCGTTGGCAAGCTCTCCCGCCCGCCCTTCCTCTCTGACCGCATCGAGACCCACCAATGAGCACCGCCCCCGTCGATTTCACCGCCCGTCACGCCGCCGCCTCGATGGAAGGCTTCTGGCGCGATGATCTTGCCACGGCCGATCCCGAGATCGCGGCGGCGGTGGCCAAGGAACTCGCCCGCCAGCGCGACAAGATTGAACTGATTGCTTCGGAAAACATCGCAAGCCGCGCGGTGCTCGAAGCAACCGGCTCGGTCTTCACCAACAAATATGCCGAAGGCTATCCGGGCAAGCGCTATTACGGCGGCTGCGATTATGCCGACGTCGTCGAAACCCTCGCGATCGAGCGCGCGAAGCAGCTGTTCGGGTGCAACTTTGCCAATGTGCAGCCCAACAGCGGCTCGCAGATGAACCAGGCGGTGTTTCTCGCCCTGCTCACTCCGGGCGACACCTTCATGGGCCTCGATCTCAATTCGGGCGGGCACCTCACCCATGGTTCGCCCGTCAATATGAGCGGAAAGTGGTTCAACCCGGTGTCCTACGGCGTGAGCCGCGAGACCGAAATGGTCGATCTCGATGAAGTCGCCGCCAAGGCGCGCGAGCACAAGCCCAAGCTGATCATCTGCGGCGGCACGGCCTATTCGCGCCAGTGGGATTTTGCCGCCTTCCGCGCGATCGCGGACGAAGTGGGTGCGATCCTCTTGTGCGATATGAGCCACATTTCCGGCCTCGTCGCGGGCGGCGCGCATCCTTCGCCTTTCCCGCATTGCGACATCGTCACCTCCACCACCCATAAGTCCTTGCGCGGTCCGCGTTCGGGCATCATCCTGTGGAATGACGAGAAATACACCAAGCCGCTCAACATGGCGGTCTTCCCCGGCCTGCAAGGCGGCCCGCTGATGCATGTTGTTGCGGCCAAGGCGGTCGCATTCCGCGAAGCCTTGCAGCCCGAATTCCGCGAATATGCGCACCGCATTGTCGAAAATGCCCGTGCGCTGGCAGGCAGCCTCGAAGAAAACGGGTTGCGCATCGTTTCGGGCGGGACGGATAACCACTCGATGCTGGTCGATCTCACCGTCAAGGATGTCACCGGCAAGGACGCCGAAAAGGGCCTCGATCGGGCATGGCTGACCTGCAACAAGAACGGCATTCCGTTTGACACCCGCTCGCCCTTCGTCACCAGCGGCATCCGCCTCGGCACCCCGGCGGGCACCACGCGCGGCTTTGGCCCCGCCGAATTCCGCACCATTGGCAAGCTGATTGCCGAAGTGGTGGAAGGCCTTTCGAAGAATGGCCCCGAAGGTGATGCCCAGATCGAGGAAAGCGTGCGCGGCCGCGTTGCGCAGCTGTGCGCCGCCTTCCCGGTCTATCCGGGTCTGTAAGGAGCCGCGCCGATGAGCGAGAATGATCCGCGCCAGTCCCCCGATTGGGTGGAAGATGTGAAGAGCGAAGTCACCGGCATGGCGAAGGAAGGCCTCAACCATCCTTCGACCGCGCCGGTGCTGACGGGCGCGGCGGTCGGCGCGGTCGCGGGCGCCTTGCTGCCGGTGGTGTCCTGGCCGCTCGGCCTGCTCGCCGGAGCCGGTTTTGCGCTCTACCAGCGTATCAAGAAATAAGCCTGGCGCATGCGCTGCCCATTTTGTGCTCACGATGATACGCAGGTAAAAGACAGCCGCCCGACCGAAGATGGCTCTTCGATCCGGCGGCGGCGCCAATGCTCGTCCTGCGGGGCGCGCTTCACCACCTTCGAACGCGTGCAATTGCGCGAAGTCGTGGTGGTGAAATCGGGTGATCGGCGCGAGCAATTTGATCGCTCCAAGCTGGAACATTCAGTCGCGCTCGCTTGCCGCAAGCGCGCGATCGATCAGGAGCGGCTCGATCAGCTGATTTCGGGCATCCAGCGTCAGGTCGAAACCTCGGGTGAGGCCGAAGTGCCTTCCTCACGGATCGGTGAATTGGTGATGGAAGGGCTGAGGCAGATCGATTCGGTGGCCTATATCCGCTTCGCCTCGGTCTATCGCGATTTCTCCGAAGCGCGCGATTTCGAGGAATTCGCCAGTGCCGTGCAGGACGCGGCGAAAGATTGAACCGACTGCGATGAGCGATCTCAACAAGCCTGTGATTGTGCTGGTGCGCCCGCAACTGGGCGAGAATATCGGCAAGGCGGCGCGCGCGATGCTCAATTTCGGGCTGACCGAAATGCGCCTTGTTGCCCCGCGCGACGGCTGGCCCAATCCTTCGGCCGGCCCGGCGGCCTCGGGCGCGGACATCGTGCTTGAACAGGCCAAGGTCTATGCCACCACGGCTGAAGCGGTGGCCGATTGCCAGCATGTCCATGCCACAACCGTGCGCAAGCGCGGGGTGACCAAGCCGGTGATCGGGGCGGACGAGGCGGGACGGCTGGTCCATACCGAAGCGGGCCGCCACGCGGTGCTGTTCGGCCCGGAGCGATCCGGGCTTGAGACCGAGGATGTGGCGCTGGCCCGCAATATCCTGACCATCCCGATCAATCCTGAATTCGGCTCGCTCAATCTCGCGCAGGCGGTGATCCTCGTGGCCTATGAATGGTCGCGCATCGGCCGTGAGATCGCAGGTGGCGACGATGTGCTGGTGCAGCCGACGCAGGAGGACACCCTGCCCCCTGCCCCGCAGGACGAGCTTGAAGGGCTGATCGCACATCTCGAACGGTTGCTTGAGCCGCGCGGCTATTTCCTCCCCGAAGCGCGCGCCGAAGCAACCCGCCGCACGCTGCGCGGCGTGCTGACCAAGCCGGGCTGGAACCACCTTGAGGTGCGCACCTTGCGCGGTGTTCTTTCGAGCCTCGAAAAGGGGCCGAAGGCCTGACTCCTCTTGACCACGCGCCCTATCCTGCTAAGGGCGCGCCTTCGCAATTGGCCCCGCACCCCGGTGAAGCGGTGGCCGCGTCAGGATAAGCTCCTGCCGGTGCGATGCCGGGTTCAATGGCTGCCCAATGGGGGCGGCCCAGCAATTTAAAGGATACGACACATGTCGAAGCGCAAGAGCGCCAAGTATAAGCTCGACCGCCGGATGGGCGAAAACATCTGGGGTCGTCCGAATTCTCCGGTGAACAAGCGTTCCTACGGCCCGGGCCAGCATGGCCAGCGCCGCAAGGGCAAGATGAGCGATTACGGCCTTCAGCTGCGCGCCAAGCAGAAGCTGAAGGGCTATTACGGCGACGTCACCGAAAAGCAGTTCAAGCGCACCTATGCCGAAGCCTCGCGCATGAAGGGCGACACCAGCCAGAACCTGATCGGCCTGCTTGAGCGTCGCCTCGACATGATCGTGTACCGCGCCAAGTTCGCGCCGACGATTTTCGCTGCGCGTCAGCTCGTCAGCCATGGTCACATCTACGTCAACGGGGTGAAGTGCAACATCGCCTCGCGCCGGGTCGATGTGGGCGATGTCGTCAGCCTCGGCAGCAAGGCCAAGGAAATGGCGCTGGTGATCGAAGCCCAGAGCCTCGCCGAGCGTGACATTCCCGATTACGTCGCGCCCGATGGCACCGACAAGGTCGCCTTCACCCGCGTCCCGAAGCTCGACGAAGTCCCCTATCCGGTGACGATGGAACCGAACCTGGTGGTCGAGTTCTACTCGCGCTGATCGGTTGACCAGACCAAGTTCCAAAGGGCGGCCTCGCAAGGGCCGCCCTTTTCATTTGCGCGGCGGTTTGCAAAGCTCGACCGGCAAGAATCGCGCGGGGGATCACGCCTGATGAACATTCTGCTGCTTGATGGGCACCCTGATGCGGGACGCCTCACCACGCACCTTCTTGATGTCTATGCAAGCGCCCTGCCCACCTCGGCCGAAGTCACCCGTATCGCGGTGCGCGATCTCGCCTTCAGCCCGGTGCTGCGCCGTGGCTACAAGCAGCGCACCGATTGGGAGCCCGATCTGCATCGCCTCGCCGAACTGCTCGACGCCTGCGATCATGTGGTGGTGGCATTTCCGATGTGGTGGGGCGCGGAGCCGGCAGAGCTGAAAGGCCTGATCGACCGACTGTTCCTGCCCAAATTCACCTTTGCCTATCACGTCGGCGATCCGTGGTGGGACAAGCTGATGGTGGGCCGCTCCGCCGATCTGATCGTAACGATGGATACCCCGCCCTTCGTGCTTAAATGGTACCACGGCAATCCGGTGATCCGCCGTTGGAAAGGTCAGGTGCTCGGCTTCTGTGGCTTTGCCCCGGTGCGCACGCTTTCACTTGGCCCGGTGGGCGAGGAGACCGCGCCGCGCGCGCTGCACAAGTGGGAAGCAAAGATCGCGCGCCTTGCCCGGAGCATCCGGCAGAAAGCGCCGCAGAAAAAAGAGTTGCGCCTTGCGGCCTTTCTCAAGCGCGAGGCCTAGCCCCTGATCCGATCCCATTCGGTGAATTCATAGGCGATCGAGGCTTCGACGAGGCGTTCCCACATATCCGCGATCACGTCTGCGGGGATGCCGCGCGCATCGGCCTCGGCAATGGCGGCGGCGATGACGCTCGCCTTGCGCGCTTCGTCGCGCACCGCATCGCGGCTTTCCTTGATACGGGCCGCCGCGCGCATATAGCCGAAGCGCCGATCCAGCAGCGCCACCAGCTCGCGATCCGTCGCATCAACGCCTTCACGCACCTCGACCATGGTCTGGCAGTCTTCCGGGAGTTTGGGCATCAATCAGGAACTTCCAAGGTAATCGCGGCGGAAATCAGCGGCGAAGGCAGCAAAACGCGCGTCCGCAATGGCATCGCGCATCGCCTGCATCAAGGCCTGATAGAAGAACAGGTTGTGTTCGGTCACCAGCATCGCGCCGAGAATTTCGCCAGATTTTTGCAGATGGTGCAGATAGGCGCGCGAATAATTCGCGCAGACCGGGCAGGCGCAGCGTTCATCAAGCGGGCCGGTATCCTCGGCATGTTTGGCGTTCCTGAGGTTGAGCGGCCCGTTCCAGGTGAAAGCCTGCCCGTTGCGGCCTGAGCGGGTCGGCAGCACACAATCGAACATGTCGATCCCGCGCTCCACCGCGCCCACCAGATCATCAGGCTTGCCCACGCCCATCAGGTAACGCGGGCGATCCATCGGCAACATGCCAGGCGCGTAATCGAGCACGCCGAACATCGCCTCCTGCCCTTCGCCCACCGCGAGCCCGCCGACGGCATAGCCGTCAAAGCCGATGTCGATGAGCTTGTCGGCGCTGATCCGGCGCAGGTCTTCGTGGAGCGCGCCCTGCTGGATGCCGAACAAGGCGGCGCGGGCTGCATGCTCCTCGCCGCTGTCAAAGCCGTCGCGGCTGCGCTGCGCCCAGCGCATCGACAGCTCCATGCTGGACGCGATCTCATCACGCGGGCGATCCGCACGCGGACACTCATCAAACGCCATCACAATGTCCGAACCGAGCAAGCGCTGGATTTCCATCGAGCGTTCGGGCGTGATCATGTGCCGCGAGCCATCAAGGTGGCTTTTGAACTCGACACCGTGTTCGGTGAGCTTGCGCAGTTCGGAAAGGCTCATCACCTGATAGCCGCCGCTATCCGTGAGGATCGGGCGCGGCCAGTTCATGAAGCGGTGCAACCCGCCGAGCCGTGCCACCCGCTCCGCGCCGGGGCGCAGCATCAGGTGATAGGTGTTACCAAGGATGATATCGGCCCCTGTCGCGCGCACGCTTTCCGGCTTCATCGCCTTGACCGTCGCCGCGGTGCCAACCGGCATGAAAGCCGGCGTGCGGATTTCGCCGCGCTGCATGGCAATCGTGCCGGTGCGCGCCTTGCCATCGGTGGCGTGCAGGGTGAAGGCGAAGCGGGGCGGGTTCATCGCGCGGGCAACAGCAGCGAGGAATCGCCGTAGGAATAGAAGCGGTATTCGCTCGCGATGGCATGGGCATAGGCCGCCATCATCCGCTCACGCCCCATCAGCGCGCTCACCAGCATCATCAGCGTTGATTTGGGGAGGTGGAAATTGGTCATCAGGCCATCGACCGCACGGAACCTGTAGCCTGGCGTGATGAAGATGCTGGTGTCGCCCGCAAAGGGCATGATCGTGCCATCCTCGGCCGCAGCGCTTTCGAGCAGCCGCAGCGAGGTGGTGCCGACCGCGATGATGCGGCCCCCGGCAGCACGAGCGGCGTTCAATTGCGCCGCCGTCTCCGCGCTGATGCGTCCGAATTCGGCATGCATCTGGTGATCATCGGTATCATCCGCCTTCACCGGCAGGAATGTCCCCGCGCCGACATGGAGCGTCAGCATCGCACGGCCAATCCCCGCTGCATCAAGCGCATCGACAAGCCGCGGGGTGAAATGCAGCGAGGCCGTCGGCGCGGCAACGGCGCCATCCTCTGCGGCGAACATCGTCTGGTAATCTTCGAGATCCTGCGCGTCGACCCCGCGCTTTTGCGCGATATAGGGCGGCAGCGGCATGGTACCCGCACGATCAAGCAGCACTTCGACCGGCTCCTCACCTGCGAAAAACAGGGTAAATGAGCCATCGGCGTGGCGTTCCTCGGCGAGCGCGGTGACCCCGCCGCCGAAGACAAGGCTATCGCCTTCCTTCACCCGCTTGGCATTGCGGATGAACGCCTGCCAGCGCCGCAGATCGAGCCGCTTGTGCAGCGTCGCGCCGATCTTGGCCTCGCCATCGGCGCGGCGGCCTTCGAGCTGGGCCGGGATCACGCGGGTATCGTTGAACACCAGCACATCGCCGGGGTTCAGCAGGCCCGGCAAATCGCGCACACCGCGATCCTCGAAGGGCGCGTCCGGTCCGCGCACCACCAACATGCGCGCCGCATCGCGCGGGCGCACCGGGCGCAGCGCGATCCGCTCGGGCGGGAGTTCAAAATCAAACAGATCAACTTTCATGGCGCGGGCCACTAGCCGCTTGGAGCGCCCGGCGAAAGCCCCTTAGCCGATGGGCGCGCTGAGCATGTCCGCCGAGATCGGCTGATCATTCCCCAGCGCGGGGGGTGGCGGCGGCGGCAGATTATCCGTCAGCATCGAGGCCTGCACAATGCGGGTCGGCGCAGCAGGCGGCTCGCCGCGGACAATCGCATCCACGCCATCCATGTTCTCGATCACGCGGCCAAAATTGGTGTAGCGCTTGTCGAGCGCAAAGCGTGGATAGAACACGATGAAAAACTGGCTGTTCGCGCTGTCTTCCGAAGCCGCGCGCGCCATCGAAAGCGTGCCGCGCACATGGGGCATCGGATTGAATTCGGCCTTGAGATCAGGAAGATCGGAACCGCCCTGCCCGGTTCCCGTCGGATCGCCGCCCTGCGCCATGAATCCTTCGATCACGCGGTGGAAGATGATGCCGTTGTAGAAGCCCTGCTTGGTGAGCGTCTTGATCCGCTCGACATGGGCAGGGGCCCATTCCGGCATCAGGCGGATCTTGACCCGCTGGCCGTTCGAGAGATCCAGCACCCAGATGTTTTCAGGAGCAACGCTCTGATCAAAGCTTACCGGCGGATAGACTTTGGCTGCCTGGGTGACCGCTTCGGTGCGTTCCTTCTTCTCTTCTTCGGACATGTCGTCACCCAGCGCGACAGGCGGCGCCTTGGGGCCTTTTTGCGCGAGCGCGGGCGTCGCGCCCACCGCCAGCAAGCCAGCCAGCATGGCTGCGGCAGCAAGCTTGCCAGAGAAAAGGTAAGGTGCGGTCTTGATCATGGTTCCATCCCGATAGAGCAGCGCGCTCTAGCTGCTTGCCCCTGACAACTCAATGAATGATCGCCGCGCTGCCCGTCAGCCACGGCGGCGTTCAGTAATCACCCTTGAGGCCGTGCTCACGCACCCGCGCTTCGACATCCTGACGCACGGCATCGCTGACGAATCGCGAGATATCGCCACCATAGATCGCGATCTCCTTGACCAGTTTGGACGCGATCGGTTGCAGCGAGACATCGGCCATCAGGAACACGGTCTCGACATCATCATCGAGCTGCTGGTTCATCCCCGCCATCTGATATTCATATTCGAAATCCGCCACCGCGCGCAGGCCGCGGATAATCACGCTCGCGCCCTGCTTCTGCGCGAATTTGACGAGCAGCGCGTTGAAGCCCACCACTTCGACATTGCTGAGCCCCAGCTGCGCAACCTCACGCTCGACCATGGCAAAGCGTTCCTCGGTCGAGAACAACGGGCTCTTCGATGGGTTGGTGGTGACGCCGATAATCAGGCGATCCACCAGCTTGGAGCCGCGCCGGATAATGTCGGCATGGCCAAGGGTAATCGGATCGAAGGTTCCGGGATAGATCCCGACGCGCGATGTCATAATTGTGCTCTCCGCTGCGCGCCCGGCCTAACGATCCCGCTCGACAATGAAGCGGGCCAGCGCGCGCAGGATATCCGCCTCGGCGCCATAGATCGACAAATGGCCAATCGCCTGATCGACCAGCGCCCGCGCCTGCTCGCGCGCCTTGGGCGCGCCCATCAGGGTCACGAAGGTCTGCTTGCCCTGCTCGGCGTCCTTGCGCAGGGTCTTGCCAGCCTTGTCGGCATCGCCTTCGACATCCAGCAAATCATCGACGATCTGGAAGGCAAGGCCGATATCGCGGGCATAGGCCCGCAGCGGCGCGCGCCCTTGCGGCGCGACCTTGCCGAGGATCGCTCCCATTTCAACGGCAGCGGCAAGCAGCGCGCCGGTCTTGAGCTGCTGGAGCCGGGTGACGGCATGGAGATCGTAGGAAATCCCTTCCTCATCGGCGACCATGTCCATCATCTGGCCGCCCGCCATGCCGTTCATCCCCGATGCCTGACCGAGCGTCAGGATCAGCTCGCTGCGGGTGAAGGGATCGCTACTCGTCTCGACATCAGCGAGGATTTCGAAGGCCAGCGCATGCAGCGCATCGCCCGCGAGCACCGCAGTCGCCTCGTCAAACACCTTGTGCAAGGTCGGCTTGCCATGGCGCATGTCATCATTGTCCATGCACGGCAGATCATCGTGGATCAGCGAATAGACATGGATCGCCTCGATGGCGGCACCTGCGCGCAAGGCGCAATCGCGGTTGACGCCGAACAGCCCGGCGGTGCTCACCACCAGCAGCGGGCGCACCCGCTTGCCGCCGCCAATCGCGGCATAACGCATCGCTTCGATCAGCCGTGCGCTGGTATCCTGCGGCACCGGCAGCATCGCATCGAAGACCGAATCAATTTCCGCCTGCACCTGCTTGAGGCTTTCGGCGAGGAGATCGCCTGCGGTTTCAACCAGCATCACGCTCACCCTTCAGCATCAAAAGGCTGGGTGCCGGTAGCCGCGCCGCCCGCGCCCGTCACGATTCGTTCAATCCGGGCCTGCGCCGCATCAAGCCGGGCCTGACAGGCCGCGCGCAGCTTCTCGCCCCGCTCATAGAGCGTGATCGATTGATCAAGCGGCACATCGCCGCGCTCCAACTGCTTCACGATATCCTCGAGCGCGGCCAGCGCCTGCTCGAAACTCAATTGCGAAATGTCATCACCGCTGGCAGCGGCAGCCTTGCCCTCGTCCATGGCTTGCAGCATTGACGCTGGTAATGCGCATGGTCAAGGCTGCGCGCGAAAGCATTGGCGCAAAGCCACGGCAAAAGAGGATTGCTCGCATGATCAAGTGGGGTGTGGCCTATATCACCGCGGCGGTGGCATTTGGCGCGATGGATGCGGTGTGGCTGCGCTGGGCTGCGCCCAACCTCTACCAACCGACAATCGGCGAAATCATGGCCAAGGACGTGAACTGGGGCGCGGCGCTCGCGTTCTACTTCATCTATCTCGCCGGGATGGTGTGGTTTGCGGTGCGCCCCGGTGTCGAGGCCGGATCGGTCATGACAACCCTGCTCAACGGCGTGCTGCTCGGCGCGCTGTGCTATGCGACCTTCGATCTGACCAGTCAGGCGGTCTTCAAGGTGTGGGCGACCCACATCAGCGTGAAGGATATCCTGTGGGGCGCCTTTGCCACCGGGACGGCCAGCACGATTGCGACTTACGTGACGCTCAAATTCGCTTCATAAGCCTGCACGTGTTTATCGGTCACTTCGCTCCCGCGTTTATCGCCGCTGCTGTCAGCCCGCGCAGTCCCAAGCTGGGGACACTGTTCGTTGCCGCACAGCTGGTCGACTGGGCCTTCTTCACCCTGGCGCTGGTCGGGGTCGAACACATGCGGATTGATCCGGCTGCCAGCGTGATGGTGCCGTTTGATCTCTATGACATGCCTTTCACCCATTCGCTGGCGGGCACGCTGGTGTTTTCGGCGGTCTTTGCGACCATCGTGACAGTGTGGCAGCGCAATGCGCTTGGCGGCTTGTTGGCCGGACTGGTCGTGCTGTCGCACTGGCTGCTTGATTGGCTGGTGCATGTCCCTGATCTGACGCTGGGGGGCGAGCCGCCCAAATATGGCCTTGGCCTGTGGAATTATCCGTGGCTTGCCATCCCGCTCGAACTGGCGGTGATCGGCGGGGCTTTTGCCTTTTACTTCCGCCGCACGCGCGGGCCGGCAGGCCCACCATTTGTGCTGCTGGCGGTGATGCTGGGCTTGCAGGCATTCAACTGGTTTGCGCCCCATCCTGCCGAAGCCGGGCCGTTCCTGTTCGTGCAAGCGCTGCTTGCCTTCGGGGTGCTGACCGCGCTTGCGGTCTGGGTCAGCACAAATCGCGGGATCAAGGTGCGCCGCGGCTTGGCGTGGTCCCCGTCGTGATCTAAGGGCGCATCGCAAGGAGCGCCTTTCATGTCAGCCATCACCCCCGAAATCGTCGAACAGCACGGCCTTTCCCCCGAGGAATACGAGCGCGTTTTGCATGCGCTGGGACGCGAGCCGAACCTTGTCGAGCTGGGCATTTTCTCCGTCATGTGGTCGGAGCATTGCTCTTACAAATCCTCGCGCCTGCATCTGAAGAAGCTGCCGACCGAAGCGCCGTGGGTGATCTGCGGCCCGGGCGAGAACGCGGGCGTGATCCATATTGGTGATGGGCAGGCGGCGATCTTCAAGATGGAGAGCCACAACCACCCTTCCTACATCGAGCCCTATCAGGGCGCGGCGACGGGCGTCGGCGGGATCCTGCGCGATGTGTTCACCATGGGTGCACGCCCTATCGCCAATGCCAATGCGCTGCGCTTTGGCCGCCGCGATCATCCCAAGATGAAACATCTGGTGCAGGGCGTGGTCGCGGGTATCGGCGGCTATGGCAATTGCGTGGGCGTGCCGACCGTGGCGGGCGAGACCAATTTCCACCCCGCCTATGATGGCAATATCCTCGTCAATGCGATGACTGTCGGCATCGCCGATGCCGACCGGATTTTCTATTCGGCGGCGACCGGCGTCGGCAACCCGATTGTCTATGTCGGCTCCAAGACCGGGCGCGATGGCATCCACGGCGCCACCATGGCGAGCGCGGATTTCGGCGAGGATGCCGAAGCCAAGCGCCCGACGGTGCAGGTTGGCGATCCCTTCACCGAAAAGCTGCTGATCGAGGCCTGTCTCGAACTGATGGCGACCGATGCGATCGTCGCAATTCAGGATATGGGCGCAGCCGGGCTTACTTCCTCCAGCGTCGAAATGGCGACCAATGGCAAGGCCGGTATCCGGCTCGACATGAACAAGGTGCCCTGCCGCGAAGAGGGCATGACGCCTTATGAAATGATGCTCTCGGAAAGCCAGGAGCGGATGCTCATGGTGCTGAAGCCCGGCAAGGAAGCCATGGCAGAGGCGATCTTCCGCAAGTGGGAGCTGGATTTCGCGGTGATCGGCGAAGTGACCGACTCCGGCCACATGGTGCTCGAATTCAATGGCGAGGTGGTCTGCGATATTCCGCTCGGGCCGCTTGCCGCCGATGCGCCGCTTTATGATCGCCCCTATCTCAGCCGTGAGGAATACATGGCATGGGCGGGCGTGAAGCCTCTGGGCCATGTGCCGGTGTGCGATGATCCGGGCGCTGATCTGCTCAAGCTGATGGCGTCGCCTGATCTCGCCTCGCGCCGCTGGATTGCCGAACAATATGATTCGCAGGTCGGTGCCGACACGCTCCAGACCGGCGGCGATGCCGGTGTGGTGCGGGTGCATGGCACGAACAAGGCGCTGGCGATCACCACCGATTGCACCCCGCGCTATGTCTTTGCCGATCCTTATGAAGGCGGCAAGCAGGCCATTGCCGAGGCGTTCCGCAACCTGTGCGCCGTGGGTGCGCGGCCGCTGGCGGTGACCAATTGCCTCAACTTTGCCAATCCGCAGCGCCCCGAAATCATGGCGCAGCTTGTCCACGCATTGGAAGGCATGGGTGATGCCTGCCGCACCCTCGATTTCCCGATCGTAAGCGGCAATGTCAGCCTGTACAACGAGAGCAAGGCCACCGGCGGCGGCTCCGCCATCCTACCCACCCCCGCGATTGGCGGGGTCGGCATCATCGATGATGTCTCGAAGATGATGACGATGCGCTTCAAGCAGCCGGGTGATGCGATCTATCTTGTCGGCCCGGAGCATTGGGCGCGGCCTGATCCGACCCGCTCGCACCTTGGCCAGTCACTCTGGCTGCGCGAGATCAAGGGGCTGGAAGGCGGCCGGACCCCGCCGACGGATCTGGTGATCGAACGCAATGCCGGCGAGATCATCCGCGAGCTGATCGCCGATGGCCTCGTCAACGCCGTGCATGATCTCAGCGATGGCGGCCTTGCCGTGGCGCTGGCGGAAATGGCGCTGGCCAGCGGGCTTGGCGCAGAAGTTTCAGCCAATCCCGAATACACGCTGGCGCAGTGGTGGTTCGGCGAGGATCAGGGGCGCTATCTTGTCACCGTGCCCGATGTCGCCGCGCTCAACGCGCAGATGGCCAAGGGCACGCGCGATGCGGAAACCGCGCAGATCGGGCTCCAGCGAATCGGGACCGTGGGCGGCGACAGCCTGCTCGGCGTGTCGCTCGCAGACCTGCGCGCGGCCCACGAAAGCTATTTCAAGGACTGGATGGAAGGGTAACTCCCCTCCGCCGTCACGCTGCCTGAGCGCTGCCAAGCGCGAGCTGTTCGCGCAGGATCCCCTCGCTTTCGAGGATGGCGAGACAGTGGCGGTAGGCCGCCGGCTTGCCGATCGTGAGCCGCGCGCGCGCCGCTTCGATATCTTCGGCCATCAGCGCGGCAATATCCTGATGCGCGATCTTCGCCGCGGCGCGGCCCAGCGCACGCCCTTCGCGGATCGCATCGAACAACGGCGCGCGGGTGCCGCTGACCTTGCCGATCTGGCGCGCCCCCGCATAGGCGATAAAGAGGATGCCGACATTGCGGTTCTGCTCGTAACTGAAAGCCAGCAGGCTTGCCTCGCCCAGCGCATCGCGGCCATAGCCGGTGAGCACGTGGAAGAGATCATGCGTGTCGCGCAGGCGATCGAAATACCACTGCGTCAGATCTTGCGGGCGTTCATGCGGCGGCTGCCACTTGTTGCTTTCGGCCACCAGCCCAGCGGCTGACAAGCCTTCCCGCTTCATGAAGGCGATATAATGCGCCGCCACACTGTTCGGCCCGCAATCCGCCCAGCGCGCGTGATCATCGAGCATCGCGGGAATATCGGTTTCCTCGCGCAAGAACCGCTGGCCTTCGGGCGAGGCAATGAAATTCCAGGCTTGCCGGTGGCTTGCCCTGCCCTTCATCGCCTCGATGATGTGGAACACCTGCTCGGTGTCTTCCTTGTCGGCAACGAGTTTGCGGAAATGGCGCAGCGCCTTCAAAGGCCGAAACCGCGAGGTTTTGCGTTCGGGGGCAACCAGCGGACGATCCAGCAAAGTCATGGCTTACCCTATCTCTTTAAACCCTATGCCGCCAGCAATTCCTGTTCGTCGGCAAGCTGCGGGCTGGCCAGCAGATCATAGGGATCAATGCCCTCCTCGCGCCAGATGCGATGGCATTCGAGATAAAGCTGCGGCTGGGGAATGCGCAGGGCCTTGCGCACGTCCTCAATCGGCTGGGCAAGGATTTCGCGGATCGGCTGCGCCATCAGGCTGGGCGCACCCTTGCCCGTGCGGTGGGCTTCCCGCACCGCGCCGATCACCGGCGCCTTGCTGTCCTTGACCATCTTCTTGATGTTGGCAGCGCCCGCATAGCCGATCAGCAAGTGCCCTTGAGACGGCGATTGGCCATGGGTGAACAGCAGCACGCATTGTTCGCCCAGTGCATCGCGGCCATAGCCGGTCAGCACATGGAAGAGATCATGCGTGTCGCGCGAGCGCTCCATGAACCATTGCAGCAGATCGGGGAACTTTGCGCGGCCAAGCCGTTCAGCCTCGGCCACCAAGCCCGCGGCGGTCAGCCCTTCGGCTTCCATGAAATCGCAATAGGCATGCGCAAGGCTGCCCTTGGGCGTACGGCGCAAGGCGGCGTGATCATCGAGGATTTCGGGCAAGGCCGGTTCGGTCTTGCGGAGCATTTCGCCGCGTTCCGACAGACACAGATCGCGCGCCCGCGTCATGAAGCTGCCCGAGGGCAGCGATTCGAAGATCTTGAAGACGAGGCTGGTGTCTTCCTTGTCCTTCATCAAAGCCTGGAAATTGCGCACCGCGCGCAGAGGCCGGTAACGCGGCTCAGGGCGATCGGGATGGCGCAGCACAGTGCCATCAGCAGCGAACATATTGCTGTAATCAGGAGCAAGCACGGGCATCGGGCGCAGTAACCTCAGAGGTTGGACAATGCTGCATACATAGCACTACTGACACTGGTGTAAATAGGCTTGGCGCACCCGCCCCGTCGCTATTTGCCGCGCCACGCGTCGCGCCCGATGCCGAGAAGCAGCAACACGTCGGTCAGATCCTCGCCATCGACCCGGCCATTGGCTGCGGCCCGCGCCTTGGGCTTGGCGCGATAGGCAAAGCCATAAGTCGCCGCCGCGATCATCGGGATATCATTGGCACCGTCACCCGTCGCCAGCGTGTGCGTGCCCTCGCCCGCCGCAGCCGCCTCTTCCTCGAGCACGGCCGCCTTGACCCCGGCATCGGTGATCACGCCAAGCAAGCCGCCCGTCAGCTTGCCTTCGACAACATCGAGCCGGTTGCCGACCACGCGGTGGAAGCCGAGCGCCTCGGCAACCGGATCGGCGAAGTGGTGAAACCCGCCCGTCACCAGCACGCAGCGCGCGCCATGGGCCGCGAGCGTTTGTACCAGCACCCGCGCGCCCGGCGTCGCGCGAATCCGCTCACCAAGGCAGGTCGCAATCGTGCCTTCATCCAACCCTTCGAGCAGGGCCACCCGCTCCCGCAACGCGGCTTCGAAATCGAGTTCGCCCTGCATCGCACGTTCGGTGATGGCGGCGATCTGAGGCTTGATCCTGGCATAATCGGCGAGTTCATCGATACATTCCTGACCGATCATGGTGGAATCCATGTCCGAGACGAACACGCGGGGCACCGCAATCTCCTGCGCACTTACCATGCTGGCGCGCGGGGTGAAGAGATCGTCAAGCGCTGCAAGCAGCCCCGCCGTCTCGCCCCCTGTGCAGCGCAGTTCCAGCACCTCGGGCGCGGCGGCCAGCGGCATCGCCGCCTCCAGCGCAATGCCGCGCGCGGCGAGCAAGCGCGCAAGCTCGGATGTTTCCCTTGGGCCGCCTTCTGCTATCACCCGCGCTATGAGCACTCGCAACACTCCTACTGACGGCCGCCAAGCAAGGCCTGTCGCGCTCATCGCAGGGCCGACGGCCAGCGGCAAGAGCGCAATGGCGATCCGTCTGGCCGAGACACTCGCCGCGCAAGGACGCCGCGCGGTGATTCTCAATGCCGATAGCGCGCAGGTCTATGCCGATCTGGCGGTGCTGTCGGCCCGGCCTACCCCGCAAGACATGGGCGGTATCGAACACCGCCTGTTTGGTGCGTGGGATGGGGCAGAGGCGTGCTCTGCCGCGGCTTGGGCGGCGCGGGCACGCGAGGAGATCACCGCGCTCCACGCCGAAGACGCCGTGCCGATCCTTGTCGGCGGCACGGGGCTTTACCTGCGCGTGTTGCTCGACGGAATTGCCCCCATCCCCGACATCGATCCGGCGGTGCGCAGCGCGGTGCGGGCCCTGCCCGAAGATGCGGCCTACCGCCTGCTCCAGATCGAAGACCCGCTGCGCGCCGCGGAACTCAATCCCGGTGATCGCCAGCGGATTGCGCGCGCGCTTGAAGTGAAGCGCTCCACCGGCGTCACGCTGGGCGATTGGCAGCTCGCCAAGGCGGGGGGCATTGGCGAAGAGGTGACGCTCCACCCGCTGATCCTGCTGCCGGATCGCACATGGCTTTATCAGCGCTGCGACACCCGCTTTGCCGCAATGCTTGAAAACGGTGCGATCGAGGAAGTCGAACACTTGCTCGCCCGCCAGCTTGATCCTGATCTGCCAGTCATGCGGGCCATCGGCGTGCCTGAAATCGCTGCCTACCTGGCGGGCGAGATCTCGCTTCCGCAGATGATCGCGGCCGGCCAACAGGCAACGCGCAACTACGCCAAGCGGCAATTCACCTGGTTCCGGCGGCAACCCCCGGCAGACTGGCCCCGGCTGGAGTCGCTCAACGAGACTGAAAATGTCCAATTGGAAGATCAATTCGCATCATTATTACACATATAAGGGTTGACTTGGCATAATGTGATGCATAGGGCGCCAAGAGAGCGGCCCGATGCCCCCTGCATCGGGCCTCTTCATTTGTCGCACACTGATGCAGGGCGCGCCCGTCCTGCCTGAAGGGAGCAAGTCCTGTGACCGGCCAGCCGGAGCAAACCGCCAAGACACCCCCAGCCCACATGAGCGGGGCGGCGATCCTTGTGCAGTGCCTGATCGAACAGGGCGTGGAATTCGTCTTCGGCTATCCGGGCGGCGCGGTGCTCCCGATTTATGACGAGCTGTTCGGTGATGAACGCATCCGCCACATCCTTGTCCGCCACGAAGCGGGCGCTGCGCATGCTGCCGAAGGCTATGCCCGTTCCACCGGCAAGCCGGGCGTGGTGCTGGTCACCTCCGGCCCCGGCGCAACCAATGCCATCACCGGCATTGCCGATGCATGGATGGATTCGATCCCGCTCGTTGTCATCACCGGGCAGGTGCCCACCAGCCTGATCGGCACCGATGCCTTTCAGGAAGCCGATACCATCGGCATTACCCGCCATTGCACCAAACATAATTACCTCGTGAAAGACCCGGCAGACCTTGCCGCCACCATCGAGGAAGCCTTCCGCATCGCCACGACCGGGCGCCCCGGCCCGGTCGTGATCGACATCCCGAAGAATGTGCAGATCGCCGTGCCCTCGGAACGCCGCGCGCTGGTGCGGGCTGGATCGCACCGCTACGCGCCGCAAATGGTCGCGCCAGCTGAACAGATCATTGAGGCAGTGGAACTGATCGCCAGCGCCCGGCGCCCGATCCTCTACACCGGCGGCGGGGTGATCAACTCCGGGCCGCACGCCTCGGCCTTGTTGCGCCAGTTTCAGGATATCACCGGCGCGCCGGTCACCTCGACTCTGATGGGACTCGGCGCCTTTCCTTCGGTCCATCCCGATTGGTTGGGGATGCTGGGGATGCACGGCACCTACGAAGCCAATATGGCAATGAACCAGTGCGATGTGATGATCTGCGTGGGCGCGCGCTTTGATGACCGGGTGACCGGGCGGCTCGATGCCTTCTCCCCCAATTCCAGGAAGATCCACATCGATATTGATCGCTCCTCGATCAACAAGGTGGTGCCCGTCGACATGGGCATTGTCGGCGATTGCGGCACGGTGCTCGAACAGCTCATCGCCGCATGGGGGACGCGCCGTGCGCAGGAGCTGGGCGAATGGAAAGCGCGGATCGCTGGCTGGCGCGCGCGCGAATGCCTCGCCTATCCCGAACGCTCGGCCAAGCATCCGAACATGATCATGCCGCAAAAGGCGATCGAGCGGCTCTATGCCCTCACCCACGCGCAAAAGCCGATCATCACCACCGAAGTCGGCCAGCACCAGATGTGGGCGGCGCAGTATTTCGGGTTTGATGATCCCAACAAGTGGCTGACCTCGGGCGGGCTCGGCACGATGGGCTATGGCCTGCCTGCCGCCATCGGCGCGCAGCTTGGTCAACCCGATGCGCTGGTGATCGACATTGCGGGCGAAGCTTCGATCCAGATGAACATTCAGGAACTCGGCACGGCGTCGCAATACCGCCTGCCGGTCAAGGTGTTCATCCTCAACAACGAATATATGGGCATGGTCCGCCAGTGGCAGGAACTGACCTATGAAAGCCGCTATTCGAACAGCTATTCCGACAGCCTGCCCGATTTCGTGCGGCTCGCCGAAGCCTATGGTTGGAAGGGCATCCGCATCCATGACGAGAGCGAGCTTGATGCCGGTATTGCCGCGATGCTCGCGCATGATGTGCCGGTGATGGTTGATTGCCTTGTCGCGCAGGATGCCAATTGCCTGCCGATGATTCCCTCGGGCGCAGCGCATACCGAAATGCTGCTTTATGGCGACAAGGTTGACGGCACGATGGACGACGAAGCCAAGGCGCTGGTCTGACAGCCGCACGGGAAAGCAAACACCATGAAAATCACCGAGGCCGCTTCCGAGCGCCACGTTCTCACTGTCACGGTCGATAATGAGCCGGGGATCCTTGCCAAGATCACCGGCCTGTTCACCGCGCGCGGCTATAACATCGACAGCCTGACGGTGGCCGATATCACCGAGGATCACGCGGTCAGCCGCATCACTATCGTCACCAACGGCCCGCCGCAGGTGATCGACCAGATCGAAGCGCAGCTCGAACGGCTCGTGCCGGTGCACCGCGTGATCGATCTCACCGAGGCCGGCCCCCATGTCGAACGCGAACTGGCGCTGATCAAGGTCGCCGGCACCGGAGACAAGCGGGTGGAAGCGCTGCGCGTGGCGGAAATCTTCCGCGCCCATGTCGTCGACACCACCACGACAAGCTTTGTCTTCGAACTCACCGGCGCGCCGGAGAAGATCGACAGTTTCGTGATGCTGATGCGCGGGCTCGGGCTGGTCGAAGTTGGTCGTTCGGGCGTTGTCGGCATGATGCGCGGGGCCGAAGGGGTTTAGAATTTCAGGAATTTTCACTTCGCCATCCCGGGCTTGACCCGGGACCCCGCTTTCTTCTGTCCGGCAGCAAGGCAGCGGGACCCCGGCTCAAGGCCGGGGCGGTGACAACAGCAAGGCAGGAACACGAAATGAAAGTCTATTACGACGCCGATGCCGATTTGAACCTGATCACACCGAAGAAGGTCGTGATCCTCGGCTATGGTTCGCAAGGCCATGCCCATGCCCAGAACCTGCGCGATTCCGGGGTTGCCGAAGTCGCCATCGCGCTGCGCGAAGGTTCGGCCACCGCCAGGAAGGCCGAAGCCGCCGGGTTCACCGTGATGTCGAACACGGCGGCCGCGCAATGGGCGGATCTCATCATGGTACTGGCGCCCGATGAACACCAGGCCGCGATCTGGGAAAATGATCTCAAAGGCCACATGAAGCCGGGCAGCGCGCTCGCCTTCGCCCACGGGCTCAACATCCATTTCGGCCTGATCGAACCGCCGGCCGATATCGACGTCATCATGATCGCGCCCAAGGGACCGGGCCACACCGTGCGCAGCGAATACCAGCGCGGCGGCGGCGTGCCCTGCCTGATCGCGGTGCATCAGGATGCGACCGGCAGCGCGCATGATGTCGCGCTTGCCTATGCCAGCGCGGTGGGCGGCGGGCGTTCGGGCATCATCGAGACCAATTTCAAGGAAGAATGCGAAACCGATCTGTTCGGCGAACAGGCGGTGCTGTGCGGCGGGATCACCCACCTCATCCAGGCCGGATTCGAAACGCTGGTCGAAGCCGGTTACGCTCCCGAAATGGCCTATTTCGAATGCCTCCACGAAACCAAGCTGATCGTCGATCTGCTCTATGAAGGCGGCATCGCCAACATGCGCTATTCGATCAGCAACACGGCTGAATACGGCGATATCACCACTGGCCCGCGCATCATCACCGCCGAAACCAAGGCCGAAATGAAGCGGGTGCTCGCCGATATCCAGTCGGGCCGCTTCGTGAAGAACTTCGTGCTCGATAACCGCGCGGGGCAGCCGGAACTCAAGGCCGCCCGCAAGGCCGCCGCTGCTCACCCGATCGAACAGACAGGCGAGCGTCTGCGCGCCATGATGCCATGGATCGCGGCCAACAAGCTGGTCGACAAGGCCAAGAACTGAGCGGCCAGAATCTGACGGAACGACAAGCGCGCGCGCCGAATGGTGGCGCGCGGGCTTGGAACCCCCGGCGAATTCGGGGATTGGACTGGCAAAAGCCAACACAAGGACAATCCCGGATGAAGCCCACCACTTTTGCTGCTGCCGCCTTCGCTACGATCCTTGCCACCGGCGGGGCGCTGTTCGCTGCCCCGGCGCTCTTCGCGCAAGGCGCCCCCGCGCTTCCGGGCGCGCAGGATCCGACGCGCGTCACCGCAGGCACCTATGCCGCCGATCCGGCGCACTCGCTGATCGCGTTCGAAGTCAACCACTTCGGTTTCAATGATTATTACGGCATCTTCGGTGATGTCGCCGGCACGCTGGTCCTCGATCCGGCAAACATTGCCGTCGCCAAGGTTGACGTGACAATCCCTGTCGCCAGCGTCACCACCGCGAGCAAGGGCCTCACCGAACACCTGCTGCGCCCGGGCAAGGACGGTGCCGCCCCTGATTTCTTCGGCGCGGCCCCCGCGCCCGCCCGCTTTGTTTCGACCAAGGTTGCCCGCACCGGTGACACCACCGCCACGATCACCGGCAATCTCACGCTCAACGGCGTGACCAAGGAAGTGACCTTCGATGCTGAATTCACCGGCGCCGGCGCCAACCCCTTCAACAAGAAGGAAACGGTGGGCTTCGAGGCCGAAACCGAAATCAAGCGGTCGGATTTCGGCGTGAATTACGGCATCCCCTTCGTCAGCGATGAAGTCGAACTCGACATCAGCGTCGCCTTCGAAAAGCAGTAAGAGCGCCTTTTGGGCGGCCACCTTCAGTGGCACGGACCTCCCGCCCCACCTCCTCGCCCGGCCACCAACGATATCACCAGGCGATGGTGGCCGGGCGAGGAGGTGGGGCGGGAGGTCTGCGTTCGCGAAAGCGAACTCGACAAAGAATATCCAATCGGGCAGGCGTGTCGCTGCGATGCGCCTGTCCGATTGCCACAATATTGATGATTTCCGCGCGCTCGCGAAAGCGCGCCTTCCCTTCCCCGTCTTTGATTACATTGATGGTGCCGCCGATGACGAGCTGACCAAGGCGCGCAACACCGCAGCCTACGGGAGCGCGGATCTGGTGCCCGATGTGCTGGCAGGGGTCGAAACCATCGACACCACCTGCACGATCCTCGGACGGAAATCCGCACTGCCGCTGATGCTCTCGCCCACTGCCGTGCAGCGCGCGTTCCATTGGCAGGGGGAAACAGCCGTGGCCAAGGCGGCCGAGAAATTCGGGCTGTGGTTTGGCATTTCGAGCCTTGCGACCCGTTCGATCGAGGACATCGCCGCGCTCACCACTGGCCCCAAACTGTTCCAGCTCTATGTCCACAAGGACAAGGGCCTCAACGCCAGCATGATCGAGCGCTGTCAGGCGGCCCAATTCGATGCCTTGGCGCTGACGGTGGATACGATCGT
>ERZ1066122.1050-NODE-1050-length-24467-cov-6.572628_pt1 | contig 24467 bp, 19 predicted proteins | sample MGYA00382769_ERZ1066122 | MGnify/ENA primary metagenome ERZ1066122 (study PRJEB33369, sample SAMEA5778352) | biofilm metagenome | biome: Industrial cooling water; feature: Water cooling tower basin; material: Biofilm | place: United Arab Emirates | collected... | reverse complement strand
TGGTCGAGCGCAAGAAGTACGGCCGGGCCAAGGCCCGCCGCAGCTTCCAGTTCTCCAAGCGCTAAGCGCCCGGCGAGCTGGACCACAGCAAACAGGAAGGGCGGCCCTGGTGGCCGCCCTTTTTGCGTTCAGGGGCGGGCGAAGTCGCGCCGCTGGACGGTGATCGTGCCTGCCGGGTCGATCGTCACCGCATTGTAGGATGGCTCGGCGCCGCGCAGGCGGGTCGACAGCGTGCCCGCGCCGATCATCCGCAACGGCCGGTTGCCGCGCGCCCGCATCAGGTCAAATGGCCGGTGGACATGGCCGGACAGGACCGCGCTCGCACCCGCCTCTGCCAGGGCGGCGAAAGCCATGTCGCCCCGGATGGTCGGATTGCGGCGACCGTCCTCGGCTGGCAGCAGGGGGTGATGGCAGGCGACCAGCTTGGGGCGCGGATCGTCCTTCAGCGCGCGCAGGCGGGCGAGCGTCGACTCCAGCTTGCGGCGGCGGACCACCCCGTCCGACCACGGCCAGCGCAATTGCGCCCGCACGTTGGTATCGAACGGCACGATCACGGCATGGGCCAGTGCCAGCTCGCTCCCCACCGCCGCCTCAAGCATGCCATAGCGGGCGTAAGGGCGACGAAAACGCTCCCACATGTTGTAGTAGGGCATGTCGTGATTGCCGGGCTGGACCATCACCGGGACATCCAGCGCAGCAAACCATTCCGCGGCTCGGGCATATTGCCGGTGCGTGGCGCGCTGGGTCAGGTCGCCGGTGCACACCACCGCATCCGGCCGTTCGGCCAGGACTGCGGCCGCAAACCACGCCAGGGCAGCGCGGTCCTCGACCCCGAAATGGACATCACTGACATGAAACAGGCGGGTGGGCGCAGCAGACACAGTGCGTTCAATGTCCCATCAGAACCAGCGCCACACCCCTGCGGCAATCCCGGCCAGCGGCAGGTGCGCCCAGCTGAGCCCGATCCACAGAACGGTTCCGACCACCCACGGGCCTGCGCCGACCGACAGCAGGCCGCTCCAGCGCGGCCAGTAGCGGGTGCGGCTTTCCCACCCGGTCCACGCCGCGCCCATCAGCGCTGCCTTCTTGCGATCCTGCAGGTGGCTGCCGACCAGCGCCAGCACGATGATGGTGGAAGCCAGCACCAATGTGCGCGCAGTCGGCGCGGCGACGAGATGGCTCACACTCCACAGGGCAAAGCCCCACATCATCGGATGGCGGGTAACCTTCAGCACCCCGGCTGGTTCGGCCCGCGCCGCTGCCTCGGCCCCCGGCATCGGCAGGGCGGGATTGCGCACCATCAGCGACCCGGCGAACAGCACCATCGCGACCAGAGCGATCACCGAGCCGATAACCCAGCTGACATCGTCGAACCCGCTCCACAGCGGGGTGTGCGTCGGGGCGGCACGAAACGCGACGATCATCCATCCCAGCGTGGCGAAGCTGACCAGCGAGTAGACGATCTGGAAACCGTTGTTCCCCAGCACCCGGACCATGCCCGCGCGCAAGGGGTGTGACATGGCAAAATGCGTGCCGACAAATGCCGCGCACGCGGCGAGAAGATTGACCAGCGCCTCGTCCATTACCCGTTCCCTGTTGCAAAGCCCGCATTCATGCGCCGGAGCGCAGCGCGGCGCAACCGGTCAGTTGCCCTCGGGCACACCCGCAGGCTGCCCGCCTGCAGGCACCGGATTGATCGAGCAGTCCTCCACCGGGCGATTGCGCAAGGCAGCGATTTCCGCCCGCCGTTCGCACAGATAGGTCTCGCGCAAGGTCGCATAGGGTTCGTCGCTGTCGCGGATCTGCTTGAGTTTCTCGTCGATCTCGATCCGGCTTTCCAGCGAGATAACCGTGAACGCAGGCAGCGTGACATAGGGCTCGGTAAAGGGCTTGCCCGCCAGCGTCGGCACCACCGCGTTGTCGACCAGGGTGCCGACCAGATCGCGAACCGTCGTCGGGCCGACCAGCGGGACGACCAGAAACGCCCCTTCCTTGACCCCGTAGACCGCCAGGGTGTTGGCGAAGCCATTGCGCCGCCGGGGCAGGTTAAACGGCTCCTTCTTCGCCACATCGACCAGACCGCCCACCCCGATGGTCGAGTTGATCGCAAAGCGCCCCAGCGTTTCGGCCGCCTTGCCCGGCTTGCCCTGCAGCAGGAAGTTCAGGAACACGACCGGTTCGCGCAAGTTCGAGAAGAAGTTGAACAGCCCCTTGCGCAACGGGCTGGGCACGCCTTTCTGGTATCCTGTCGCGAGCGGCTCGACCAGCGCCGCGTCGACCTTCTCGGTCACTTCGAACGTCTGCGCGTTGAGCCGGGAGAGCGGGTCGCCGGGCACATCCTGCACCCCCTCGACCACGATGACCGGGACATCGTCGGCGGGTGGCGTGCCCTCCTCGCCTTCGGGCGTGCCCGGTTCAGCCACAGCCGATTCGGGCGCCGGACCATCAGCTTGTGTGTCAGGCAGAACAGGGGTCGCGGGGTCCGGATCGGGCAATGCGCCTGCGGCAATCGAAAGCACCGCAACAGGTTCGACCGCCGGGAGAAGCGAGGTCGCGTTTCCATCCGCTTGCGCCGCAAGCGCCAGCGCCGCTGCCATGGCCAACATCTACAATAACTCCGGCTGTGCGCGAGCCAGTGACCGCCGCGCTTCCTTCCGCCCCCGAAGGCTTGCACAAGTGTCGGCTATTCAAGGGTCTGTCAAGCGGGCCGGGGCGGCATTACCAGTCGTAGGCTTTTGGCAGTGCGCTTTCGTCGAGGTCGCGATAGCGTTCGCGCAGGCGCGTCTGGTGGTTGTCGAGCGGCTGCTCGATGCCGTCGATGAACACCTGTACCGGTGCACTGGAAACTTCCAGCGGATCGCCGTCCCACACCACCAGATCGGCGACCGCCCCCGCTTTCAACACCCCGTAGCGCCCGCCAAAGCCGGAGATTTCGGCCGGAACCGAGGAAATGCTGGCGAAGGCCTGACCCCAGGTCAGCCCGGTTGCGCCGGGCACACGGCTGAGCGCGACCAGGTTGCCGGCGAACTGCGGCGCGGTACGCGGCCCCGTGATGCCCCCGCTGAGCCCGCCCAGCGCGACCTTGACCCCGGCGGCAGCCATCCGGCCGACATTGCTGTGCGTCGCACCCAGCTGCTCGAAGCTCGCGGGCAGATTCTCCAGCGGGTCGGCGATCACCGGCACCCCGGCGGCGGCGATCTCGCGCGCGACTATCCACCCCTCGCTGACCCCGACCAGCACCAGGCGCAGTTTCGGGTACTGCTGGCGCAAGCCGAGCACGGCCCGGATATCGGCCGCGCGTTCGACCTGGACGTAAAGCGGCTGCGCCCCGGTCACCACCTGCCCCAGCGCTTCGGCATCGGCGCGGGTCAGCAGGTTGCCTTCCCCGCGCCAGCGACCGGCGGCAAACTCCCCCGCCTCGCGCAAGGCATTGGCCAATTCGGCATAGGCCGCGACCCGGCTGCCCCCCGCGATCCGTGCGCCCGCCTCGCCCAGCGTCACCATCTGGAACATGCGGGTGGCGACCACCGCATCCTTGTCCGCCCCGGTATCGATCAGCGCCCCTTGCCCGGCAAAGATCGCGCCCCCAGGCGAGGTGACGATGGTCGCGCGCGTCACGCCCCCGGCGCGGCTGACCGCGACATGCTGCGAGGCGTAATTGACCGCGACCGATGCATCCAGCGCCGCGCTGAAGCGCGAGCGGGTCGAGCGGGTGTCGTTGCTGTCGGCAACGCCCTCGACATCGGCGAGGCCCAGATCGGTGACCGCCATGAATACACCCGGCGTAATCCACTTACCGCCGAGATCGTACACGGCCGTGGCGGGCAAGCTGCCGGCACCGGCGCGCGGGCCGGCATAGACGACCTTCCCAGCATCAACCACGACCACCCCGTCAGCGATGGGCGCGCTGCCATCGCCGGTGGCAACGGTGGCGTTGACCATGACGAAATCCTGCGCGACGGCCGGTGCGGCGAATGCGACCAGGGCCGCAGCCGCAAGGAGCGCGAAGCGGCTCATTTCACATCTCCTTCGCCGGGCTGGCCGAGTTCGAAGTCGCTTACCGGGCGGCGTTTGGGATCGGTCGCATCAAACAGAAGGGCGCCGTCGATCCAGACTTTCTCCGGCCGGGCATAGACCGACAGCGGGTTGCCGTTCCACAGCACCACATCGGCCATCTTGCCGGGCGCGAGACTGCCGGTCTGTTCGCCGATGCCCATCGCCTTGGCCGGGTTCAACGTGATCCAGCGGATCACTTCGGCATCGGGGATCATGATCCCGGCGCGCTTGCCCGCTGCCTGGGCCTTGGCCGCTTCCTGGTTGAGGCGCTGGATCCCGTTCTCGTCATCCGAGTGGATCACCACGCAGGCCCCGGCCTGATAGAGCAAGGCCCCGTTTTCGGGGATGCCGTCGTAGCTTTCCATCTTGAAGCCATACCAGTCGGCCCAGATGGCGGAGCACACGTCGCTTTCACGCAGCAGGTCGCCGATCTTGTAGCTTTCGACCGCGTGGTGAAACGCAGTAACCTTGTAGCCGAACTCCCGCGCCATATCGAGCACCAGCGCCATCTCGTCGGCGCGGTAGCAATGGTTGTGGACCAGGATGTCGCCATCGAGCACGCCTTTCAGCGTTTCCTTGGCGAGGTTGCGCTTCTTGCCGTCATAGTCCTTCGCGTCGATCCAGGTCTGGCGATTGACCGCAAAGTTACCCATCCGCGTGCTCGGCATGCGGCCCTTGCCGCCATAGACGCGCTTGGGGTTCTCCCCGCAGGCCATCTTGAGCCCGTGGGGTGCGCCGGGGAACTTCATCCCCTGCACCGTGCGTGCGGGCACGTTCTTGAGCGTGACTGTGCGCCCGCCAAACAGGTTGGCCGAGCCCGGCAGGATTTGCAGACTGGTGACCCCGCCATTGGCGAGCGCACGGGTAAAGCCCGGGTCCTGCGGCCAGACTGAATGTTCAGCCCAGACCTCGGGCGTGGCCGGGCTGGTCGCCTCGTTGCCGTCCGAATGGGCATCGACCGACGGGGTGGGATAGTCGCCCAGATGGCTGTGAATGTCGATCACCCCCGGGGTGACGAACTTGCCCGTGGCGTCGATGCGGGTGTATCCCTCGGTCGACAGCGAGGCATCGCCCACCGCCACCACCTTGCCGTCGCGCAGCAGCACCGTGCCCCGCTCGATCCGTCCGCCTGCACCGTCATAGACCGTCGCCCCGACCAACGCGGTCGGCGCACCGGGATAGGGCCTGTAGCTCGACGGGTAGGGTACCTCGACCTTGCTCGCCGGGGCGGACGAGGCGGCCGACTTGACTTCCCCGCCGGTACCACCGGTGGAACAGGCGGCGAGCGCCGCAGCGCCGCCCAGCAGGGCAAGAACCCGGTGCAACGGCATCGTTCGTCTCCCCCCGATCAAGACTGGTTGCGCGTGGCGGGATGAATCCCTGACTGCTGCGCTTCGAGGCCGGCTTCAGCCTGACCCGCCAGGTCATTGCCGACATTGTCGTCACGCAGGGTGTCGAGGTGCATCAGCTTCTTGATCAGCGGGCTGACCACCAGCACGCCGACGCCGACGGCAATCGCGATCCAGCCAATCTGGTTGTAGACGTCGAGCACGACCTGCTTGCCCGCGCCCTCCCCCGAGGCCGCCTCGGACCCGGTCGCAGCCGCGATCAGCCCGGCCACGAAGTTGCCGGTGGCCGAGGCGAAGAACCACGTGCCCATGATCAGCGAGGCCATGTGGGCAGGTGCCAGGCGGTTCATCGCGCTGAGCCCCACCGGGCTGAGGCACAGCTCGCCGGTGGTGTGCAGCAGGTAGATGAGGAAGACGAACAGCACCGGCGTGAGGTTCCCCGTCGCCGCGCCTGCCACCAGCACCAGGAAGCCCGCGCCCAGCTGCATCAGCGCAAGGCCGAACTTGGCCGGGGCCGACGGCTCCATCCCCTTGCGGCCCAGCCAGGTCCACAGGGCCGCGAACAGCGGGGCGAGCAGTACGATGTAGATCGCGTTGATCGACTGGAACATCGAGGCAGGAACCTCGAAGCCGAGCATGTTCCGGTCGACGTGACGGTCGGTGTAGAGATTGAGCGAAGAGCCTGCCTGTTCGAACAAAGCCCAGAACAGGATCGAACCGATGATCAGGAACATCGCCGCGAAAATCCGGTCGCGATCATGCGGCGCGAGCTTTGCCACCGCCGTGAACAGCACGTAGGCGACCAGCGCGGCCCCGGCGAGGCCAAGCAGTGTGCCGACCACCGACTGGTTCTGCACCATCCACCAGCACGCGCCCACCGCAGCGACACCGACCGCGTACAGGCCCCATTCGGTCCCCTTGGCGAGCGCCTTGGGCGGCTCACCCCGACCAAGCAGCAGCGGCTTGAACACCGTAAACACGAGCAGGCCAAGCAGCATCCCAAAGCCAGCAGCGCCGAACCCGTAGGCCCAGCCATATGTCTGGCCGAGATAGCCGCACAGCAGCGAGCCAAGTGCCGCGCCCAGATTAATGCCCAAGTAGAAGATCGTATATGCCCCGTCGCGGCGCACGTCGGTGCGCGGGTAAAGCTGCCCCACGATCACCGAGATGTTCGCCTTGAGGAAGCCTGAGCCGACGATGATAAAGGCCAGTGCCAGCCAGAAGATGTTGAGGCTGGTTGGGTCCTGCCCGCCGTCGCCTTCGAACCCCATCAGGAAATGGCCGAAGGTCAACAGCACGGCGCCGTAGGTCACCGCCTTGCGCTGCCCGAGCCACCTGTCCGCCAGATAACCGCCGAGCACCGGGGTGATATAGACCAGCGCCGTGTAGGCGCCGTAGATGACTCCCGCCTCTGCGTCGGAGAAAAGCCAGTGCTGGGTGAGGTAGAAGATCAGCAGTGCGCGCATGCCGTAGTAGGAGAAGCGCTCCCACATTTCGGCGAAAAACAGCACAAACAGACCCTTGGGATGCCCAAGGATGGTTCCGCGGGCATCCCCGCTTTCGGCGTATTGCGTGGCCATGACGGTCGCGACCCTTTCCCGTAGATTGTCCCCGCGCCGCCTCCCACCGGTCAGCGCAAAGCGCGCACCCTAGCGCAAGAATCTGTCGTGTGAAGCGCTAGTTTCACGCGAAACCGGGACAACGCAAGGCGCCGCACCCTTGACGCGCCGCGCTGTATTATGGCACTGATGCACTATTCCGGAGATCGCACCCGAGGAACCCCGCATGACCCAGCAGAGCCGCCCCGTCTATCTCAAGTTGCGCGACCAGATCGCGGCGGCGATCATCGAGGGCGAGTATCCGGAGGGGCAGATGCTGCCATCGGTCCGGGCCTATGCCGCCGAACAAGGCGCCAACCCGCTGACCGTGGCCAAGGCCTATCAGCAGTTCCAGAACGACGGGCTGGTCGAGGTGCAGCGCGGGGTCGGGATGTATGTGGTGGAAGGCGCAGCCGAGCGCCTGCGCGCGGCGGAGCGGGCTCGCTTCCTCGATCAGGAGTGGCCTGAAATCCGGGCGCGAATGGAGCGCCTCGGGGTCGACGCAGCCGCCTTGCTGGAACGCGCCTAACCAACGATTGTATGAAAACGACATAACGGTCGATTGCACTTCCATTGCAACTTTGGCACATTGCCGCGGGGGACGCAGTTGGGGGTAACAGGCTTGTGCCAGCGCAAGCCGGAATGTCCGGTCGGGAGCGCCGGACATTCGACGGGAGTGATGCAATGATCCGTTCCGAATTGGTCCTGGCGCTCGCCAAGGACAATCCTGACCTCAAGGCCGACGAGGTCGAGAAAGTCGTCGATGTCTTTTTCGACGAGATTACCAATCGCCTGGTCGACGGTGGGCGGGTCGAGTTGCGCGGTTTCGGCGCCTTTTCCACCCGTGCGCGTGAAGCCCGGCAGGGCCGCAATCCGCGTACCGGCGAATCTGTGCCGGTTCCGGGCAAGCGGGTACCCTATTTCAAGCCGGGCAAGGAAATCCGCGACCGGCTCAATTCGGATTGATCGCAGCCCGTCTGAATCCGCATCAGACTCCATCCATCGCACAGCTTGCGTTTCAATACGCCCTCGGTAGGGCAGCTCAATTGCAAAGCGGGTGTGGCGGAATGGTAGACGCCGGGGACTTAAAATCCCCTGATCCTTGATCGTGCGGGTTCGAGTCCCGCCACCCGCACCACTCCCTGGGAACCACCTCCTGCACACCGCCAATCCGCCCTACGGGCAAGCCCTGGTACAGGCTTAGGCGGTTGTTTACCCAAATCCGCCCATACCACGGCCCGAAACAACGGCAGGAATATCATGGTCCGCCCGGGGAACCGGACGCGCCGTGGATGGCGGGGTTATGGAACGCAGTGCGGTAGAACCCAAAGGGCCGGAAATGGAGGTCACCTCTCGGGAGCAGCGTGCCGCGCCGCGAGTCATGCTGCTGATCCGACCAGCCAAGCTGCTCACCCCGGAAGGGGAATTCGTCTGTGTCATCCGTGACGTTTCGGCAACCGGCATCAGTGTGCGGCTGTTTCATCCGCTGCCCGCCGGACAAATCGCCACGCTGGAAACCGAAACAGGTATGCGGGTCGCAATGCAGCGCGTCTGGGCGCGCGAAACCGAGGCAGGTTTCCGGTTTGATCGTCAGATCGACGTCGCCGCGTTGATCAACGAGATCGGGGCCTATCGCAAACGCCGCCTGCGCCTGGCTATCGAACTGCCGGTAACGGTATCGTTTCTCGGGCAAAGTCACCCGGCGGTGATCCACAACCTGTCACAGCAGGGTGCCCGGATCGATTGCGACGCGCGCCTGGCCCTGGCCCAACTGGTTCGCCTCACCTCAGATTATCTGCCCGAAATTCGCGCGCAAGTCCGCTGGCGACGCGAGAACCGCTATGGCCTCGTGTTCGAAGACACATTTTCGCTGGGTGAATTCGCGCAGATGGCCGCCCTGCTGCAAAGCCCGTCGCTGCTTGGCCGTTAATCATCTGCTTACCAATTTCGTTCACTTGCCGATGACCGGCCATGCCGGGATCAACGGGGGCATCGGACTATGACGAAAGCTGGCGCGCTGACAGTGGACGTGGCCATCATCGGTGCAGGGCCGGCGGGGCTGACGGCCGGGTACCTGCTGACGAAGGCCGGCAAGACGGTCGCCATCATCGAAAAGGATGCGACCTACGTCGGCGGGATCAGCCGTACCGAGGAATTCCAGGGCTATCGCTTTGACATTGGCGGACACAGGTTCTTCTCGAAGTCACAGCAGGTGGTCGACCTTTGGAACGAGATCCTGCCCGACGACTTCATCCAGCGACCGCGGATGAGCCGGATCTACTACGAGGGCAAGTTCTACAGCTATCCGCTGCGCGCGTTCGAGGCGCTATGGAACCTGGGCCTGTGGCGCTCGACGGTCTGCATGGCCAGCTACCTGCGCTACAAGCTGTTTCCGGTCCGCACCGTGAACAGCTTCGAGGACTGGACCACCAACCAGTTCGGGCAGAAGCTCTATTCGATCTTCTTCAAGACCTACACTGAGAAGGTGTGGGGTATGCCGTGCGACGAGATGAGCGCGGACTGGGCCGCCCAGCGCATCAAGGGCCTGAGCCTGTGGGGCGCCGTCGTCGATGGCCTCAAGCGCAGCCTCGGCCTCAACAAGGCTCCCAACGACGGGCAGGCGGTCAAGACCCTGCTGGAAACCTTCCGCTACCCGCGCCTTGGCCCGGGCATGATGTGGGATGCCGCGCGCGACAGGATCATCGCCAGCGGCAAGGGCCGCGTGCTGATGGGCCATGCACTGGAACAGTTGGCGAGCGATGGCAACGACGGCTGGCGCATGACGGCCAACGGCCCCGATGGCAAAGTGGTGATCACCGCCACTCATGCGATCAGCTCGGCACCGATGCGAGAACTTGCCGCGCGCCTCCATCCGCTGCCCGACACCACGCTCAACGCGGCCCGGCTAAAGTACCGCGACTTCCTCACCGTCGCATTGATGGTTGAGGGCGAGGACCTGTTCCCCGACAACTGGATCTACATCCACGACAGCAAGGTGAAGGTTGGCCGGGTGCAGAACTTCCGCAGCTGGTCGCCGGAGATGGTGCCGGACGAGGCGATGGCCTGCGTTGGCCTGGAATACTTCTGCTTCGAAGGCGACGGGCTGTGGTCGACGGCCGATGCGGACCTGGTCGAACTCGCCAAGAGCGAGATGGCGATCCTCGGACTGGTCGATCCGGCGCGGGTGCGCGGCGGGGCAGTGGTGCGGCAGCAAAAGGCCTACCCGGTCTATGACGAGGATTACGCCGCCAATGTCGCCGCGATGCGGCAGGAACTGGAGCATCGGCATCCGACGCTGCATCTGGTCGGCCGCAACGGGATGCACCGCTACAACAACCAGGACCACGCAATGATGACCGCGATGCTGACGGTGGAGAATATCCTCGCCGGCCAGCGGGTCTACGACACCTGGTGCGTCAACGAGGATGCCGAGTACCACGAGGCTGGAGACGAAGGGGCGCAAGGCACCCTGCCCGCGCGTGAAACGGTCACCCCCGATCAGGCGGCAGCGCTGGCATCGGTACGTGATGTGCCCGAACGCATCAAGCCTTCAGCGACGGCGGGTCGCGAAGCGGCCTGATCGCCGCCTCTGCGCGCGGTCGGCGCAAGCACAATAGCAGGATCGCGCACCCGGTCAGCGGCACCAGCGGGGTGGCGGTGAAGAACCACATGCCCGGCAGGGCCATAACGGCCAGCAGGGCGAGCCGCTCGTACCGCTCCAGCGGCTGGGTGAGGAGGAAGGCCGCCGCAGCGGTCAGCATGGTGCAGTCGTAGAGGAACGAATAGGGTGTCACCAGCGCGGTGGCGGCAATCACGGCAGCAGCCTGTACCGGGTAGGCTACCCGGCGCCACACGACTGCCACCAGCATGCCCAAGACAGCAATGGCGAACACGGCATGAACCGCCAGTCCGGGGCCGAGCGGCAGGGCATTGATCACGATCGCCAGCACCGACTGCATTTTCCCGCCAATGATCGTGTCGGTCCGGCTGGCGACAATCGCGGCAATCTCGCCGCTGGCGACGATGTAGCCCGACCACAACGGCAGGCCCCACAGAACGAGGGTCGTCAGGACCATGATGGCCAAAGTGGCGCTGGCCGCCGCGATGGCCTGCCAGTCCCGCCGGACCAGCAGGAACAGCGCCAGCGCGAGCCCCAGATGCGGCTTGACCGCCAGCAGGCCGAACAGCACCCCGGCCAGGACCGGACGGCGCGGTAGCAGCACCAGCCCACCCGCCAGCGCGGCGGCGGTGAGGAACCCGTTCTGCGCCAGCAGCAGCGTCTGGCTCGCGCCGCCCCAGGCCAGCGCCATGGCCAGCGCGGCCGGCGTGTCGCCGACGATCTTGCGCAAGACAGTGAACCACAGGGCCAGCCCCGCCAGCAGGTAGGCCGCAAGCGCCGCGCCGTAGGGCAGCAGCCCGAGTGGCGCGATCAGCAGAAACGAGGTCGGAGGATATCCGTAGGTCAGCCCGCTGGCCGCGGGTCGCTGGATCAGGCTGGCGTAATAGCTCTCGTGCAGGGCGTGCTCATAAACCAGCGCTGGCGTGCCCTCGAGCACGCGCACAGCGGCCGCCCACACCGGAGCGAAGTCAGTGATGACGACCTGGCCGTTGTCCGCCAGCGGCCACCGCCCGACCGACGCGAGATAGGCCAGCATGGCCACCGTGCCCAGCGCCAGCACGCCCCAATAGGTCCGGTTCAGCGCGCGATCCTGCATTGTTCCCCCAATTCGGGTCCGACTAGCCCGCGCTTGACGGTTTGTTAACCAGAAACGGCAAGAACCGTGCAACCGTCCAGGCGGATTGGCAGGGGGCATAGGTGCGCAATCTTTTCATCCGGTTGTCCGATGCGCGGCTGGTCCGGTATGGCTTGGCCAGTGTCGCTGCGCTGGCAATCGATATGGGCACGTTCCTTGCCTTGCTCGCCACCGGCCTTGCGGCCGCAGCGGCCTCGGCGCTGGGCTATTCGATCGGGATTGTGACGCACTGGCTGATTTCCAGCCGGGCCGTGTTCATCGGCCGGGTGGCAGGCCGGGGGCCGGACCGCACGCGGCAGAAGGCCCTGTTCGTCGGCTCGGCACTGATCGGGCTCGCGCTGACGACGCTTATTGTCGGCGCAGGCGAGCAGGCCGGGTTTGACCCGCGCTTGGCCAAACTGGTCGCAATCGCCGCAAGCTTTACTACCACCTGGCTCCTGCGTAGTCGGATCGTGTTCCGCACCGCAGCCTGAGGTCAGGCGGGGCGGAACCGCAAGGCCACCCCGTTGATGCAGTGCCGCTTGCCGGTCGGACGCGGGCCGTCATTGAAGATATGCCCCAGGTGCCCGCCGCAATCGGCGCAATGCACCTCAGTGCGGGGATAGCCGATCTTGTAGTCGGTCGAGGTGCCCACGGCCCCGCTGTCATGTGCTTTCCAGAAACTGGGCCAGCCGGTGCCGCTGTCGTACTTCGCTGCCGAGGCATAGACCGGGTTGTCACACCCGGCGCAGTGGAACGTGCCCCGGCGCTTTTCCTTGTCCAGCGGCGAGGTGAAGCTGCGCTCGGTCCCGGCCTGACGCAGCACGTAATACTGGTCGCGCGTCAGCCGCTTCTTCCATTCGGTATCGCTCAGCGTGACCGGGAAGGTCTTGGCCTCGGCCCGGCCGCACCCGCCCAGCGCTACGGCTGCTCCGCTGAAGCCAAGCCAGCCCAGCATCGTGCGTCGGTCAGATGAAGTCATTGCGCCAATCCCTTGTCTTGTATCCTTAGCAGATACGCGGATCGGTCGGCAAAAGTTTCAGGAGCCGGGGTTTCAGAAGCTGGTGATTTCGACCTCGAGCTTGCGAAAGCCGTGGACGAAATTGGCCTGCACCCGCTCGACATCGCCCGCCACATGCACCCGCATGCGCCGCTTGTGCATTTCCTCCAGCAGAACCTTCAGCTGCAACTCGGCCAGGCGCGCCCCGACGCAGCGATGAATGCCGTAGCCGAACGAGAGGTGCCGCCGCGCGTTCTCGCGGGTGATGTCGAGCTTGTCCGGATTTTCGAACACTTCGCTGTCGCGGTTGGCTGAGAGGTACCACAGGATCAGCTTGTCCCCGGCCTTCAGCTGTTCGCCGAACAGCTCGTGATCTTCGGTGACGGTGCGCCGCATGTGCGCCAGCGGGGTCTGGAAGCGAATGCATTCCTGCACGGCGTTGGGGATCAGACCGGGGTCCTGCTCGAACAGCTTGCGCTGGTCGGGGAAAGTATCGAAGCCATGGATGATCCCGCTCATGGTGTTGCGGGTGGTGTCGTTGCCGCCGACGATCAGCAGCACCAGGTTACCCATGAATTCGCGCGGGCTCATCTGGTTCATCGCCGGCGAGTGGATCATCATCGAGATCAGGTCCGATCCCGGCTCTTCCTGGCTGCGCTGCATCCACAGCTGCTGAAAGTACAGGGCCATTTCCTGCAGCACGATCTCGCGGTCCTCGGACAGTTCCTTGACCAGCGCCAGCTCGGTATCGCCCGCCCAGTCGCTCCAGAACGTCAGCAGGTGGCGGTCTTCCCACGGAAAGCCGAACAGGATCGCCAGCATGCCCGTCGTCAGCTCGATCGAGACGGTCTCGACCCAGTCGAACACCTGCCCGCGCGGCAGGCTGTCGAGCAGTTCCGCGGTGCGCTGACGCACCTCGGCTTCCATGTCGGTGATTTCGCGCGGGGTGAACTTGGGCGCGACGGTGCGACGCTGGCCGGTGTGCTTGGGCCGGTCCATCGCGATGAACATCGGCAGTTCGCGCCCTTCGACATCGACTTCGCGCTCGAGAATCGTGATGCCGCCATGCTCCCAACTCGATGAATAGAGTTCGGGCAAGGCCTCGATATGCTGGATCGCCTTGTGCGAGACCACGTTCCAGTAGGCGCCGTAAGGGCTGCGGGGCACATAGTGCAGCGGGCCCTTGGCGCGCATCTCCGCAAAGATCGGCTGCCACCGGTCCTCGACGTAGATGTCGCTGCGGCTGACGTCATAGGGATGTTCGTGCGGCGGCATCGCCTGCGGGTTGTGGGCGACGAAATCATTCAATGCCTGATAAGCGGTCGGCGCGGTGCGCCATTGCGGTTTGCCGGGGGCGCCGGTTTCCGGGGCAAGGGTGGCCATGCATGCTCTCCTGCTGCGCTCCCCTTAGCTGGGGAGTCGCGTCGCACGGATTGCACCCGTTACTTACCGCAATGTCAATAGCCAGTTGCGAATCGAGACTTACGCGGCTGCTTTCCGCCCGAACCACCGCCGCTTGCCCGCGCCTTGGGGCCCCGACTGCATGACGCGGCGGCGGAACAACGTCGCCCCGCCTCTCACCAGCAGCGCCACGAACAGCACCTGCCATGCCAGCGCCAGCAGGTGCGGCCACACCGCCGGCTCAGTCGCCGCGCGGGCGAGCATCGCGAACGGCGAACTGAGCGGAAACACCGAGGCGGCAAGTTCATGCCACGATCCCGGCTTGGCGAGCGCATAGCTGGCGAAGAAGAACACCAGCAGTTGCAGCATGGTCACCGGCATCGACAGGGTCTGCACCTCGCGCACGGTCGACGCCATCGCGCCGATCGTCAGGAACAGCGAGCCGAGCAGCAGGTAGCCCATCGCGAAGTAGATCACCCCGAGGACGAAGAACAGCGGCCAGCCGACCGCAGGTTCGGTCAGGGTGCCCATGTTCACAGCGCCGCTGGCGAAGGCGAGCGCACCCGTGCTGCCCCAGACGAGAATTCCGACAAAGGATACCGCGAGCATGGCAAACAGCTTGCCCAGGAAGACCGCGTCCATCGGGATCGCGGCGGCGAGGATCTCGATGATCTTGTTGCCCTTCTCCTCGACCAGATTGGACAGCACCATCCCGGCCAGCAGCATGATCAGCAGGAACAGCAGCAACTGGCCCGCCTGTGCAGTGCGCAGCCGGTCGGCCTTTTCGCTCGCCCCGCTGGAGGCGACGATCTGGCTCTCGACCGTGGGGAAGGGCAGCGGCGCGGCGCTGGCAGCACCGGCGGCGATCAGCGCCACCCGGCCCGACAATCGCTCGACCTGAACCTCGGTGCCGGTCAGAACCGGGGCGGTCGGGGTACCGGTAACGATAGCAGCATAGTCGCCCTTGCGTTCTTCCAGCAGGGCGCGGGCATCGAATTCGGCGCTCGCACCGGGCACGGTGACCATCTCGGGCAGGACAGGGCCCAGCTCCTTCACCAGCCGTTCGTGTGCGGAAAGCATGGCAGCGTTGTCGGCTTCGCTCATGGCGACGCCGATGGCGCTGCTGCTGGCCTGCTGCTGAACCTCGCTGCCGATCCCGCCCGCGAGCAACCCGACCATGACCGGGAACAGCGGCCCGAGGAGGAAGAAGATGAACGCCCGGCTGAACAGGATGGCGATGAAGTCGCGCCGGGCGATGACATAGGCGGCCTGCCAGATCGACAGCCGCGACCGGGTGGTGGTCATGCTCATGCGGCCTCTCCTTCGCTCGCCCGGCCCATTTCGCGCGCCACCGCCTCGCCCGCAATGTGGACGAAGGCATCATGCAGTCCGGCGCGCTCGATCGACAGCGACAGGATGCCGGCCTCGCCTTCGATCAGCGCGCGCAGCAATGGCTCGATCCCGCTCTCGGGCAGGGAGAAATTCCAGTAGTCGCCCTCGCGGCGCACGTCGGCGGGCAGGGCTTTGAGCCAGCGACCTTCGCGCGCCCGCGTCTCCAGCCGCACTTGTGCCGGGATCCGGTCGCGCGCTTCGTCGACCTTGCCCGCAAACGGCACCTTGCCCCCGGCTATGATCGCTACGCCTTCGCACAGGCGCTCGGCATGGGCGATGACGTGGGTGGAGAAGATGACGGTGGTACCTTGCTCGGCGAGGCCGCGAATCAGACGTTCGAGCTTGCCCTGGTTGATCGCATCGAGCCCGCTGAACGGTTCGTCGAACACCACCAGCCGGGGTTGATGGACCAGCGTGCCGAGCAGCTGCACGGTCTGCGCCATGCCCTTGGACAGCTGGCGGATCTGCTTGTCGGCAGCATGGCCCATGCCGTGCCCTTCGAGGAGTTCACGGCCCCGCTCGCGGCCGACCTTCAGCGGCACGCCGCGCAACGCGCCCATGAACGCGATCGCCTCGTAGGCTTTCATCGCCGGGTACAGGCCGCGCTCTTCCGGCAGGTAGCCGACCAGGCGGGCGATATCCTGCGGGTTGTCGTGGCCGAACATCCGCCGGGTGCCCTCGTCCGGCTCAATGATGCCCAGCAGCATCCGCAGCGTGGTGGTCTTGCCCGCGCCATTGGGGCCGAGAATGCCGTAGATCGCCCCTTCGGGCACGCTGATGTCGACGCCATTGACCGCCGTCATACCGTCGAACCGCTTGACCAGCCCACGCGCCTCGATCGCCAGTGCAGCCTGCCCGGGTGTGGTTCGTGTTAGATCGCCTGTCGCCATATCCATGCTGCGCGGTTAACCTTGGCCGATGAACGAGGGCAACCCCAAGCATGGTTAACGGCGCGGCAGCACTTGCGCTCGAGCAGCGCCTCAAGGCCGAGGCCACCCGGCTCGGGTTTGCGGCCTGCGGCATTGCCCCAGCCGAGGACGACCCCGTCCGCGCGGCGCGGCTGGCCGAGTGGTTGCAGCTGGGGCACCATGGCTCGATGGGCTGGATGGAAGACCGCGCTGACGTAAGGCGCGGCCCGCAGGCGATGTGGCCCGAGGCCAGGAGCGTGATTGCGCTGGGCATGAGCTATGCGCCGGAACACGATCCGCTCGTTCTCGAAGGCCAGCCGGACCGGGCGCGGATTTCGGTCTATGCACAGGGCCGCGACTATCACGATACGGTCAAGAAAGCGCTGAAGGCGCTCGCCCGGTGGCTGGTCGAGCAGGCGCCGGATACGCAGTTGAAGGTGTTCGTCGACACCGCCCCGGTGATGGAAAAGCCGCTGGGTCAGGCAGCGGGGCTTGGGTGGCAGGGCAAGCACACCAACCTTGTCAGCCGCGAGCATGGCAGCTGGCTGTTCCTTGGCGCAATCTACACCACGCTCGCGCTCGCACCCGATGGCGAGCATCCCGACCGGTGCGGATCGTGCGACGCCTGCCAGTCCGCTTGCCCGACCAAGGCCTTCCCCCGGCCTTACCGGCTCGATGCGCGGCGGTGCATTTCCTACCTCACCATCGAGCACAAGGGCGCGGTGGCAGAGGAATTCCGCGCGGCGCTCGGCAACCGGATCTACGGCTGCGACGATTGCCTGGCAGTGTGCCCATGGAACAAGTTTGCCGACAGCGCCGCGCGCCATCTCGCGTTCGTGCCGCGAGAGGAACTGGTCGCGCCGCGGCTGGCGGAGTTCCTGGCGCTCGACGATGCGGGCTTTCGCGCACTGTTTTCCGGCTCTCCGATCAAGCGGATCGGCCGGGCCCGGTTCGTGCGCAATTGCCTTTACGCCGCGGGCAACAGCGGCGAGGCGGCACTGGTCGCGCCGGTGCGCGCGCTGGTCAACGATCCCGACCCCGCCGTGGCGGACGCCGCGCGTTGGGCGCTCAACCGGCTGGCAGCAGCTCCTTGAGCGGCACGTCCGGGTCAGCCAGTAGCGCAAGATCGGGCATGGCCCGGGCCTCGACCAGCTTGCGCCCCTGGACATAATCCTTGGTCGCATTGACGCAGTCGAGCGCGATCACCCGCCCGCCCTTCAGGTAGACCACCGAGAACGAACGGTTGGCCGGATCACCGCGGACGACGGTGGCGTCATAGCCGAGCGACAGCCCGGCGGTCTGCAGCTTGAGGTCGTACTGGTTGGACCAGAACCACGGGAACGCGCGGTAGGGCACTTCCTCGCCGCAAATGTGCTTTGCGGCTACGGTCGCCATGTCATTGGCGTTCTGGACCGATTCGAGCCGGATCACCGCGCCCTCGGCGTGAACGCTGGCATGGGCGGCGCAATCACCGACGGCGTAGACATCATCCAGCGTGGTGCGGCAGAATTCGTCGACATCGACCCCGTTGCTGCCCGCTGCGCCTGCCAGCAGTAGGGGTGCCACGGACGGCACGATCCCGATCCCGACCACCACCATATCGGCCGGAATCGTCTCCCCGGTCGACAAGGTCACGCCGCTCACCTTGCCGTTGTCGCCTGTCAGCCCTTCGACCCCGGTTTCCAGCCGCAGATCGACCCCGTGGGCGCGGTGCTCGGCTTCGTAGAATGCGCTCAGTTCAGGGCCGGCGACCCGGGCGAGGACGCGCGGGAGCATTTCGACCAGGGTGACATCGCAGTCGAACTTGCGCAGCACCGCGGCCGCTTCCAGCCCGATATAGCCGCCGCCGATGACCACCACCCGCTTCGCACCTTCGGCCAGCGATGCGCTCATCGCGTCGACGTCGGCGCGGGTGCGCACGCCGTAAACGCCGGCGCAATCGGCCCCTTCGCACGACAGCCGCCGCGGATCGCCACCCGCCGCCCAGATCAGCTTGCCGTATTCGAGCGTGCTGCCATCCGCGAGCGTCAGGCAATGCGCCGCCGCATCGACCGAGGTGACTTCGGTCGAGAGGCGCAAGGTGACCGACTTGTCAGCCCAGAACTGGACGGGGCGAATCATGATCCGCTCGAACGGCTTGTCCCCGGCGAAGTATTCCTTGGACAGCGGCGGACGCTCGTAAGGCGGCTCGCTGTCGCGCCCGAGCATCAGGATCGAGCCCTCGAACCCGGCCTGCCGCAGGGCGATGGCGGCCTGTGCGCCGCCATGCCCGGTTCCCACGATGATCACGTCCGCCCGTTCCATAGGGCAAGCGGTTTGCCGCAAACCGGCCCGACGTCAACCCGTCAGGCCAGCCTCACCGCGCGAGCAGGTTGCGCGCCATGCTGGCGATCTGGGCGAGCATCGCCGGGGCAACTGGGGTCTGTGCCTGCGCCCGCGAGACCATCGCGCGGAACTGGCGTACCGCCACGGCATGGTCCTCGACCCACCGCTCGACCATACCGGCGATGTCCTTCGCTGCCCCCTTGCGCCGGGCGAGCCGCCGCAGCAGGTCCAGCCGCATCTGCTGGAAATCGCGCGCCAGGCCATCGACCAGCAGCCGCTCCCACACATCGGAGGGGTTCATCAGCGCGGCGGTCGACTGCGCCCAGTCGAGCCCGAGCGCGGTTCCGACCCCGGTGAAGCCGCGGGTCAGCGCTGCAGGGCCAATCCCGGTGTCCAGGGCCAGCCGCGCAAGGCCGATCGAGCCGTCCATGTCGTAGAGATGGGCGACCCGGACGGCCAGCTTGTCCGGCGCCCCGGCATCGGCAAAGCTCTGGCGCAGGCGATGCGACTGGCTGCGCGATTCGGCCGACAGGAGCTCGCCGGTGCCATCGGACAGCACCTTTACACCCTTGCCCAGTTCCGCCACCAGCGATGCCGGGGCCACCAGTCCGGCCGAAGTGCGCAGGACATCCGACATTAGATTGCCAACCGCCGCTGCCAGCCGGTCGAACAGCATCACCCGCGCCGATTCGGGCATCACTGCCGTTTCCAGATCGCCCCACAACCGGTCCAGCCCGAACAGCTGCTCGACTGCGACGAAGGCGGCGGCGACATCGCTGAGGTCGACCCCCTCTTCCTCGGCCAGCTCGAACGGATGGATCACGCCCAGACGGTTGACAATCCGGTTGGCCAGCTTGGTGGCTACGATTTCACGGCGCAGCCGGTGGCCGGCAATCTGCGCCTTGAACTTGCCGCGCATCGGCGCCGGGAACGCTCCGAACAGCGTCGCTTCCAGCGCCGGATCGTCCGCCAGCGGGCCATGCTCGATCGCGTCCTGCAGTACCAGCTTGGCCGAGGACAGCAGCACCGCCAGTTCAGGGCGGGTCAGGCCCTGCCCTTCGGCGGCGCGGCGCAGCAGGGTCTGGCTGTCCGCCAGCCCTTCGGTCCGCCGGTCGAGGTTGCCGCTCGCCTCGAGCGTCTCGATCAGGTGGATCTGCGAGGCCATCGCCCGCGCGCCCCCGGCCTGCGCGATCGACAGCGCGAGCGCCTGCAAGCGGTTATCTTCCAGCACGATCCCGGCGACTTCGTCGGTCATTTCCGCGAGCAGCCTGACCCGCGCCTTTTCCGACAGCTTGCCCGCGCGCTTGGCTGCGGCCAGCGCGATCTTGATGTTGACCTCGTTGTCGGAGCAGTCGACCCCGGCCGAATTGTCGATGAAGTCGGTGTTGATCCGCCCGCCGGCGAGAGCATATTCGATGCGGGCGGCCTGGGTGGTGCCGAGGTTGGCCCCCTCCCCGATCACCCTGGCGCGCACCTCGCCCGCATCGACGCGCAGTGCGTCATTGGCCGGATCGCCGACCGCGACGTTGTTCTCGTGAGCAGCCTTCACATAAGTGCCGATCCCGCCAAACCACAACAGGTCGACCGGCGCCCTGAGAATGGCGGAAATGATTGTGTCAGGCTCGTACTCGCCAGCCTCCAGGCCGATCGCCTGCGCCGCTGCCTTGGGCAGTTTCACGCTCTTGGCGCTGCGCGGCCAGACGCCGCCGCCTTTCGAAATCAGCGCCTTGTCGTACTCGTCCCAGCTCGACCGGGGCAATGCGAACATCCGGCTGCGCTCCTTCCAGCTCGCCGCCGCATCGGGTTCCGGGTCGATGAAGATGTGCCGGTGGTCAAACGCGGCGACCAGCAGGATAGCTTTCGACAGCAGCATGCCGTTGCCGAACACGTCGCCAGACATGTCACCGCAGCCCGCCACCCGCACCGGATCGCGTTGCACGTCCACGCCCATTTCGAGGAAATGCCGCTGGACCGAGACCCATGCGCCCTTGGCCGTGATCCCCATCGCCTTGTGGTCGTAGCCGTTCGAGCCGCCGCTGGCGAAAGCGTCGTCGAGCCAGAAGCCCTGCGCCTCGGCAATCGCATTGGCGACGTCGGAGAACTTGGCGGTGCCCTTGTCCGCCGCGACCACGAAGTAGGGATCCTCGCCGTCGGTGATCACCACCCCGGCCGGGTGGACGACCTTGTCGTTGACGATGTTGTCGGTCACCGACAGCAGCGTGCGGATGAAAACCTCGTAGCTCGCCTGACCTTCGGCGGCCCAGCCGTCGCGGTCGAGCGCGGGGTCGGGCAATTGCTTGGGGTAGAACCCGCCCTTTGCCCCGGTCGGCACGATCACCGCGTTCTTGACCCGCTGCGCCTTCATCAGGCCGAGGATTTCGGTGCGGAAATCGTCGCGCCGGTCGGACCAGCGCAGGCCGCCACGCGCGACCGGGCCGGAGCGCAGGTGGATGCCCTCGACCCGGCGCGAATAGACCCAGATCTCGCGCCATGGCACCGGCTTGGGCAAGCCAGGCACCCGCGCGCTGTCGATCTTGAACGCCAGCGCCTCGATGCCCGCCGGGGCGAAGGCATTGGTCCGCAGGATCGCTTCGATCAGCGCGAAGTAGAGCCGCAGCAGTCGGTCATCATTGATCGCAGAGACCTTTGCGAGGCCCTGCCGGATCGCGGCCCGGGCCTCGTCCGCAGCGGCGGAACGCTTGCCAGGGTAAGCCGGGTCGTGCTGCGCGCGGAACAGAGCAATAAGGCCGCGCGTGACCGCCGGTGCACGGTCGAGCGCGTCGACGACCGTGTAGATCGTGTAGCCCATCCCGGTCTGCCGCAGATAGCGGTAGAACGCGCGCAGCCAGTCGGCCTCCTGCGCGGACAGACCCGTGCCCGCGACCAGGCGGTTGAACGGATCGTTTTCCGCATGCTGGTTGAGCACGCTGGCAATCGCCTGCTCGATCTCGTCGGCGCGCCCCAGCAGGACGGCTGAGGTGTAGCCCGGGGGGAGCTGCAGGCGGAAATCGTGGATCGTCCCCAGCCGCCCTTCATCGAGCGGGGTGGGGTTTTCCGACAGGACCCGGAACCCGAAGTTTTCCAGCGCGGGCACCGCATCGGACAGCGGCAGCGCGCCGCGGTGGGCATAGAGCTTGAGGCGCAGTTCGGTGTCGCCATCGTGCTCCATCCGGAACAGGCGCGCATCGCGCGAGCTCGCATGGATGCCAGTGTCGCCCTCGGCGCTCTGGCTATGGCGCAGACGGACGATGTCGAGCGCCGCCTCCCGCGCGCCATAGGCGGCACGGTAGGCGGTGGGGAAAGCATCCGCCAGCCGCCCGGCGAGCGCCGCGGCGCGGCCCTGCTCCATGGTCTGGGCCAGTTCTGCCTCGACCGCCTCGCTCCAGCCGCGCAGCATGGTCTGGAGCTGCTGGTCGAGCGCGGCCTCGTCATGCGAGGTACCCGTGCCACGAAGGTCGAGCACGAACCGCAGGGTCGCCAGCGTGCTCCCCTCCACCTCCAGGCTCCAGTCGAGCAGGTCGGCCCCTGTCCCTTGTTCGAGCAGCTGCTGGATCTGCAACCGCACCTGGGTCGACAGCATGTCGCGCGGCAGCCACACGAACGCGAACAAGTGGCGGGCGAGTGGCGCCTCGACCAGCGCCAGACGCGGGCGGGGCCGGTCGACCAGGCTCATCATGGCGGTCGTGACACGCTCGATATCGCGGCTGGAAAACCCGATCAGTAGATCGTGCGGCAGCGCGGTGAGGGCATGGACCAGCGCCTTGCCCGCGTGGCCGGACGGGCTGAATCCCAGTTCCCCCATCAGGTCCGCGACGTGCGCGCGCAGGACCGGAACCTCGCTCGGCGGGGCGGCCATGGCCGCACTGGTCCACACGCCTGCATGGACCGACAGCGCGGTCACTTTGCCCCCTTCGCGGATCGGCACGATGAACAGGTCGAGCGGGACACGCCGATGGACCAGTGCGATCCGGTTAGCCTTGATCACCAGAAACTCGCGCCCGGCCCCTTTGCCGCCCTGCTCGAACCAGGCGAAGGCGCTGTCGTAGCTGTTGTCGGCCAGCAGTTCGCGTGCGCTCCGGCGGCAGATGCCGAGGGCGCCGGTCTGGCTTCCATCGCGATGGCGCACGAGGTGGCCAAGCTGGGTCAGCATCCCGCTTTCGAGCCATTCGAGCAGGGCCGCAGCCTCACGGTCGGCCAGACGGTCGGCATCGGCGCGCATGGCGGCGCGCAATTTCGGCCAGTCGCGCACGGCGACGTGCACGTCAGCCAGGGTCTGGCGCAAGGCCCTCTCGAGTTCGCGGCGCTGGCGGGCGTCGACCCGGTCGGCCTCGATATAGATCAGCGATTCGCGCACGGCCTGCGCGTCGTCGGCCAGCGCTTGGAGCGTGCCATCAGCGCTGCGCACGACCCCGGCGACCGGGTGAACCAGCCGGTCGATCGCCAGGCCCTGCGCCGCGATCGCCGCCGCGACCGAATCGACCAGGAACGGCATGTCGTTATTGACGAGCGCAATCCGGGTCATCCGCCGTGTCTCTGTGGCAGAGGCGATCTGGACCACCGGCTCGCCCGCCTCGCGGCGCGCAGCAGCATCGACCATGAAGGCTGCGGCATGATCGAGTTCTTCGGCTGAGAAGGGGGTGTCGCCGGGGAGAACGGCCTCGCGCATCAAGGCTGCGAACGCCTGCGTCAATGCGCTGTCGGCGCTGCGTCGGCGCGGCGCGGCAGCGCCCGACTGCTTCGGGGTGGAAGCGCGCGTGGGGGAAGCCCCCTTGGTGGAAGCCATTCGTCCTGCTCCGCGGGGCGTGTTCGCCCTCATCATATTATTGCTGCACTTTGCAACAATCCTGCGCTGATAGGCTTTCCCTCGGACGAGGGCAAGCCGTGCGATCATGGTGCTTAGCAGAGCAATCGTGTCCGGCGTAAGACTTTGCGCCTGCGTAGTGTTACGACAACGCTTCCGTCGTCAGTTCGAGCGAGCGGATCCGCGCGGCAGGATCGAATGTCGAACCGGACACGATGATTTCATCAGCCTGGGTGCGCACAATGAACTGGTCCACGGCCTGGCGCACTGTTTCCGGTGAACCGATCGCGCTGGCCTGCCCGAGATGGGCCAGCATGGCCTGCGCCGGGGCCGGCAGTGCGGCGCGGTAACCGGGCACCGGCGGCGGCAAACGACCCGGCTGGCCGCTACGCAACCGGACGAAGCTCTGCGCCTGCGAGCTGGCGATCAGCTCCGCCTCGTCATCGGTGTCCGCGCACAGGACCGACATGGCGACCATCACATGCGGCTGCGCCAGTTGCGCGCTCGGCTGGAATTCGCGCCGATACAGCGCCAGTGCCGCATCGAGGTGGTCGGGCGCGAAATGCGCCGCGAAGGCATAAGGCAGGCCCATCAGCGCGGCGAGCTGCGCCCCGAACAGGCTGGAGCCGAGCAGCCACATCTCGACCTCTGCGCCCAGCCCGGGGCAAGCGCGGATCGGCAGTTCCGGTTCGCCGGTAAACAGCGCGCGCAGCTCGGCCACATCGTGCGGAAACGCCTCGGCGGCGCGGTGGAGGTCCTTGCGCAGCGCGCGTTGCAGTTCCGGCCCGGCGCCCGGCGCACGGCCCAGCCCGAGGTCGATCCGCCCGGGAAAGAGCGCGGCCAGCGTGCCGAACTGCTCGGCGATCTGGAACGGGGTGTGGTTGGGCAGCATGATCCCGCCCGA
>ERZ1066122.1049-NODE-1049-length-24507-cov-36.978897_pt1 | contig 24507 bp, 19 predicted proteins | sample MGYA00382769_ERZ1066122 | MGnify/ENA primary metagenome ERZ1066122 (study PRJEB33369, sample SAMEA5778352) | biofilm metagenome | biome: Industrial cooling water; feature: Water cooling tower basin; material: Biofilm | place: United Arab Emirates | collected... | reverse complement strand
GCCGTGCTCCCGTTTCGTCGTACAGGGTCCCGCATCGCGAGGTGGAGGACTGACAAGAAGCAGGGGTCAGGGGTCGGGGGTCGGGGCTCAGGGAACGGCACCGCCGTTTCATGCGCCAGGGTCCGCGCAGCGGGTGGAGGACTGATACGCTCTCCAGAGATCGACGGAGCTGCCGACCGCCTCCTCGGTGCGGTTGTTGAAGTTGTTCCCGAAGCTTGGCCCGACCTGGCTCTTCATCTCGATGGCGGCGCAGAGCCGCCCGTCTCGCACGACCACCAGATCCCACTTCTTGGTGGGCCGATAGAACCCGGGGAGTTCCACGCCAGCGCGGAGGCGCAGTTCGTCGGCTGTGAAGCCCGCCTCGCGAACGACGGCGCTGAGCAGTTCGACAAACCCATCCAGGTGGCGCCCGCTCGTGACCTCGCTCCGAGCCCCGGTGTCGGAGAGGCCGCCGGCCTACTGGCGCTTCGCCGCCAGGTCTCGGGTAGACCAGTACGCGCGTACGGCGGCGCGCATGCGCCGGCGCAGCTCGTCGTCGTCGCGAAGGAAGAATGAGTCCATTCCGGCTCCTGCGGGAGGTGAACAAGAGACGGGTCAAGCTATCGCCCCCGCGGCCTCGAAGCCAACTGACTGCGCCGCCCACACCCAAGTACGCTCCTTGCACCCGCCGCCCGCCGACATCCAGAGCCGGTGACGGGGACCCGAGCGGGGGAGGGGACGATGGCGACGCGACCGTTGGAGGGGGTGCGGGTGGCGATCCTGGCGGCGGACGGGGTGGAGCAGGTGGAGCTGACGCGGCCGCGCAAGCGGCTGGAGGACGTCGGCGCGGAGGTGGAGGTCGTCTCGCTGCGGCCGGGCCGCATCCGCGCGATGAACCTGCTCTACCCCGGCCGGAAGATCCCGGTGGACCGCACCGTCTTCACCGCCGACCCGGACGACTACGACGCGCTGCTGCTGCCCGGCGGCTTCGTCAACCCGGACTTCCTGCGGCAGAGCAAGCGGGCGCTGAACTTCGTGCGGCGCTTCGACGCGGCCGGCAAGCCGATCGCGGCCCTCTGCCACGGGCCGTGGGTGCTGGTCTCCGCCGGGCTGGTGGAGGGACGGCGGCTGACCTCGTGGCCGGGCATCCGCGACGACGTCGTCAACGCGGGCGGCCTCTGGGAAGACAAGGCGGTGGTGGTGGACGGCAACTGGGTCTCCAGCCGCGGCCCGCACGACCTGTGGCAGTTCAACCGCGCGCTCGTCGAGCACTTCGGCGCGCGCGAGGACGCGCACGAGCGCCGCTACATGCTGCCGGTAGGCGAGCTGGTGGCGGGCGGGCTGGCGCTGGCGGCGGTGGGCTACGCGCTGACGCGGCTGCGGGCCGAGCGCGCGGGCGACGAGCCGGAGAGGTAGGAGCCGGAGCGGCCGCGGCTGCCACGTGTTGCCGGCAGCCGCGGCGCGCGTCATACTTAGCGCCGAACGGCCGCCCGGGCGGCCGTCGCCCGACCACCAACCCTGGGGAGCCATGCACTTCATCGACCCCGTTCGCCGGGTGCGCGGCACGCTGGTGCTCGCCGCCCTGGCTGGCGCCGCCTGCGCGCCGGCCGCTCCGCCGACCGCTGCGCCGGCGCCCGTCGCGCGCGACACCGCCGTCGCCGCGGCGCCCACGGCGCCCGCGAACAGCAGCGCGGCGCTGCTGCCGCGCACCGACACCGTGCGCGCCCGGCCGTTCGACACCGGCCGCATGTGGACGTTCGACTTCCCCCCGCTGGACTACCTGCAGCAGACCTACGGCTTCCGCCCCTCGCAGCAGTGGCTGGACAACGCGCGCATGGGCGCGCTGCGCTTCGCCAGTTGGTGCTCCGCCTCGTTCGTCTCGCCGACGGGCCTGGTGCTGACCAACCACCACTGCGCGGTGCCCACGTTCGACCCCATCCAGCAGCCGGGCGAGGACGTGCTCAGCAACGGCTTCATCGCCAGCAGCCGCGCGCAGGAGCGGCGCGTGCCGAACCTCTTCGTCGAGCAGCTCGTCAGCATCGAGGACGTCAGCGCGCAGATGATGGCGCCGCTGCAGAGCGGCTCGCGCCAGGAGCAGCTCGCGGCGCAGGCGCAGGTGCGGCAGCAGCTCACGCAGTCGAGCGACCCGAAGCTGCGCTACCAGATCGTCGAGTTCTACAACGGCGGCCGCTACGCGCGCTACGGCTACCGCCGCTACGACGACGTGCGCCTCGTCTTCGCGCCGGAGCAGCAGATGGCGTTCTTCGGCGGCGACCCGGACAACTTCACTTACCCGCGCTACGCGCTGGACTTCGCGCTCTACCGCGTCTACGACGAGAACGGCCAGCCGCTACGGCCCACGCACCACTTCCGCTTCAACCCGCAGGGCGCGCAGGAGGGCGACCCGGTTTTCGTCGTCGGCAACCCCGGCAGCACGCAGCGGCAGCACACGCTCGCGCAGTTGGAGTTCCTGCGCGACGTGCAGTACCCGGCGCAGCTCACCATCCTGCAGGCGCGCATGGACCTGATCCGCCGCATCATGCGCGAGAACCCGGAGCGCGGCAAGGAGCTGCGCGACGACTTCTTCAGCCTCTCCAACAGCCACAAGGCGATCAGCGGCCGGCTGGACGGGCTGCGCGATCCGTTCCTCTTCGCGCGCAAGGTCGACTTCGAGCGGAACTTCCGCGCCGCCGTCGCCGCGCGCCCGGAGCTGCAGCAACGCTACGGCGCGCTGTGGGACAGCCTCGCGGCGGTCCAGCAGGAGCGCGCCCGCATCGCACCGCGGCTGACCTACTCGCAGTACCTCAACGCCGGCCCGCTGGGCACCTCGCTGCTGCTGCTGCGCGCGCTGGACGCGCCGGCGATGAAGGAGCCCGCGCTGATCGCCGACACGCGCTCGCCCGCCGAAGTGCAGCAGGAGCTGGAGCTGCTGCTGCGCATCGCGCAGGAGCGGCTGGGCGCGGACGACCCGATACTGCGCGCGGTGCTCGCCGGGCGCACGCCCGAGGTCGCGGCGCGCGAGCTGGTCAGCGGCTTCACGCTGGCGGACACGGCTGCGCGGCAGCAGTTCCTGACCGGCGGCGCGGCCGGCGCCGAGGCCAGCACCGACCCGGTCATCCGCGTGGCGCGCCAACTGATGCCGCTGGTCATGGAGCTGCAGATGCAGTCGCAGGCGCTGAACCAGCGGGAGCAGGTCGCGCGCAACGCGCTCGGCCGCGCGTTCTACGAGATCTACGGCACCGACGTCCCGCCGGACGCGACGTTCACGCTGCGCCTGGCCGACGGCGTGGTGAAGGGCTACGAGGCGGGCGGCACGCTGAACCCGCCGCACACCACCTTCTACGGCCTCTACAACCGCTACAACGGCTTCGGCCGCGGCGAGAACCCGGACTTCGCGCTGCCGCGCCGCTGGCAGACGCCGCCGCGCGGGCTGGACCTGGAGACGCCCTACAACTTCGTCTCCACCAACGACATCATCGGCGGCAACAGCGGCAGCCCCATGCTCAGCAAGGACCTGGAGGTCGTTGGCCTGATCTTCGACGGCAACGTGCAGAGCCTGCCCGGTAGCTTCATCTTCGACGAGACGCAGAACCGCACCGTCTCCGTGCACGCCGCCGCAATCATCGAGACGCTGCGCGACGTCTACGGCCTGCGCGCCCTCGTCGCCGAGCTGCTCAGCGCTCCGCGCTAGGATTCGGGATTCAGGATTCGGGATTCAGGGAAGAGGCTTCCGGCTGCCAGCTACCAGCTGCCGGCAACACCTGCGGTTCGCCGGTAGCCGGCAGCCGGTAGCTGGCAGCCCAACCCCCTGAATCCCGAATCCTGAATCACTCCACTACCACCTCCTCCAGGCCCGCGGGTGCCGTGGGGAACTGCGGGCCCATCGCGGCCAGCGTGTCGGCGACGGCGCGGGCGACGGCCAGGTTGCGGAACCACTTCCGGTCCGCCGGCACCACGTGCCAGGGCGCGTGCGGCGTCGAGCAGCGGGTGAGCGCATCGGCGTAGGCGCGCTGGTAATCGTCCCAGAGGGCGCGGTCGCGCACGTCGTCGGGCGAGAACTTCCAGCGCTTCTCCGGGTCGTTCAGCCGCTTCTTCAGCCGGCGCCTCTGCTCGTCCTTCGAGATGTGCAGGAAGAGCTTGAGGAGGGTGACGTCGTTCTGGGTGAGCATGCGCTCGAAGTCGTTGATCTGTGCGTAGCGCTCGCGCCACACGGCTTCGGGCACCAACTGCTTGACGCGCACGATGAGCACGTCCTCGTAGTGCGAGCGGTTGAAGAGCGCGATCATGCCGCGTGCCGGCGTGCGGCGGTGGTAGCGCCAGAGGAAGTCGTGCGCCAGTTCCTCCTCCGTCGGCGTCTTGAACGCCCAGACGCGGCAGCCCTGCGGGTTGACACAACTGAAGACGTGCTTGACGACGCCGTCCTTGCCGCCGGTGTCCATCGCCTGCAGCACCACGAGCAGGCCGCGGCGGCTCTCGGCGTAGAGCCGCTCCTGCAGCTCGTGAATGCGCTGGCGCTCCTCGGCGAGCGCGGCTTCCGCGTCCTTGCGGCTGAACTCCGCGGGCGCGGCGGGGTCGATCGCCGAGAGATCGACGCTCGTGCCGGGCTGGATGCGCTGTACGAGCGGGAGGGCGGCGCTGGCGCGCGGCGCGGCGGTGCGCGGGATGTCCGGCATCGTGCGTGCTTCGGCTGAGGGTGACGGGCCCGGGTTCCGAGCCGCACCGCCTCGCAACAATCCCGCCGGCTTGCGGCCACGCCGGCTTGCGGCCACGGCGTGCGCCCTGCAGGGCGCGCCTGTGTTCCAGGCGCCCGCGAGTGCGGCCTGCCGGCGGACAGACACGGGAGAACGGGGGCGCGATGCGGCGGGTCTGTGTGTTCTGCGGCTCCAGCCCGGGCGCGCGCCCGGAGCACGCGCGGGCGACGCGGCGGCTGGGCGAGGCGCTGGCCGCGCGCGGGCTGGGCCTCGTCTACGGCGGCGGCAGCGTAGGGCTGATGGGCGTGCTGGCCGATGCCGTGCTCGCCGCCGGCGGCGAGGCGATCGGCGTCATCCCCCGCGCGCTGCAGGAGTGCGAAGTCGGGCACCTGGGGCTGACGGAGCTGCACGTGGTGGAGACGATGCACGAGCGCAAGGCGCGGATGGCCGCGCTGGCCGACGCGTTCGTCGCGCTGCCCGGCGGGCTGGGCACGCTGGAGGAGCTGTTCGAGGCGTGGACCTGGGGCCTGCTCGGCATCCACGGCAAGCCGCTGGGGCTGCTGGAGGTCGAGGACTTCTACGCCCCGCTGATCGCCTTCCTCGACCACGCCGTCGCGCACGGCTTCGTGCGCGAGGCGCACCGCGCCATGCTCCTGGTGGAGACGCAGCCGGGTGCCCTGCTCGACCGGCTGGCCGCGTACCGCCCGCCGCCCGTGCGGCCGTGGCTGACGCCGGGCCAGGCGTGACCGACGCGGTGGCACACGCGCTGCAGCCCGCTCGCGGCCTTGCTTCCATCCACAGCAAAGGGGCCGCGATGTCGAGTGAACTGAAGGGCCGTAGCGCCCTGGTGACGGGCAGCAGCAAGGGGATCGGCTACGCCATCGCGGAGGCGATGGTCGATGCCGGGCTGAACGTGGTGGTCTCGGCGCGCAACGCGCAGGAAGTGCAGCAGGCGGCGTCGCGGTTGAGCGAGCGCAGCGGCGGGCGAGCGGTGGGTGTCGTCTGCGACGTGCGCCGGCCCGACGAGGTGCAGGCGCTGGTGCAGCGCGCCGTGGACGAGTTCGGCGGCCTGGACGTGCTGGTCAACAACGCCGGCGTCGGGCGCTTCGCGCGCATCGACGAAATGAGCGTCGAGGACTGGCACCAGGTGCTCGACACCAACCTCGACGGTGTTTTCTACTGCTGCCACGCGGCCGTCCCGCACCTGAAGAACCGCGGCGGCGGCTGGATCATCAACATCGCCTCGCTCGCCGGCAAGAACGCGCTGCCCGGCGGCACGGCGTACAACGCCAGCAAGTTCGGGCTCGTCGGCTTCAGCGAAGCGCTCATGCTGGACGTGCGGCAGGACAAGATCCGCGTCAACTACATCATGCCGGGCAGCGTCAACACCGACTTCAGCGGCCCCGGCGGCCACAGCCGCTCCGACGCCAACGCCTGGATGATCCAGCCCGAGGACGTCGCCGCGCTGGTGATGCTGCTGCTGCGCTTCCCGGAGAACGCGCTGCCCTCGCGCATCGAGATCCGCCCCAGCCGGCCGCCGAAGAAGTGAGCACGGGCGCGGCGCGGCGGCAGCGCGCGCCGGGCACCGGAATGCGGAGGTCGGACCTGCACGTCAACTGCTGTAGTTGGCGTGCAGGTCCGACTTCCGCCTTCAGCGAGGCCGCGCTACTGCACGCGCAGCGTGTCCACGCCCAGCCCGGTGAACTTGCCGTTCAGCGCCTTGATCACGGCGTTTGCCAGCAGCACGTGCGCGCGTGCCGAGGGATGCACGCCGTCGTAGCTGAAGAGCGAGCCGAAGCCGGCGGCCGGATCGGGGCTGGGGCAGGTGGTCGCGGCCGCCTGCGCGATCGCCGCCTGGTTACCCGTGGCCAGCGCCGCCGGCAGCGCCTGGCACTTGCGGATCGAGTTTGCGTCGGCGAGGAAGGGGGTGAGCAGCGCGTTGGGGTCCACGTACGCCCAGCCGTTGGAGCTCGCGCGTGCCTGGATCGCGGCGTTGAACTCGCCGACCCTCTGGGCGATGGCCGCCATCTCTGCCGGCGTGAGCACGAACGGTCTGTCCGGACTGCAGTAGATCGAGTCGGACGTCGAGCTCAGCACCGAGATCGAGACGAAGTTCGCCAGGTTCGGGTTCTGAGGCGCCGGCGCGCAGGTGTTGCTGACCGGCTTCGGCAGCAGCGGCGCCGTGGCGGGGTTCTGCCGCACCAGGAACGGGAAGACCGCGGGCATGAGCGCCGGCACCACCGTGGGGTTGACCACGCCGATGAGCACCACGGCGTCGTTCGGGGCTGCCGGGGTACTGTTGATCTGGGCCACCAGCGCGTCGAGGCTCGCCTGGAACTCGGTGGTGGAGGTCAGCCGCGCCGGGTCGCCGCTGAGCGCAGCGCCGAGCGCATCGTTGTTGCCCAGCCAGACGGTCACCAGCGTCGGCTGCGCGGCGACCATCGCCTGCGCCTGCGTGCGGCCGCCGAGGATGAAGGTGGTCAGCGCGTTGGCCGCGGCGGCGCCGGTGCCGGAGGCGATGGTGGCGCCGGGCACTGCCAGGTTGCTGACGTACGGCGCGTTGTCCGCCACGCGCAGCGAGCAGCCGTTGGTGACGGTGTCCACCGTCGCGGGGCTGAAGGGCTGGGCGAGCGGCGGCGGGCAGCCGCCGGGGCCGCCCCTGGGGTCGCGCTGGAAGAACGGCGCGTAGAACGGCGCGCGCGCGGCCTGCGCCACCAGCAGCGGATAGGCCTGGGCTTGGGTGGTGGCGTTGATGCCGTTGCTCTGGAAGCCGGCGGTGATGGAATTGCCCAGCGCGACGTAGCGCGCGAAGAGGGCGTGCGCCGGCTCCAGCTCGGGCGCGATGACCGTCTCGTCGTCGGCCGCGCAGCCGGCCAGCAGCGGCGCCGCCAGCAGCGCGAACGCGGCGGAACGAAGCAGGGTGGATCGCATGGCTCTCCTCAGGTTGGCGTCGGGGTACGTTAGCGGTTACGTCCGAAGCGGTACGAGAGCGTCACGTTGAAGACGCTGGCGTCGGCCTGGTAGAGCCCGACGTTGAGCGCGCGCTTCTGCTCGTCGGTCATCTCCGGCGTGGTGCTGCGCACGCGCCCGCGGCGGTCCGACTGGTCCACGAGCTGGTAGCCGGCGTCGATCGCCAGGCCGTTGCCGAAGCGGTAGCCGATGCCCGCCGAGTAGTAGTTGCGCTCCGCCTCGGGCAGCAGCGAGGAGACGGAGAACTCCTTCTGCGCCGCCGTGTTGTAGATGAAGCCGCCGCGCAGCCGCAGGCTCTCGGTGGCCGCCCACTCCGCGCCGAAGCGATAGGTGTCGGTGTCCTGGTAGTCGAGCACCAGCGTCTGGTCGCGCGCCGCGCGATTCTCGAAGTCGATCGGCGCCTCGTTCCACGTCGACCACTGCGTCCACTGGTAGTCGGCCATCAGCGTGAGCGAGGGCACCGGGTGGATGGCCACGCCCACGACGAGCTGCGCCGGCAGCGTGAGGCTGGTCTTTACGCCCTGGTCGCCCAGAGCCGCGGTATCGGCGAAAAGCGGCGCGAGCACGCCCTGATCGAGCGGCAGCGGGTTCGCGGTCGGGTTGAGCGGGTGGCGCGGCGTCCCGGACGGGATGATCAGCCCGGTGTTGAGCTGCGTGAAGTCTGCGTCGCCGTCGTAGTCGATCGTCGCCTCGTGCAGGTAGCGCACGCCCATGGAGAAGCGCGGAGAGAAGTTGGCGACCGCGCCGGCGTTGAAGGTATAGCCGGTGCCGTCGCCGGTCAGCTTGACCCGGGCGAACGGGGTGTTCCGTGCGATGCCCAGGTTGCCGAAGGTCACCCCGGGCGTCGTCGTCGGTGTGGAATAGAGGTCCGCGTACTGGTTGATCTCGATGGAGGCGAAGATGACGTCCAGCCCGGCGCCGACGGCCAGCCAGGGAGTGAGCTGATAGGCGAGCGTCGGCTGCACGTAGATGTTCTTCAGGTCGGTGCGGTAGCTGACGTAGCGGCCCTCGAAGGCGGAGGTGTCCGGCCACTCGATGAGCAGGCCGTAGGGGTTGAAGGCGCCGATGCCGGCGGCCAACTTGTCGGTGATGCGGAAGTTCGCATAACCGAAAGGTACGGACGAGGTGTAGTCCTCCCGGGTGATCTTCACCAACGTGGTGTCGTAGGTGAAGCTGCCGCCGGTGGTGATGCCCGTCCAGCCGAGCCCGACCACACTGCGCTGCTGCGCCATGGCGCCGGGCTGCACCAGCAGCGCGGAGCCGTCGTCGCAGGGGCGCGCCACGCCGGCGAAGCCCATCGCCGTGGCACACGAGCTGTGCGTCATGACGCCGGAGCCCTGCGCCTGCAGCGGGGCGGCCGAAGCGAGTGCGGTGCCGAGCAGGGCACCTGCGACCAACAGCCTTCGTCTCATGCGGCTCTCCTGGTGGAAAGGGATGGAGCATCGGGCGCAGGGGCCCGGGAAGGGATCTCGGGAAGAAACAGGCTGCGTGCTGACCGGCGTGCGCAGCACGATACAGCCGGGGCACGAAGCGGTCAAGTCAGAGCTGTTGCGTTCCGGCGACAAACTGTTTCGCGGGTGTGTCGCTCGACGAGGGTCAAGCCTATAGACGGGTGTGGCTTCTGCGGCGGCGCAGGATATGCATTCGGTAGGAGCGCAAGGCAGTGGGTGTTATCCGCTTCCGTCCGCCGGGTTCACCGTCGTATCGCGGTCTCTTCACACCGTGGCCCGTATGCCCCCGCGTCATCATCGCTCCTCGCCCCTGCGCCCGCCGTCCAACGGGCGGCGTCTCGCCCTGCGCGCCGGCGCGTGCGAGCGCCTCTCGTCGCCACCGCTGGCGTGCGTCGCGCCGCTGAGCGTGGGGCTGGCGCCGGCGGCGGTGTTGCCGCTGCTCTGGGGCGCACTGCTCCTGCTGCTGGCCGCCGGCGGGCTCGCGGCGCTGGCACGCTGGCGCGGCGCCGAGCGCGACCGCCTGCACGCGCTGCTGCAGGCGCTGCCGGACCCCGTCGTGCTGGTGCGGGTGGAGCGCGAGGGCTTCCGCTGCGTGTACGCGAACCCGGCGCTGGCGCAGCTGCTGGGCCAGCCGATCGTGGGCAAGCGCTGGCGAACGATGCAGGCGGCGAGCCAGATCGCGGGCTGCGCGGAGGTGGCGCCGTTCCTGGACGCCGCCCTCCCGTTCCTGCAGCAGGTGGTGCAGACGCGCCAGCCGGTGGTGGCCCGGCTGCGCGTGCCGCTGCCGGGTGGCGAGCGGCTGCTGTGGTGCCGGGCTCAGCCCGCGCGGGCAGGGGGCGAGCCCGTGCGCTGGATGGTGGTGCTGCTGCACGACCGGACGGCGGAGGTCGCGGACCGGCAGTGGCTGATGCGCTCGGAGCGGCTCGCCGGGCTGAGCGAGGTGGTGCGCGGCGTCGCGCACGAGCTGAACAACCCGCTCGCCGTGATCAAGAGCACCGCGCAGTTGCTGCGCCAGCAGGCCGAGGCGCCGCCGAGCGCCGAGGACCTGCAGGCGATCCTCGACGCCGCCGAGCGCGCCGCCCGGGTCGTGCGCAACCTGCAGTACTTCGCGCAGGAGGCCGCAGCCGAGCACCAGGCGGTGCACCTCAACGAAGTGGTGGAGCGCGTCGCCCGCGGCCGCGAGGGTGCGCTGCGCACGCTCGGGATCGAACTGCACACCCGCCTCGCGCCCGGCCTCACCCCGACGCGCGGCGACGCCGACCGGCTGGAGCAGGTGCTGCTCGGCCTCGTCGACAACGCCGAGCAGGCGATCTGCCGCGCCGGCCGTGCCCGTGGCCGCATCGAGCTGCACACGGCGCTCGCCGGCGAGTGGCTGCGCCTGACCGTCAGCGACGACGGGCCCGGCATTCCGCCGGAGCACCTGCCCGGCCTCTTCGACCCGTTCTTCACCACCCACCGGGCGGGCGACAGCACCGGGCTGGGTCTCGCCGTCGCGCACGGCATCATCACCGAGCACCACGGCCGCATCACCGTCAGCTCCGAGCCCGGCCGCGGCGCCCGCTTCGTCATCGAGCTGCCGGCAGCGCTTGGTGAGTGGTGAGTGGTGAGTGGCGGGCCGGAGGTTTGCAGACCGACCATCCCGCGTCGCGAAACGCCCAATCACCATTCACCATTCACCATTCACCATTCACCAATCACCCGTCGTCATGGACTATGTCGAGCTGGGCCGCAGCGGCCGGCAGGTCTCGCGCATCGGGCTGGGCGCGATGTCGCTCTCCCTCCAGGGCCGGCCGGAGCGGGCGCAGGCGATCGCCGTCGTGCGCCGCGCGCTGGAGCTGGGGGTCACCTTCATCGACACGGCGGACGTCTACTGCCTGCACGACGGCGAGCTCGGCCACAACGAGCGGCTGATCCGCGACGCGCTGCGCGAGATCCGGCCCGCCGAGCCGGTGCTCGTCGCCACCAAGGGCGGCATGACGCGCCCCGAGGGGCGCTGGGAGCGCAACGGCCGACCCCGTCACCTGCGCGCCGCCTGCGAGCGCAGCCTGAAAGCGCTCGGCGTGGAGGCGATCGACCTCTACCAGCTCCACACGCCCGACCCCGCGGTGCCGTTCGAGGAGAGCGTCGGCGAGCTGGCGAGGCTGCACGAGGAGGGGAAGGCCCGCGCCGTCGGGCTCTCCAACGTCTCGCTCGCGCAGTTGCAGGCGGCGCAGCGGATCGTGGAGATCGCCTCGGTGCAGAACCGCTTCAACCCGTGGGACCACGCGGCGCGGGACACCGGGCTGCTGCGCTACTGCGACGAGCAGCGCGTCACCTTCATCCCGTACTCGCCGGTCGGCGGCGGGCGGCGCGTGCAGCTGCTGGCGGAGCAGCGCGAGCTGAGCGCGCTCGCCGAGCGCCACGCTGCCACCGTGCCGGAGCTGGTGCTGGCGTGGATTCTCGCGTGCTCGCCATCGCTCGTGCCCATTCCGGGCGCCCGGCGCGTGGAGAGCATCGAGAGCAGCGTGCGCGCGGAGCGGCTGCGGCTGGAGGCGGACGTGCTGGAGGCGGTGGAAGCCGGCTTCGCGGCGCTGCCCGGGTAGCGCGCAATGGACGGGGTCGAGGGCACGTTCGTCGCCGCGGCGCGGGCCGGCCGGCTGCTCTGGCTCACCGAGCCGTCGGGCCGCTACCGCGTGGTCGAGCCGTACATGGTCTTCGTCTCCAGCACCGGCAAGCGGCTCTTCCACCTCTACCAGGTCGGCGGCTACAGCGCGGGTGCGGTGCTGCGCGGCTGGAAGAACCCCGAGGTGGGCGTCTTCGCGAGCGCTCAGCTACTGGAGCAGGCGTTCACACCGCGCGCGGACTACAATCCGTTCAACGCGGAGATGTTCCCCACCGTGGTCTTCGCCGTCCCCACGCGCGACGGCCGGGTGCGCGAGCCCACACTGCCGCCTGAGCCCGGGCGCGGGGACAAGCGGACACGGTGACAGGGGGACAAGGGGACAAGGAGACAAGGAGACACCGGACAGCCGCTCAGCCGTTCCTTGTCCCGCTGTCCCCGTGTCACCCCGTCACCCGCCCCCCTGCAGCGGGTCGCGCCCGCGCCACGTGCCCTCCTTTCCGTGCACGCGGAAGCGGGCGAACAGCTCCTCGGCGTACCAGCCCTCGGCGCGGGTGCGGCGGATGACCTCGCGGTGTGCCGGGTCGGCGTACGCCCAGGCCTCCATCTCGGCGGTGCTGCGCCAGACGCTGAGCGTGCCCTGGCGCAGGTAGGGCAGCTCGCCGAAGCCGAGGCTGAAGAGGCGGCCGTCCGCACGGCGCAGTGTGCGGTCCACGCGGGGGACCTGGCGCCAGAAGCGCAGCGCGCGAAGGGCGCGCAGCGTGGCGCGCGTCAGCACGGCCACCGGCGCGGCGGGCTCGGGCGGCGCGGGCGGCAGCTCGCCGAACAGGTCCTGCCCGTCCCAGCGGCCATGCGCCCAGAGCGGCGTCAAGCGCAGCGTGTAGACCTCGCGCCCGCGCCGGCGGTACTGGCGCAGCACGCGCGAGTTGTCGCGGAAGCGCGCCCAGTCCGCGGGCGCGGCCCAGACGGCGAAGAGCGCCCAGGTCGCCAGGTCCGGTCGCGCGCTGAAGCCGATGCCGCCGCCGGTACCCAGCAGTTTGGCGAAGCGCAGGCCCGGCACGCCGCGCAGCAGCGGGCGCTGCGCGGCCAGGTGCCAGGCGCCCAGCGCCGCGCGGGCGGGCGCATAGCCGACGACGGTCAGCGTGGCGAGCGGGGGGATCGGCATGGCGCGGAATGTACGTCGCGCGGCCGGGCCGCGGCTACCCGCGCGCGCTGGCGCGATGGCTGCGTTCGGCCCGGCGGGTAACGCAGCGCACACCACCTTCGGCGGAGACGAGAACGAATGGAGGCAGCGAAGCTGGAGCGGACGATCACCGCGGCCTACGAGCAGCGCGAGCGCCTGCGCGACGGCGAGGTGCGCGCGGCGGTCGAGGAGGTGATCGCCCGGCTGGACCGCGGCGAGCTGCGCGTCGCCGAGAAACGCGACGGCGCCTGGCACACCCACGCCTGGGTGAAGGAGGCGATCCTGCTCTACTTCGCCCTGCGCCCGCTGGAGCCGCTGGAGGCCGGCGCGCTGCAGTTCTACGACAAGATCCGCCCCAAGCAGGACCTGCCGGCGCAGGGCATCCGGGTGGTGCCGCCGGGCGTGGCGCGCTACGGCTCGTTCCTGGAGCCGGGCTGCGTGCTGATGCCGGGCTACGTCAACATCGGCGCGTACGTGGGCACCGGCACCATGATCGACACCTGGGCGACGGTCGGCAGTTGCGCGCAGATCGGCGCGGGCGTGCACCTCTCCGGCGGCGTGGGCATCGGCGGGGTGCTGGAGCCGCCGGGCGCGACGCCGGTCATCGTGGAGGACGGCGCGTTCATCGGCTCGCGCTGTATCGTCGTGGAGGGCGTGCGGGTCGAGGAGGAGGCGGTGCTCGGCGCCAACGTCGTGCTCACCGCCTCGACGCCGATCGTCGACGTCAGCGGCCCCGCGCCGGTGGTCAGCAAGGGCTGCGTGCCCGCCCGCGCGGTCGTCATCCCCGGCAGCATGCCCAAGCAGTTCCCGGCCGGCGGCTTCCACGTGCCCTGCGCGCTGATCATCGGCCAGCGCCAGCCGTCCACCGACCGCAAGACCTCGCTCAACGACGTGCTGCGCACTTTCGACGTGCAGGTCTGAAGGGAAACAGGATTCAGGATTCGGGATTCAGGATTCAGGGAAGCCCGGTTTCGTCGTCTAGGGTCGGCGCAGCCGGTGGGCGACTGAACGGAAGCAGGGATCGGGGGTCGGGGGTCAGGGGCGCAGGCCGGTGCATGCCGCAGGCATGCAACGTCACGGCACCGCCGTTTCATGCGCGAGGGTCTGCGCCGCGAGTGGGTAACTGACAGGAGACAGGATTCAGGATTCGGGATTCAGGGACCCCCTGTCTCATCGTTCAGGATCGGCGCAGCCGGTGGGTGACTGATACCAGGTCCGGGTGAGGAGTGAGCGCAGGGGTGTCTCAGAGGAAGCCGGTTCGTCTGAGTCGTCCACCGGCTGCGCGGACCCTGGAGGACGAAAGGGGTGTCATCCTGAGCGTAGCGAAGGATCTGCAGGTGGAGAGCCCGTGAACTGCAGATCCCTCCCTGCGTTCGGGATGACAAACGGGTATAGGCTGAGGTGCCCCCTTTCCACAGCCTCCTCCTCGATCTGCTTGCTGGTGGGCTTGCCGGCGCCGTGGCCGGCGCGCGTCTCGATGCGCAGGAGCGCCGGGTTCTCGCAGGCCCGGGCGTGCCTACGGCTCCGTTCCGGGCGTCAGCGCTCGGGCCTGGTTGGGATCTCCCGCGCTCACCCGCCGCGCCTCCATCACTCGCCAGGCCGGGACGTGCGCGCTCAGGAACGCCTTGAACACCCGCCCGTGGTTCGGGAAGCGCAGGTGCAGCAGCTCGTGTACGATCACGTAGTCCTGGAACAGTTCGTCCTGCTCGATGAGATCCGTTGCGAGGGTAATCGTTCCAGCGTTAGAGCAGGTCCCCCACTTGCGCCGCATCGGCTGCACCCGAATCACCCTCGGGTTGACGCTGAGCTTCACCGCCCAGGCCATCGTGCGGCGCCTGAGTTCCTGCGCGGGGTAGAGGAACGGGCTCACGCTTCTCCCTCCGCTACAAGCAGCTTCAGGATCAGGTCGACCACGCGGGCGCGTTCCTCCTTCGCCAGCACCAGGAGTGGCCGATAGAGCGCGGCACGGAATCGGCGCTGCACGTCCGGGTTTACGGCCGCGTTGGGGAACCGCTGGAGCTGTGCCGCGGCCTCCCGAGCGAGTGCTGTCGCGTCGATCCCGGCCGCCTGAAGCGCCGCGTCCTCGCGCAGCGCCCAGGCCACCGCAAACGCACGCGGCGGCAGGCCGCTCTCCTCGGCGGCGCGCAGCGCGGCTTCTTTGGCAGCGGCCAAAGCAACGATCGGCTCCATCGCGGCCAGCCCGGTGGTCCTACGCTCCTCCAGCTCCTTCAGGATGCGCTCGGCCCTCTCCTTCAGCGGCTGCAGCACCGGGGCGGTCGCGGGGTTGTCGTCCATCTCCTTCTGCAGGCCGCGCACGAGGTTGAACACCTTCGCCTCGTCGGAGCCCCTCTCGCCGCGCAGCGACTCGATCGTGCGGACGTCGAAGGTCACGCTCTTCGTCAGCCGCCCCAGCCCGTCCTGCTCGGCGCTGGCCTCGATGAGCCGCTTCGTCTTGTAGGCGAGGTCGGCGACGAAGCCTACCTTCTCGGCGTAGGCGTTGCGCACCGTGGCGTAGAGCTGGCTCAGCCGCCTGTACGTGGTGATGTGCTCCCGCAGCTCGGGCGAGGGTGAGAGGATCTCCCAGAGCGCTTCGATCTCCTTGTACGCCTCGAAGAACGCCTTGCGCGCCTCGGGCTCCAGGAAGCGGCCGTAGACGACGCGCTCCAGCCGTTCGTCGGCGCTGCCACCCACGCCGACGTCGAGGTAGTCGCGTTCGGCCCGGGCGATCTTCGCCAGGAAGTCGCCCAGCAGGACGTCGAGGTCCTCGATCACGCCCTGGATGGCGTCCGAGTCGAACTGCAGCGCCTTCCTCAGCTCGCGCAGAACACCCACGAAGTCGGCCACCAGCCCCACCCGCTTCCGCACCCCCTCGGCGTCGACGTAGGGGCGATTCACCCGCGCGATCGCCTGCAGCAGCACGTGGTCGCGCATGGGCTTGTCCAGGTACATGCAGTAGAGCAGCGGCGCGTCGTAGCCGGTGAGCAGCTTGTCGGTGACGATGAGGATCTTCGGGTTCTCGGCCGGCCGCTTGAAGAGTTGTCGCGCGTCCTCCTCCTGCTCCGGCGAGAGTTGAAGCTCCGCCACCAGCGGCCGGTCGGTCACGTCCGCCGGGTTCTCGGTATAGATGGGAACCGTCCACGCCGGGGGGAGCAGCCGGTCCAGCGCCCGCTTGTACTTGGCGCACGCCTCACGGTTGATGGCCACGAGGAACGCCTTGTAGCCGAGCGGCAGCACGTTCTCGCGGAAGTGCTGTGCGACGAAGGCGGCCACCTTCTCGATGCGGTCGTCGGCGGCGAGGAAGGTGCGCAGCCCCACTGCGCGGTCGAGCACGCGGTTCAGCTCCTCGATGTCGGCGACGCCCTCGCTCTCCGCCAGCGCGAAGAACTCGCGGTCGAGCTGCTCGGCGGGCACCCTCATCGTGCTCGGTGCCATCGTATGCTTGATCGGCAGCGTCGTCTCGTCCTCGATCGACTCGCGGATCGAATAGCGGTCGAGGTAGGGCGCCTCGGCGGGATCGTCGCGGCCGAAGATCTGGAAGGTGCTGTCGCCCTGCGCGGCGCGAGCGATCGGCGTGCCGGTGAAGCCGACGATGGTGGCGTGCGGCACCGCGGCCATCAGATAGATGCCGAGGTCGTGCGCGACGGAGCGGTGCGCCTCGTCGATGAAGACGTAGACGTTCTCCCGGGCGCAGCTGTTCGCGCGGACCTCCTCGAACTTGTGGATCATCGAGAGGACGAGGCCGCGGAAGTCGGCGTCCAGCAGCGCCTGTAGCTCGGCGTGGGTGTTCGCCCGCCGCACGGCGATGTCGTGCGGCTGCATCTCGCCCAGCAGGCGTTCGACCCACCCCTTGAGCTGCCCCTCCAGCTCGGTGCGGTCCACCACCAGGATGACGGTCGCGTTGCCGAAGCGCTCGCAGTCTTCGAGGATGTGGCGCGCCGCGGTGAGCAGGGTGAAGGTCTTACCGGAGCCCTGCGTGTGCCAGATCAGACCGCGCCGCCTGTCCGGGTCCGCGCAGCGGCCGAGGACGGCGTCGATGGCGCGCTGCTGGTGCTGGCGCAGCACGGATTTACGCGTCTCGCCGTCCTGCACGTAGAAGAGCACCCAGTGCTGCAGCGTACGCAGGAAGTCGGTGCGCTCGAAGAACGATTGCACGGCGAAGCGATACGCCTCGTCGGGCGTCTGCTTCCAGCGCGCCATGTCGCGGCGGCTGACGTTCCAGGTGACGCCGTACCAATAGTCGAGCAGGTGGGTAGCGTTGAAGAGCTGCGGCGCGGCCAGCAGTTCGGGGGTCTCCACCTCGTAGCGGCGCAGCTGCTTGATGGCGCGCTCGATGGCGTCGCCATCCTTCGGGTTCTTGTGCTCGACGATGCACACCGGCACGCCGTTGACCAGGAACATCACGTCCGCGCGGTTGGCCTTGCGCGCCGGCGGCTTGAGCCTCCACTCCCGGGTAACGTGGAAGGCATTGGCCCCCACGTGCTCGAAATCGATGAGCCGCACCCGGCGCTGCCGCTTCTCGGTCTCGTCGTACCACTGCCGCTCGCCACGCAGCCAGGCCAGCATCTCGCGGTTCCCCTCGATGCTGGCGGGGAGCGCGTCCAGCGTCTCGACGATGGAGCGCACGGCGTCGGCCGCGAGCCACGGGTTGAACTCCGCGAGCTTGCCCTCCAGCACGTCGCGGAAGAAGCTGCCGGCGTCGCCGCCGCGACGGGCGCGCGCTTCCTCCGGCGGGATCGGCGTCCACCCGATCCACTCCGCGTGCCGCACCATGGGGAACTGCACGCTGCCGCCTTCGCTGATCTGGAGGGTGCTCATCTCGGGGTCGGCACGGGTTCAACCGGCTTGACGCCGACGCGGTTCGGCGCCAGCTTGCGCGTGAAGGGTGCCCTCCGCTGCCAAGCACTCCAAGGGTGCTTCCCCGGAACGGCGCTGGCGGGGCGGTCGCGTGGCGGCGGGTCAGTGCGTAGTGGGCGCCGGCCACGCCGTGGGATCGGGACGGCCCGATCGAAGGGCGTTACCCGGGAAATGCCTGGGGGGCGCCCGTTTTCGTGGACCTCGCGGCCGAGCCTCGTTTGTGTCTCACCGGTGCGCGACAAACGGGCTTGTGCCTCACAAAACGCGTTTCGTGAGGCACAAACGCGCTCGACGCGTACCCGCGAGACGCCCCAGCGTGTTGCTTCACCCTGGATTATTCACCAGGCATCTCGTAGATGCCTCGCGGATAGGTTTACCCGCTTCACCTCTTGGGTGAAGCCCCGAATCGGCTAAGATGCCGTCGAGACAGGCACTTGGGCAGATCTGGTGAATAACCCAGGTTCACCGGGTGGGTTTCGTGAATCGGGGCTTCATCCGTTATGCTCTGCGCGCGCAGGTCGCCCAGCGCCGCACTGGCGTTGCCGGGCAGGGTGCTACCTGCTGCTTGACAGGGTGTTGCCTGTGCAGTACCTTCTTCATGGGATTGGGAATACCCGGTCGGCGGACGTCTCCTGAGGATTGCCTCGGGGGCGTCCGTTTTCATTTCGGGTAGATCTTCAAGCCGCACACGGTGCCCGCCCGGTAGAGGTGCGGCCGTACCGACTCGAAGGCCCGATGCGTTTCGAGTGGCCTCAGCACATGCCTCGCCGCCGGATAGGCGCACAGGTCGGCGAGCTGGATCCCGGCAATGTTGTCTCGCTTGGGCCGAAAGCTCAGCGGGCAGGCGAGCTTGCGGAACTGCTGCGCCGCGTGGTAGTAGGTCCCTGTGGTCATCAGCCGGTGGAAGCTCGCGCGGAGCGCGTCATCCTCGTTCTTCCCTCTCGCCTCCGCGATCACCGGCAGCTCCGTCGCACCGTTTGCTTCCAGGAAGTGCAGGATCCGCTCGAAGCTGTATTCCAGAGCCACGTCGTACGGGTTTCGGGCGCCGTTGCGGTAGCGCTCCGCGTACGGCTCCTTGCGAATGGCCGTGATGAACACGGTGAACGGAAGCGACGAGATCAGCGCACTCAGCTCGGGAAGGAAACGGTTGCGGGTTTCCGCGTTGAGCAGGATCGAGAAGGGGCCTTCCGAGTTGCGGATGTCGCGGCTGTGCAGGTTGACGCCTTCGTGCGCGAAGTAGCGCAGCTTGAACGCCGCCATCTCCGGGATGATCTGCCGTGCGTACGCTTCCCGCTCCACGATCACGGTACAGAGCACGAAGAGGGGGAAGTCCCGGTCGATCTTGGTCAGCGAATGGTCGCCGCTCTCGTCAAAGAACGCGATGAAGCGCGAGGTGGCGACACAGGGCTCCATCATGACTCTGCTCCCTCCAACGCCGAGAGGTCCAGCTCGTCCACGCGAATCTCGCCCGTCATCAGCTGGTGCAGCAGCGCCCGGAACAGCTCCTCCAGTACCGCGCGCTTCTTCCGGTACAGCTCGATCTTGCGGTCGAGGACGTCGAGGATGGCGACGATCTCGCGCTGCTCGGCCATTCCGGCAAGCGGGATCGGCAGAGTGCGCAAGAACGCACAGGTCAATGCGCCCTTGGTGCTGCCGCCACCGGAAGCTACTTGCCGGAGGTACTCATACTGCGTTTCGAGATAGCCCCGGACGAATCCGGCGTCGGCCTTTGCGGTGTCCGTCTGCAGGTAAGCGAGGTGCTGACTGACGGTCGCCTTGGTGCGGAGAACAGCGCAGTGACCCAACGTCTTGCCCTGACCGGTGATTGCGACGAGTACGGCTCCCGGCTTCACGATCGGCAAGTGGCACTCCTTGAGCGCAGTCTCGGTGACGAACTGGTCTGCCGCCGCGATGTCCCGGTCGTAGACCTTGGCGCTGGTTAGCCAGGGGAAGGCACCGCCGTCCCAGTAAGCGGGAACCGATTTCTTCGGTGTTGATCCGTTGCCGATCTTCCCGAGCGAGCCGAGGGGAATGACCTGCCAGCTCTCCGGCACCGGCCCGATCTCCGTCTCCTTCTGCGGCTCGCCGCGCAGGCCGCGGGTGAAGAGCTCGCGCAGGGCGGCGCGCTTGAGGGACTGGGAGACCTCAACCGACGAATCGATGGCGAGCAAGAGGTCGTGCACTCGCCAAAGCAGAGCCGCAAGCGCCCGCTGCTCCTCGAGCTCAAAGCGCGGCAGGGTGAACTGGGCGAGGTGTGGCCACGACGTTCGTGGATGAGGCGCCCCCGTCACGCCGGACATCGCGTGCGCGACGAACGCGGGTGAGTGGACGACGCAGGCGAGGAACGCCGGGTCAACATCGGCTTTGGGACGGAGTACGAGCAGCTCGGTCGTACAGACGCCGTCTGTGTCGGCAAGTACCGCTTTGTCGAGATAGGGGCGCAGCTTGCCATAGAGCACGTCGCCAGCACGAAAGGCGAACTTCGAGCTCTGCACGTCTGCGGCGCGACCTCCAGCGCTGGGGCGCATCCTCCCAGGGGTGACGTGCTCCAGCCCCAGGTAGAGCGCGTTGGAGGCTTCGGCCGGATCTACCTGCTTCGCCACCACGTCGCAGAGTTCACCGAGTGCGGTAGCATTATCGGGCAAGCTGGTCATGCCAGGGTTTCCAGCTTGGCGAGGGCGCTACACAGCTCGTGCTCGAGTTTCCGCTCAGCCGCTACACTCGCTCTGAACTGGCGGACTAGCGCACCGAGGTTGGCAGAATCCTCGCTCCCGTTCTGCCCCACCCAGCGGCTGGGGTTGAGGTTGTAGTCGGCCTCCGCCGCCTGCTCGCGGGTGATGACGGCCAGCTCGCCGGGCACGGGCTCGCCCCGGAGGTACAGGGTAGCCAGCGGGCGGATCTCCGCCTCGGGGATGTAGTTCTTGGGGCGGCCCTTACGCACCCGGCGGCTGGCGTTGAGCAGCACGATCTTTCCCTGGCGCGTGGCGGGCTTGCGCCGGGAGAGCAGCACGATGACACCCGCGGCGGTGGTGTTGTAGAAGAGGTTCTCCGGCAGCAGGATGACGCCGTCGATGAGGTCCTGCTCCACGAACCAGCGGCGGATGTTGCGCTCGCGGTCCTCGTTCTTCGAGCCGGAGCCGCGGGTGACGGCGCCGGTGTCGAGCACCACGGCGGCGCGGCCGTGCCCGTTCAGGCAGGCCAGCGTGTGCTGCAGCCACGCCCAGTCGCCCTTGCCGCCGGTGATGCCGCCGGCGGGGCGGAAGCGGTCGAACGGGTCCTTGGCGAAGAGCTCCGGTGCGAACGGCTGGTTCCACATCGGGTTGGCGACCACCACATCGTAGGTGAGGAGCCGGCCGTTCGGGACGCGGAACTTGGGGTTGATGATGGTGTCGCCGCGCAGCAGCTCCACCTCCATGTCGTGGATGATGGCGTTCATGCGCGCGACGGCGTAGCTCTCGGCCTGTAGCTCCTGGGCGGAGAGGCGCAGCGGCACGCGGCTGGTGGGGTCCAGCTCGCGCGCCACCAGCTGCAGCTTGATGAGCAGCCCGGCCGAGCCGCAGGCGTAGTCGTGGCAACTCTCGCCGGGGCGCGGGCGCAGCAGGTGCGCCATCAGGAAGCCGACCTCGGTGGGGGTGAAGAACTCGCCCGCGCTCTGCCCCGAGCCCTCCGCGAACTTGCGCAGCAGGTACTCGTAGGCGCGCCCCAGGAAGTCCGGCTGCACGTCGGCCAGCCCCAGGCGGTAGCGCGGGTCCGAGAACGTCTCCACCACGCCGCGCAGCTTGGCGGGGTTGAGGTCGCGCTCGCCGTTGCGCTCGGCGGCGAAGTCTACCACGTCGATGACGCCGGCGAGCGAGGGGTTGTGCCGGACCACGGCGCGCACGGCTTTGGTCAGGTGCTCCCCGATCTCCGCCGGCGCGGTGCTGCGGCCGCGTTCGTCGAGCGGCCAGGCGTACGGGTCGCGCCCGCTGATCACCGCCCAGCGGGCCTCCGGCGGCAGATAGAAGCGCAGCAGCGAGTGGTCGGCCTCGGCGATCTCCAGTGCGGTGGCGCGGTCGCCATACTCCTCGGCCAGCCGCTCGCGCTCGTCGTCGAAGACGTCGGAGAGGCGCTTCAGGAAGAGCAGCGGCAGCAGGTAGTCCTTGAACTTGGCCGCGTCCTTCTCGCCGCGGATGGAGCAGGCCGCGTCCCAGAGCATCTGCTCCATCGGCTTGGTGCTCGGCGCGCCGCGGCCGGCGCGCCGCGCCCGGCGGCGCGTCACCCGGGTGGCGGCCTCCTCGGGGCTGGCGGTTTCCACGATTCCGACCTCGCGCGCCAGCACGAGAATCGCCTGCGCCGCGGCGCGCTGCGGCCTGCTGAGCTCTCCCTCCCAGCGGTTCACGCTGGCGAAGGAGACGCCCAGCCGCGCGGCGAGCTGCTCCTGGGTCAGGTCGAGTCGCGCGCGGATACTGCGCAGCAGCGCCGGGGTGGTGTGCTGATCTGTCATGTCTGCAATATTCGCTATATAACGCCGCTCTGCAAGGATGCTGACCGCCGAGCGGGTTCCTGCGGGCGGCAGGGGGGCGATGCCCTGCTCTCGGCTCTCAGCTGACGGCTGTTAGAACCACCAACCCCTCACCGCCCAGCCGGGCGGTGAGGGGTTGCGGTCGATGTTGACCGAACACCGACAGCCGACAGCTACAACCCCAGGTTCGCCGCGAGGAACGCCCAGCGGTCGGCGGCCTCCTCGATCTGCTTGCTGGTGGGCTTGCCGGCGCCGTGGCCGGCGCGCGTCTCGATGCGGATGAGCACCGGGTTCTCGCAGCCCTGCGCGGCCTGCAGCGCGGCGGCATACTTGAAGCTGTGGCCCGGCACCACGCGGTCGTCATGGTCCGCCGTGGTCACCAGCGTGGCGGGGTAACAGGTGCCGGGCTGGAGGTTGTGGTACGGCGAGTAGGCCCGCAGCACCGGGAACATCGCCGCGTCGTCGCTGCTGCCGTACTCCGGCACCCAGCCCCAGCCGACGGTGAACTTGTGGTAGCGCAGCATGTCCATCACGCCCACCGCCGGCAGCGCGGCGCCGAAGAGGTCCGGCCGCTGGTTCAGCACCGCGCCCACCAGCAGGCCGCCGTTGCTGCCGCCGGCGATCGCCAGCTTCTGCGGGCTGGTGTAGCGCTGCTGCACCAGGTGCTCGGCGGCGGCGATGAAGTCGTCGAAGACGTTCTGCTTCCGCTCGCGCATCCCCGCCTGGTGCCATTCCTCGCCGTACTCGTTGCCGCCGCGCAGGTTCGCCACCGCGTAGACGCCGCCCATCTCCAGCCACGCCAGGTTGCTCACCGAGAACGCCGGCAGGATGTTGACGTTGAAGCCGCCGTAGGCGTAGAGCAGCGTCGGGTTGCTGCCGTCGAGCGCCAGACCCTTCCTGTGCGTGACGAACATCGGCACGCGCGTGCCGTCCTTCGAGGTGTAGAAGACCTGCTTCGTCTCGTACTGCGCCGGGTCGAAGCCGGCGATCTGCGGCCGGCGGAAGACCGTCGACTCGCCCGTCTTGAAGTCGTAGCGGTAGACGGTGGTCGGGTAGAGGAACGAGGTGAAGGCGTAGAACGCCTCCGTGTCGTCGCGATCGCCGGACATGCCGCTGACGGTGCCCAGCGTCGGCAGCGCGATCTCCTTCACGGGGCGGCCGTCGCGCTCGAAGATGCGCACGCGGTGCGAGGCGTCCTTGAGGTAGGCGGCGACGAACTGCTCGTTGACGATGCCGACGTTCTCCAGCACCTCGTCGCCCTGCGGGATGATCGTCTTCCAGTGCTGCCGCTGCGGGCGGCGCGTGTCGATGGCGATCAGCCGGCCGCGCGGCGCCTCCAGGTCCGTCTGGAAGTAGAAGACCGGGCCGTCGTTGCCGACGAAGTTGTAGGCTGCGTCGGGCTGCAACAGCTCGACGACCCGGTTCTTCACCTTCGGGTTCTTCGCGCTGCCCAGGTCGATGTAGTAGATGCGCGTGCGTGGGTCGGTGCCCTGGTTGACGCCGATGATCGCGTAGCGCCCGTCCTCGGTGACGCCGGCGCCGACGTACCACTCGGGCTGGTCCGGCCGTTCCCAGATGAGCACGTCCTGGCTCTGCGGCGTGCCCAGGCGGTGGTAGTAGAGCCGGTGGCCCTTGCTCGCCGCGGTCAGTGCGTTGCCGGTCGGCTCCGGGTAGCGCGAGTAGAAGAATCCCTGGTGGTCGTGCGTCCAGGCGGCGCCGGAGAACTTCAGCCACTTCAGGTGGTCGGTGCGGTCCTGGCCGGTGGCAACGTCGCGCACGCGGAACTCCTGCCAGTCGCTGCCGCCGGAGGCGGTGCCGTAGACGAGCAGCCTGCCGTCGTGCGAGGGCGAGGTGGTGGTCAGCGCCACGGTGCCGTCGGCGGAGAGCGTGTTCGGGTCCAGCAGCACGCGCGGCTCGGCGCTCAGCGAGGGCTGCACGTAGAGCACCGCCTGGTTCTGCAGGCCGGAGTTGCGGAAGAAGAAGTACTGGCCGCCCTCCTCGAAGGGGACGCCGTACTTCTCGTAGTTCCACAGCTCGGTCAGCCGCTGCTTGATCTGCTCGCGCCGCGGCAGCCGGCCGAGGTAGCCGAAGGTGACCTGGTTCTGCGCCTCCACCCACGTCTTCGTCTCCGGGCTGTCGGTGTCCTCCAGCCAGCGGTAGGGGTCGGCGACGACGGTGCCGTGGTAGGTGTCGGTGTGCTCGACCCGGCGCGTCTCCGGGTAGGCCAGGCGCATGGTCGCCGGCGCGGCGCCGTTGCCGGCCGCCGCGGGCGCCTGCGC
>ERZ1066122.1046-NODE-1046-length-24543-cov-38.315175_pt1 | contig 24543 bp, 22 predicted proteins | sample MGYA00382769_ERZ1066122 | MGnify/ENA primary metagenome ERZ1066122 (study PRJEB33369, sample SAMEA5778352) | biofilm metagenome | biome: Industrial cooling water; feature: Water cooling tower basin; material: Biofilm | place: United Arab Emirates | collected... | reverse complement strand
CATCCCAGCCGCACTGCATCCATGCCGTGCCAGCGCCTATTGTGCAAAAGGTCTATTGGACTTCAGTCTCGAGGACTCCGATCAGTCGAGGGTGGTGCTGGGCACGCAGACCACCCACGGCCGCAGCACTCCGCTGCTCTGGAAGACCGTCACGCGCTCGGAGCTGAAGGATGAGCGCAACCAGCACGAGGACGACCTGCTGGTGCTCCTGGCGGCCGTGCTCCCGCAGGGGGTGCGGGTCACCGTGGTGGCGGATCGCGGCTTCGGGGACCGCAAGCTCTACGGCTTCCTGAAGGAGGAGCTGGGCTTCGAGTAGCTGATCCGCTTCCGCGGCGTCATCACCGTGGAGGCCGCGGACGGGGAGCGCCGCAAGGCGCGCGAGTGGGTGGGCACGGGCGGGCGCATGCACGTGCTGAAGCCGGCGCGCGTGACCGCGGCGCGTGAGCCGGTGCCGGTGGTCGTCTGCGTGCAGGAGCGGAGGATGAAGGACGCCTGGTGCCTGGCGACGAGCCGAGCCGACCTCTCGGGCAGCGAGGTCAAGGCGGCCTACGGACGGCGCTTCTCCGTGGAGGAGACCTTCCGCGACGTGAAGAACCCGCGGCTGGGGCTGGGGCTGAAGCAGACGGTGGTGACCCGGAACGACCGGCGCGACCTGCTCTTCCTGCTGGCGGTCCTCGCCCACGCGCTGCTGACGCTGCTGGGCAAGGCCGGATCTGAGCTGGGGCTGGAGCGCTGGCTGGGCGCCACCACGCCTGGTGGAATCTCGCTCTTCCGCCAGGGGCTCTTGCTCTACGACCTGATCCTGACCATGCAGGAAGAGCGGCTGCGCGCGCTGATGCGTCGCTTCGGCGAGATCCTGCGTCAGCATACCCTCTTCACAGGCATTCTCGGCCTACTATGAATGAGGGGACAACTCAGCGTCACGATAGAAGACGATAGGCGGTTGTCGAAGTGGTGGCTGCAGAACCGGACAGGAAGGATACCACTACTCCCGGTTGTGAGCCAAACGAGTCGGCTGTGCCGCAAGGCGAGGAATGCGAAGCGAAGTAAGCGTCGGTTCGTCACCTGTATTCGGGAGTGTCAAGCCTCTCCTCCCCAGTGTCACCCCTACTCACGGACAATGAGAAGCGATCTCCTGCGCCCGTCGTGAACGGCTATGATGAGCTGCGCCTTGACTCGTGTTTGGACGTGGCGATCCCGCTCGTTGGCTTCGTCCGGAAGGCGTGGAGCACACATGGCTTCCGGAAAGCGGGCGCCGACCCGCATGCATCTCTCTTGCGGCCATCCAGAAGCTCGAAGAACACCAGCGCCTCCACGGTCTTCCACGCCACGGGGCGGGCTGGTCCCCCTCGTTGGCGCCACACCCAGCCGGGGGGATCAATCCGGCGTACGCTTCGCGGCCCGAGGCTCCCCCAGCTCGATCACCTCCACCCGCACCTCGCCCGGACGCAGCTCCGCGACGGCCAGCGTGGGCGTGGCGCCGAAGCGCGCAGGGCCGGCGCTGCCGGGGTTCACCGCCCACACCGCGCCCACCTTCTGCACCACCGCGCGGTGCGAGTGCCCGAAGACGACCAGCTCCGCGTCCGGCAGCAGCGCCACCATGCGCAGCGGTGTCGGCGAGCCCACCTGCTGGCCGTGCATCACCGCCACCCGCACGCCGCCCAGCTCCACGCGCGCGACCTCCGGCACGCGGTGGCGGATCTCCCAGCCGTCCACGTTGCCCCAGACCGCGGTGACCGGCGCGAGCGCCTCCAGCTCCGCGAGCAGATCCGCGCGCCCGACGTCGCCGGCGTGCACGATGTGCTCGACGCCCGCGAAGTGCGCGAAGACCTCGGGCCGCAGCAGCCCGTGCGTGTCGGAGATGAGGCCGATGGTTGTAGTCACAGCCTGCTGACCTCAGACCTAGTCGGATAACCCGGGAGCCGCAAGGCTCATTGCGTGGTTGATGCTCGGCCTGCTGCTGCTGGACATACCGCCCAGGCTGGGCAGCATCTAGACCCTGGCCGAGGCGGTGAGCCAGGCGCTTCTGCCGGGCGTACGCGTGAGGTGCGCGCCGCGCGGCGCCAGAGTGCCGCGATCAACGTGGACGAGACCGGTGGGCGGCTATGCGGCGCGCGACGCTGGCTGTGGGTGGCGGCGACGGAGCCAGCCCGCTGCTACCGGCTGGACGCATCTGGTGCGCCGCTTCCGCCATCTGCACGCACGCACCGCGGCCAAAGGGCGGCGGCTCTTCCACCTCTGGCACCAGTATGAGCAGGGCTCGATAAGCCGCGCCCAACTCCGGCGGGCTCTGGTGGCGCTGCGGATGCGCTTCGCCCGGCTGCACTGATGGCGGAGATCGTCTCCGGATACCCGCTGGTGCAGATGAACGCTCGCCTGCCGGGAACCGGCGCAGCGTTGCGCGGAGCACTTCCATCACCCGCTCCGTCCCCGCCTCCTCCAGATACGCCTTGGCAAGCGCGCTCGTGTCGAATAGGTGTAGATCACAGCCTGTCCCAGCGCCGCCCCTCGTCGCGGTCCTCGATCACCAGCTCACTCAGGGACCCCCCCGGTCGCGCGCGTACCGGTGCCGGCAACGGTAGGCTCTCCACGTCCGCCGCAAAGGTGTAGGTGATTCCACGAGCGGAGTTGACGCACGCAGTCAGAATAGCCGACCCACCGAGCCCAGCTCGGGCGCAGGGGACCACGAAGCCGCGCCAGGAGCTAGGGATCAGATACCCCACACCCCACCCGCTACCCGTCCGGGTAGCGGGGCAGGGCGGGGCAGCCTACTGGTACTGGATGTAGAGCGGCTTCGGCTCCAGTTTCAGCAGGTCCTGCGGGGTCATCAGCGGGTCGCCCTTCTTGGTGTCGTTGTGATAGAAGAGCTTGAAGCCCGTGAACTGCACCGGCTCCTTGACTACGTAGTCGCGGTAGCTGTCGCGCTTCAGCCAGGGCGCGCCCCAGCCGTCCATGTCCATGACGATCTGCACCTCGGGGCGCAGCAGGATGTCGGGCGTGTTGGTCACCATGTTACGCGTGAAGCGGTGGATGACCAGCACCTTGGGCGGCAACTGGTTCTCGCGGACGATGCGCGCCAGCTCGCCGGTGACGTAGTTGATGTCGGCCGCGGTCATCGTGCCGATCTTGCGGCCGGGCACCACGCCGCCGCGCATGTAGAACTCCGGGTCCACCGCGAAGTGCACGTCGGGGCGCTTGAGGAACTCCTCGAAGCGCGGCATCAGGGTGCGGATGTCGTCCTGGCCGGGCTGCACGTCGATGAAGAAGATGCCGCCCTTCTCGCGGATCATCTGGTAGATGGAGTCGACCTGCGTGTCGCGCATCTGCGCGCGGTACTTGCCCGAGGGGCCGGCGTCGCCCTGCGCCACCACGGTGACCATGTGCAGGCAGGGCACGGCCGGGCGCTCGGGGTCGGCGGCCGTCCACTTCTTCACCTCGGCGTCGAGCTTGGCGAGCATCTGCTCGCGCGGAAACTCACCGAGCGCGCCCATCCGCTTGGAGTTCGGGTTGCCGTAGTAGCAGACGATGCGCTTCTCCGGCAGGATCGCGCCGGGCAGCGGCTTGGGGCCGTTTACCGGCCAGCCCATGCGGCGCGCGAACCCGGGGTCCTCGCCGGCTCTGTACTTCGCCCTCGGCCTCGCGGCTGCGCTGTCGGCAGCGGCGCTGTCGGCCGCGACCGTGTCGGCGCGCGCGGCGGCGCGGGCCTGCGCCAGCGCCTCGGCGACGGTGCGCGTGGCGGTGTCGGCGGCGGTGAACCGTGGCGCCTCCGGCGCAGCCGGTGCCTCGGGCGCGGCCGCCGCGGCCGAGTCGCCCGCCGGCGAGGGGCCCTGCGCCTCGGCGGGCACGGCCTCGTCGCTGGCGCAGGCGTTCAGCGACAGCGTCAGCCCCAGCGTGAGCAGGCCCCAGGGCAGCGGACTCCGGGAGGATCGAGCGAACAGCGGGTACTTCACGCAGGGCTCCTTTTTGCGGGGACGAGCGGGACCGCCGCGGCGACAGGCGCGGCACGGCCCGCGGCGCCGGGCCCACAACGATAACAGAGCCAAACGATTAGGCAAAGTGGACGCGACCTCCGAACTGCTCCGATCCCGGAACCGCTGATGCCCGCTGTGGATGCGCTGCTGGATGACGAGGTGTTGCAGCCTCTGCCCACGCTGGAGTTCCAGGGCACGACGGCGGTGCGCGCACGCGGCGGCCGCGCGGTGCTGCCCTGGCGCGCCGCCTGGCTCGCGGCGCGGGCGCAGCCGCTCGACGCCGTGCCCGACGCGGAGGCGACGCCGGCCGGCTCGTTCGCGCAGGCGGTGGTACACCTGCAGCCCAGCCGCGCCGCCACCCTGGCGGACGTGGCGGAGGCCTGGCGCTGCCTGGGCCCCGGCGGCCGCCTGCTGCTGGTGGGCGACAACCGGCTCGGCATCGCGTCGTTCGCCCGGGCGCTGGGCCAGCAGCTCGGGCGCGCCGGCGTGGTGCTGGCGAACCGTGGCCGCGGCCGCATCGTCGCCTTCACCCGCGACGGCCACAGCCCCGCCGCCCCCGCACCGCACGTGCACCGCGTCCCCGACCTCGCGGGCGAGGGCGAGCTGACGCTGCGCGTCGCGCCGGGCGTCTTCAGCCACGACGCGCCGGACGCCGGCACGACGCTGCTGCTCGAGCTGCTGGCCGCCTACCCTGCGGCGCCGCGCACCGTCGTCGACGTCGGCTGCGGCGCCGGGCACCTGGCGCTCAGCGCGCTGCGCCGCTGGCCCGCCGCGCGCGCCGTGCTCGCCGACGGCGACTGGCGCGCCGTCGGCGTCGCGCGGCAGAACGCGGAGGCGCTCGGGCTGGCCGCGCAGACGGAGGTGCACTGGTGGGACGCGAGCGAGCCGCTGCCCGCCGCCGCCGCGGAGCTGGCGCTGCTCAACCCGCCGTGGCACCGCGGCGCGGAGGTGGACCTGGCGGTCGCGCGCGCCATGTTCCGCGCCGTGCGCCAGGCCACCGCGCGCGGCGCGCGCGTGCTGGTCGTCGCCAACCGCCGGCTGCCCTACGAGGCGGACCTGCGCGCGCTCGGCGAGCTGCGCCTGCTGCGCGACGCGCGCGGCTTCAAGCTGCTGGAGGTGACGCGTGACTGAACGGCTGGACGCCTTCCTGGCGCGCCGCGGCTACGGTTCGCGCGCGGACGTGCGCCGGCTGATCCGCAGCGGCGCGGTGACGCTGGACGGCAGCGTCTGCCGCGACGCGGCGCGTCACGTGGAGGAGGGAGCGGAGGTGCGGGTGCGCGGCGAGCCGGCCGGCGCGCGCGACGTCGCCGCGACGCTGATCTTGCACAAGCCCGTCGGCTACGCCTGCAGCCACGACCCGCGCGAGGCGCCGCTGCTCGACGAGCTGGTGCCGGAGCGCTTCCGCCACCTGCCGCTGCAGACGGCCGGGCGGCTGGACCGCGACACCAGCGGGCTCCTCGTGCTGAGCACCGACGGCGCGCTGATCCACGCGCTCACCAGCCCGCGCCGCAAGCTGGAGAAGCGCTATCGCATCGCCTACCGCGGGCGCCTGCCCGACGACGCGGCGGCGCGCCTGTGTGAGGGCATCCTGTTGCGGGGGGAGGAGCGCCCGACGCTGCCGGCGCGCCTGGAGCTGGAAGGTGCCACGCCCGACGGCTTGGGCCGCGCCAGCCTCTGGCTGACGGAGGGCCGCTACCACCAGGTGCGGCGGATGATGGCGGCGCTCGGCGCCGAGGTCGTGCGCCTGCACCGCGACCGCGTGGGCGGGCTGGAGCTGCCCGCCGACCTGCCGGCCGGCGCCGCACGCCCGCTCGCCGACGACGAGCGGCGGCGCCTGCTCGGCCCCGGTGCGGAGCGCTAGCCGCGGCCGCTACGCCTGCACGCTCGCACCGGTGTCGGCCGGGGCGGCCTGCTTCTCCATCGCCTGCTCCACCAGCCAATCCTTCGCCTTGTGCATGTCGTCGAAGGTGCGGATCTCGCGCTTGGCGAAGAGCTGCACCGTCTCGTAGACCAGCCGCTGCAGCGGCCCCAGCCCCACCACCGCCGACGCGCAGATGTAGGGCTTGTTGTGCTGCACCAGCTCCTTGAACGCGTCGGTGATGGCCCCGTCGGTCTTGGCGTCGCGCACGTTGCTGAGCAGCAGCACGGAGCCCTCCGGCTCCTGCCCGATCGTCTGCTTCAGCGTCTCGATGGTGCGCAGGATCTCGTCGCTGTCCTGCAGCCCGGAGTAGTCGGCGAAGAGGATGCGGCGGCCGCGGTAGGTGAGGAAGCTGACCCGTTCCATCGTGTGCCTCCCTTAGGGGGTCGAGAGAGGAGCCCTGCCGACCCAGGCGCTGCCTGGTGGGCTGAACGCCTGATGCCGCAAGGGGGATGCCGCGCGGCGCCCGCTCGCACCGCGGCGCGCAGTGTGCATCGCGCTGGCTGCCCCCTTCACCACGGACCCCTGCATGGAAACCGCTTCGACATGGAACGCCAACACGGCCCCTGGAAGATCCGACATAGCAACCTCAAGTACCGCAACGAATTCCTCGAGCTGCGCAAAGACCGGGTACTGCGCCCCGACGGCGAGCCCGGCACCTACGCCATGGTGGAGCTGAAGCCCGGCGTCTGCGTGCTGGCGCTCGACGACGAGGACCAGGTGCACCTGGTGCGCCAGTTCCGCTACGCGCTCGGAAGCGAGAGCCTGGAGGCGGTCGCCGGCGCGCGCGCGCCCGACGAGGACGCACAGGCCGCGGCCGCGCGCGAGCTGCGCGAGGAGCTGGGCGCCGAAGCCGAGCGCTGGACGGACCTGGGCGCGCTGGACCTCGACACCTCCATCGTGCACAGCCCGGTGCGCCTCTTCCTGGCGCACGGCCTGCGCTTCGGCCAGCCGGAGCGCGAGGGCACCGAGACGATGCAGAGCGTGCGGCTGCCGCTGCAGGAGGCCGTGCAGCGGGTGCTGCGCAGCGAGATCACCCATGCCGCCACCGCGGTGCTGGTCTTGAAAGCCGCACACGCGCTGCAGCAGGCGTGAACCCCGTGGGCGCGGGGTCGCCCGGTGGCCACCCGCGCGCCGGCGGGCGGGCCCCGATCCCCATCACCAGAGGAAGGAACCGAGCCATGCCGACACGGAAAGCCAGTGCCGAGTGGAAGGGCGGCCTGAAGGGCGGGACCGGCAGCTTCGCCGGAGAGAGTGGCGCGATCGGCGGTAGCTACTCCTTCGGCTCGCGCTTCGAGAACGCCGGCGGCTCCAACCCCGAGGAGCTGCTGGCCGCCGCCGAGGCCGCCTGCTACAGCATGGCGCTCTCGCTGGCGCTGGAGAACCACGGCACCCCGCCCGAGCGCGTGCGCACCGAGGCGCACTGCACCATCGACAAGGTGGGCGACGGCTTCGCCATCACCACCATGCGCCTGCAGGTGCGCGCCCGCGTCGACGGCGTCGACGCGGCGAAGTTCCGCGAGCTGGCCGAGGCCACCAAGACCGGCTGCCCCGTCTCCAAGGCGATCCTCAACAACGTGCGCCTGGAACTGGACGCGGCGCTGGAGGGTTGACGGCAGGATTCGGGATTCAGGGGGTTGGGCTGCCAGCTTCCGGCTGCCCGCTACCGGCGAACCCCAGGTGTTGCCGGTAGCGGGCAGCCGGAAGCCTCTTCTAAGTAGCGTAAGTGAGTATGCAGAAGTTGTTACCGGTCTTGCGGCCCTCGCGCCCGGCGGCGGTCCCACACCTCCTGCAGCAGGCTGCCGATCTCCTGCAGCGTGGCGAACCAGCGCCCCAACAGCTCGCCCGCCTGCCGCTCGCTCAGGTGCCGGAAGACCTCGACGCGCGGGTAGACGTGCGCGAGCGCCCACCAGCTCGCGGTCGCGCTACGCTGGCAGCGGGACAGCAGCATCTCGGCCACCTCGTCGTACGCCTTCTGCTGGCCGGAGATGGTGAACTCCGAGCGCAGGTTCCTCCGGGCCGTGTAGTAGGCCCGAAGCACGCCGAGTCCGCGTCGGCGGCGAACTCCGCCCAGGTGAGCCGCGAGGCGAGGCCCGACTTGCCGATCATCCGGAACTCGCGCTTGCGGATCTCGCGCACCAGCCGCTGCAGCTTCGCCTCCATGCGGGCCAGCAGGCGGAATCGCTTGTTGTAGCCGCGCCGGGAGAACTCAAGGCCCAACCCGTCTCGCTGCGACTTGCTCAGCCGGTCGTGGCGGAAGTCGCTCGCCCCAACGCTCTTCCCGATCTCCTTACTGATCGTGCGGATGAACTGCTCCACAGCCTCAGGATTGGAGCAGAGGTCCTCGTTGAGCGGGTACGCGCTTTGGAACAGCTCCCGGGCGCGGGCGACCTGGCGGTCCATCCCCACCGGCCGTGCGAACTCTTCCAGCATGGACGTGACGCCGAAGAGCCGGCGCTTGAGCGAGCCTGCCGCCGCCCGCTCCAGGATGCGGCTCTCGGAGAGGCTGAGCACGCCGCCCAGGACCTCGCCGATCGTTTCCGCCACGTCCTCCGGCCGGCGGCGAGCGCTCAGCGACTTGTAGAGCGTGCGCAGCGGCGTCTGGTCCATGTCTCTCACGCAGGTCCCGGGGTTCGGGCGGGGCGCCGGATGCCGCCCCGCCTGCCATTCTCTACAGCCGCGGATCGACGGGCTCGCTCTCCAGCGCCAGCACGCCGAACACGCACTCGTGCACGCGGCGCAGGGGCTCGCCGCGCGCGAACCGCTCCAGGGCCTCCACGCCCAGCGCGAACTCGCGCCGCGCGAGTGAGCGCTTATGGGAGAGCCCGCGCGAACGCAGCCGCTGCAGGTTCTCCGGCTCGGTGTACTCCGGGCCGTAGATGATCCGCAGGTACTCGCGCCCGCGGCACTTCACCGCCGGCTGCACGATGCCGCGGCGCCCCTTCGCCACGAAGTCGAGCGGCTTCACCACCATCCCCTCGCCACCTCGCTCCGTGTGCGCCTCCCACCAGCGGACCGCCTCGTGCTGGCTCTCGGGGTCGGTGACGTCCACCACGCGGTACGGCGTGGCGAGCAGCACCTCCGCGTCCGCCGCCGCCAGCCGGGCGAGCAGTTGCATGTGCCACAGGTGGTCCTTGCCCGTGTGCACCGCCCCCTCGGAGGCGAGCAGGTGGAACGGCGCCAGCTTCAGGTCCGTCACCGCGCCCACCTCCCAGCAGTAGCGGCGGTACGCCTCGGTGTAGCGCTCCGCCAGCGCCGCGCGCGCCTGGAAGCGCTCCAGCAGCGCCGCCCCGGCTCCGCGCTCGGCGGCGCGCTCCAACGCAGGGACGACCTCGGCGAACGCCGCCCGCGCCGCCGCGCCGACCGCCGCGTACTGCGAGCGCAGCAGCTCCTGCGCCTTGGCCGACCAGGGCAGCAGCTCGGCGTCCAGGCAGAGCCAGTCGGTGCCCAGCTCCTCCCAGAGGCCGGCGGCGCCGACAGCGGCCTGCACCCGCCCCAGGAACTCCAGCTCCAGCGCCGTGTCGGCGAAGAAGCGCCGCCCGGTGCGGGTGTAGACGATCCCGATGCCGTCCTCGACCACGCCGAAGCGCCGGCGCGCGGTGTCCTCGTCGCGGCAGACGATCACCACCGCGCGCGAGCCCATGTGCTTCTCCTCGCACACCACGCGAGGGATCCCTTCATGCCGATAGTAGCCGAACGCCTCCGCCGGGTGCTCCAGCAGCCCGGGCTCCTTCGTCGTCTCCGAGGGCGACATGGTGGGCGGCAGGTAGATCAGCCACTTCGGGTCGGCGGCGAAGCGGCTCATCACCTCCAGCGCGGCCGCCGCGTTCTCCTCGCGCACCGTCACGTTGCCGCGCAGCCGCGTGGAGACGATGCGCTTGCCGAAGACGTCCGCCAGGTCCAGCACGTCGTCCAGCCGCTGCTGCTCCGAGAGCCGCGGCGCGACCAGCTCCTCCGGCAGGAACGGCCGCACCGGCTCGGAGTGCACCCGCGTCGCCGGCACCGAGGCCGGCTCGCGCTCCGGGTAGCGCAGCGCGGTCAGCCGCCCGCCGAAGACGCAGCCGGTGTCCAGGTTGATGGTGTTGTTGAGCCATGCGGGCTCGGGCACCGGGGTATGGCCGTAGACCACCATCGCCTGCCCGCGGTACTCCGCCGCCCAGTCGTAGCGCACCGGCAGGCCGAACTCGTCCGTCTCGCCGGTGGTCTCGCCGTAGAGCGCGAACTCGCGCACCCGCCCGGAGCCGCGGCCCTGGTATTCCTCCTTCATCCCCGCGTGCGCCACCACCAGCTTGCCGTCGTCCAGCACGTAGTGGCTGACCAGCCCGTCGAGGAACGTGGCCACCCGCTCGCGGAACTCCGGCGTCTCGCGCGAGAGCTGCTCCAGCGACTCCGCGAGCCCGTGCTTGATCTGCACGTTCTTCCCGCGCAGCGCGCGGACTAGCTTCACGTCGTGGTTGCCCGGCACGCAGAGCGCGGTGCCGGCTTCCACCATCGCCATCACCAGGCGGAGCACCGCCGGGGTGTCGGGGCCGCGGTCCACCAGGTCGCCCAGGAAGACCGCCTTGCGGCCCTCGGGCGGCCGCACCTCGTAGGCGGGCTCCCCCGCCGCGCTCTCGCGCAGTTCGACGCCGTAGCCCAGCTCCGTGAGCAGCGTGACCAGCTCCTCCGCGCAGCCGTGCACGTCGCCGATGATGTCGAACGGGCCGTGCTCGTGCTTGCGGTTGTTCCACAGCGGCTGACGCACGATCTCGACCGCCTCGACGGCCTCCGGCGAGTCGAGCATGAAGACGTGGCGGAAGCCCTCACGCTGCAGGCCGCGCAGCGAGCGCCGCAGTTGGTCGGCCTGGCTGCGGATGACGTGCGGGCCGAAGTCGCGGTCCGGCCGCTCGCGGTTGCGCTCCCGGCAGAGCTTCTCCGGCAGGTTGAAGACGATGGCCACCGGGATCACGTGGTGCTCACGCGCGAGCGCGACCAGCGGCTTACGCGCCTCCGGCTGCACGTTGGTGGCGTCCGCCACCACCAGCCGGCCCCGCCGCAGCCGCCGGGCGGCGACGTAGTGCAGCACGTCGAAGGCGTCGCTCGTGGCGCCCTGGTCGTTCTCATCATCGGAGACCAGGCCGCGGCAGTAGTCGGACGAGAGCACCTCGTAGGGGCCGAAGTGCCGCCGCGCGAAGGTGGACTTCCCGGCGCCCGAGGGGCCGACCAGCGCCACCAGCGCCAGCTCGGGGATGGTGATCTTCATGCACTCTCTCCGTTCATCGCCCGATGGGTGCACGGGTAGTTGTCATCTCGCGGTCTCCGTCAGGGCAGTGCCGCCGGTCCGCAGCCGGATCAGTAGCGCGTGCAGGGCCGGCCCTGCGCTGGGGAACTCCGGCAGTGTGCTCCTCGCTCCGGCCTCCTCCAGCACCGCCAGCAGCCGCTCGAACTCCCGCCGGTGGAACGCCAGGTCAGCGTCCGCGAGGGTGGAGCGCTCCGCGCCGCCCAGCTTCCGCTCGATCAGCTCGGGCACGTACGGCAGCCGGGACTCCCCGTTGAGCCGCATCAGGTTCGCCTCCACCTCGCCCGTCCGCATGAGGTGGATTCCCGTGAGCAGCACGCGGTAGACGTACAGCAGCGGCTTCACCCGGCGCGGGTTCTCCTTCTCGAACAGGTGCCACTGGTTCCGCGCGAAGCCCACGTAGTGCCGGACGTGCCGACGCGTGATGCAGCCGCGCGCGATCCGCTTCAGCTCCTCGTACTCGGGCGTCGCCTGCACTACGAGTGGCGAATAGAGCTGCTCCAGTACGTAGCCGTTGGGCCGCAGCAGCAGGCGGAAGAACTTGCCCGCGTCGTGCGTGACGAGGTCGATCTCCACGCCGGAGCGGACGGTGGACTGCTGCACCGTCTCCTCCCCGCACTCCAGGCCGACCATCGCCTCCACCGGCAGCAGGTGCGCGCCGCGCAGGTCGTAGTCGGAGTCCGGAGAGGGGAAGCCGTAGAGGTGCGCGCCGCTGACCGTCGCGAAGAGCAACGGGTAGGCGTGCTCGCTGGCCACCTGGCGTAGGATCTCCTCGTTCATCTCGGCCTCCTCACTCTCTCCGGACCCTGGACCTCCGCGCCCGGACCAGGAACGCGTTGGCCGCGTCGTAGTCCGGCCGCTCGGGCAGGGTCGTCGTCTCGAAGGCGGCATCGAACTCCCAATGGAGCTCCAGCCGCCAGGCATTCACCTCGGCCCACGACAGCTCGCCCCGGCGCACCGACAGCAGCCGCTCGCGGTGCTCGCCCACGTGCACGGGCACGGCGCCCTCCCTCAGCGTGCGGATGCCGGCGATCAGCAGGCGGACCAGGTGCATCGCGTGCTTCCACTTGATCTCGCCGCGGGCGCGCAGGTCCTGCTCGATCTTGCGGAACTGGCTCAGCACGTAGCCGTTGTACGTCTGGTAGACCAGCCGCGAGAGGAAGCGCTCGCGCATCGCCAATAGCTCCTCGGCGAGCGCATCCGCGTGCTCGACCAGCGGCGAGTACAGGCACTCCAGGATGTTCGGGTTCGCCTTGAGCGCCAGCACCAGGAACTTCTGCAGCTCCCAGTACGCCTCCTCCGTCCCGTCGCTCTCGATCTGTTCGGGCACCCCGTAGAGCGACCAGTGCAGCTCGGCCGGGGGCAGGAACACGCCGCGGCGGTCGGTGTCGGAGCCGAGCTCGTCCAGCCCGTACGCGCACGAGCCGACCACGCAGCGCAGGATCACGTGCTCGCAGAGGTTGTAGTCCGCCAGCACGCCGCCCGCGCGCTCTAGCCCCCAGCGCTGCACGTGCTTGAGCACGGCGATCTCCTGCCGGCGAAGCATCGCCTCCGTGCCGTCAACGAAGCGCACGCGATAGGCGTGGCTCTGGTCGATCGGCGGCTGGACGACGATCCCGACGGCGCCCTGCGGGAGCACGTGCGTGGCGCCGATCGCGCGAACCGCGATCCGGGCGACGACCTCCGTGCCTGCGGGGACGATCAGGTTCGGGTTGAACGCTCTCTCACTCACGGCGGAACAGCAGGATCCGGGATGCAGGATTCGGGATTCAGGGGATCCCGGTTTCGTTCTCTGGCGTCGGTGCCGCCGGTGCACGGCTGAACACCCCCATCTGCGTCGGCGCGCCGAGCGCCGGGTCCTCGGGGCCCACCGGCAGGAAGCGCACGGTGTAGCCGAACCGCTCCGCGACCGCCGTCGCCCAGGCCTGGAACTCTTCGCGGCTCCACTCGAAGCGGTGGTCCTTGTGGCGGAAGGCGCCGGCCGGCAGCGTCTCCCAGGTGACGTTGTAGTCGCGGTTCGGCGTCGTGAGCACGACGGTCGCGGGCCGCGCGAACTCGAAGAGCACGCGCTCGAACGCCCGCAGCCGCGGCGGGTCCAGGTGCTCGATGACCTCCACCACGGCGGCCGCGTCGTAGCCGGCGATCCGCTCGTCGCGGTACATCAGCGATCCGTGGATCAGCCGGATCCGCTCGCGCTGCATGGTGGCCAGCGTCTCTAGCCGCAGCCGGCCCCGTGCGATCTCCAAGGAGCGGATGGAGACGTCCATCCCCAGGATCTCCTCGAACTGACGGTCCTGCAGCAGCATGCGCAGCAGCCGGCCCTCGCCGCAGCCGAGGTCCACCACCCGCTTCGCGTTGCTCGCGCGGAGCGCGGCCGCGACGGCGCCCAGCCGCTGCTGGTTCAGCCCGATGCGCTCCTCGGCCTGCTGCTCCTGCGCGTCGTTCGCCTCGGCCGTGGCGTCGGGGTCCGGCTCCTCCTCCGCGACCAGTTGCGCCAGCGCGGCGCGCGTCAGGCTGGGGCGATGGCGCAGGTAGCGGCGCGCGATCAGCTCGCGCTCCGGGTGCGCGCCCAACCAGCCCTCGCCCTGGCGCAGCAGCTTCTCCACCTCGTCGTCGCCGACCCAGTAGTGCTTGGCATCGTCGAGCACCGGCACCAGCACGTACAGGTGGCGGAGCAGGCCGGCCAGGCGGGTGGAGCCGCGCAGCGTCACCGTGTAGTAGCGGCTCTCGCCCCAGCCGGGGAACGCGGGGTCGAGCGCGTGCCGCTCGGCGCTCAGCTCGTAGCCAAGCGGCTCGAAGAGCCGACGCAGCAGCTCCTCGCCGCCGCGGCAGGGCAGCGCGGCGAGCCGCGCCTCCAGCGGGATCGGCTGATCCACCAGCTCCGGCCGCTCCTTGCTCCTGCCGGCCAGTGCGCTGCCGAAGACCTGCGCGATCGCCACGCTCAGGAACGACGAGGCGACGTACGGTCGGTCGTTGACGTACTGCGTGTCCGGCCCCGCCGAGGCGCCGCGGACGAGGTCCACCGGGTCCACGTCCAGGAGGAGCACGGCGGTGCAGCGCTCGCGCGTCGCCTCCGGGTAGAAGACGTGGGCGTGGCCGAAGGAGAGCTCGAAGCTCTGCGCCCGAGCGGGGTTCTTGTAGAGCAGGAACCCGAGATCGGTGGCCGGCGGGTGCGTGGTGGTGATGGTGAACAGCATGGGCCGTCCGTGCTGGACTGGTGTGGCCGGGCACCTCAGCGCCGGGCCGCGTGGGGCGCATGGAGGCCGGCCGGATCGGCCGCCCGTCGGGAGTCGCGTGGCCACGTCGGTGGCTGCCCCGAACCGGCTCCATGCACCTGGATTCTGACGTACGACGAGCCGGAGACACGCCTACGACAAAGCGCCCCGCCTCGGATCTCGCGAGGCGGGGCGCTGGAGCATCTGCTCGGCCCGGTTCCGGAGGCCGCTGGGCCTACCCCGGAACACTCCTCGTGAGAACCACTACTTCTCGACCGCGGAAACCGCGGCTCCCGAACTGCTCCTCGATCCTGCTCGACATCACGCGAGGGGGGGCGGAGTACCCTCCCAGACGGCTGTTGCTCTTCGTGTCGGCCTGGTAAAGGCACGGCTCCGCCCCGCACCACGCCAGCGAATCGGCCGGCTGGGCATTCAGCAGCGCCGAATGGCGCCGTGGTTCGGTGGCGGTGGCGAGCATCGAAGTCCTGATCTCCGGAAACTGGGGGTCGGGCGTCCAGAAACGCAAACGGGAGTCGCATTCTTCTGCCCTCCCACGGAGGGCACGGCGAGCGCTGTGCACATGCACAAGCGCCTGCCAGAAGGGACGCGACTCCCGAGGCCTTACGGTATGGCGAGCCGGAGGGGTTGTCAAGGGGAGTTGGGTGAAACGTCGTCACCCTCGTCCGGCGAGCACAGCCTCGGCCAGTTCGAGGAGTGCCCGCTGCCCTACCAGTGTGTTGGGCTGCGCTGCTCGGTGAAAAGCCCCCTGGTGGCCCGGTGCCTGGCAGGGGTTTTTCGCACGACGGAAGCGGCCGGGTAGCGTGCGTCGTCAGCATTCGCGACTCGGCGGTGCTGGCGCCGCTCGGCCCAGGCCCCGAACGCCTCGGCCTCGCGCATCACCGAGCGCGCCTCGTCCAGCGTGTAGTGCTGTCCGCCAGAGATGCGGTCCTTGAGCGAGAGGATCGGCCGCAGACGCTAGACCTCCTCAAGCCGGGCGCGGTGTCCGAGCGCCCGCTGCAGTACGTCGGCGGCCTTGCGGTGGTCACCCTCGGTGGACCTGATACCGCGGAAGGCAATGGTGAGCGCATCGTTGTAGGCGATGGCCGCGTGCACGGCGACGACGCCGATCGCGTTCCCGTAGGGGTCGCCGCCGACCGCGACGCCTTCGAGGGCACGCGCACTCGCCAGCAGCGAGGCGCCCACGCGGCGATACTTCTCGGCCTGTGAGGGATCCACATCCTTGGCACTACCCGAGCGTACCATCGCTTCAACCCCCAACGATGGCCGAGAGCAGCTCGTCCAGCGGCTCGCCGGCGATGAGCCGCCCCTCGCGAATCGCGGCCGCCATCACCGCGTCGTCAGCAGCGAGTTGCTCCTGCAGCCGAGCGTGCGAGAGCACCAGCGGGGCCAGGTCCAGTGCGTAGCGGCGCTCCAGCTCGGGCGCTAGGCGGGCCACGCGCGCGTGCACCTCAGCGACGGCATCGTCATTGGCGGTGACCACCAGCAGGTCCAGGTCGCTCTCGGGGCGGTCCTCGCCGCGGGCGGCGCTGCCGTAGAGCAGCAGGCTCCGCACGACGCCGGCAGCGATCTCCCCGTGCAGCGCCTCGCGCAGCCAGGCGAAGACGGCGCTCACCCGCTGGCGCTCGACGTCGAAGAGCGGCAGCAGGCCGTCACGCACCAGCGGGTTGGCGTGCTCCACGGTGTAGAGGTGCTGGCTGCGCAGCTTGGCGCGGTGCAGCACCCCCAGTGCGGTGAGGTCGGCGAGCGCACGCAGCGCTGGCGGGAAGGGGATCCGCGCCAGGCGTGCAGCCTCGCGCGCGGAGACCCCATCCTGCAGCGGCAGCAGCGCGCGCAGCAGCCGCACCTTGCTCTGCGAGGAGAGGATGACGTCCAGCGGACGCAGCAGCATTCCCACGGCTCCGCTCCCGATACAGGTTGCACCACCGGCGACGACTCGCAGCGAGCCGATACGATGGTGTATCAACTGGCACCAATCGGTGCCAGCCCTGACAGTGAACCCGCCCGATCACCTACCGTCGGCCCACCGCTCAACGGCGCCGATGCAGACCCTCGACACCGCCCGCAGGGTGTGAAGGAGGTGTGAAAAGGTGTGAAAAACCCCTGGGAGGACAGGGTGTCGGCCCAGGGGGTAAAACCAGCATTTATGCGGTTTTCTGAGTTTATCGGCGGCCATCACGGCCGCCCAAAAGCGCTTAATACCGATAGTGCTCCGGCTTGTACGGCCCCTGGACCGGTACCCCGATGTAGTCGGCCTGCTCGGGCGAGAGCGTGGTCAGCTTCACGCCCAGCTTGTCGAGGTGCAGGCGAGCGACCTTCTCGTCCAGCGCCTTGGGCAGGGTGTACACCTGCTTCTCGTAGTGGTCGGCGTTCTGGTGCAGCTCGATCTGCGCCATCACCTGGTTGGTGAAGCTGGCGCTCATCACGAAGCTGGGGTGGCCAGTGGCGCAGCCGAGGTTGAGCAGCCGCCCCTCGGCCAGGATCAGCACCGAGTGGCCGTCGGGGAAGACGAACTCGTCGTACTGCGGCTTGATGTTGACGCGCGCGATGCCGCGCCGCTTCAGCCCGGCCATGTCGATCTCGTTGTCGAAGTGGCCGATGTTGCCGACGATCGCCTTGTCCTTCATGCGCGCCATGTCGTCCACGGTGATGATGCCGCGGTTGCCGGTGGCGGTGATGAAGAGGTCGGCGGTCTGCACCACCTCCTCCAGCGTGGTGACCTGGTACCCCTCCATGGCGGCCTGCAGCGCGCAGATCGGGTCGATCTCGGTGACGATGACCCGCGCGCCCTGGCCGCGCAGCGCCTGCGCGCAGCCCTTGCCCACGTCGCCGTAGCCGCAGACCACGGCCACCTTGCCGGCGAGCATCACGTCGCTGGCGCGCAGGATGCCGTCGGTCAGCGAGTGGCGGCAGCCGTACAGGTTGTCGAACTTGCTCTTGGTGACCGAGTCGTTGACGTTGATGGCCGGGAAGAGCAGCGTGCCGGCCTTCATCATCTCGTAGAGGCGGTGCACGCCGGTGGTGGTCTCCTCGCTGACGCCGCGGATCTCCGCGGCCACCCGCGTCCACCCCTGCGGGTTCGCGGCGATGGTGCGGCGCAGCAGCTCCAGGATGACGCCCCACTCCTCGGGGTCGCTGTCCGGGTCGAAGGCTGGCACCGCGCCCGCGCGCTCGAACTCGGCGCCCTTGTGCACCAGCAGCGTGGCGTCGCCGCCGTCGTCCAGCAGCAGGTTCGGGCCCGAGCCGTCGGGCCAGAGCAGCGCCTGCTCGGTGCACCACCAGTACTCCTCCAGCGTCTCACCCTTCCAGGCGAAGACGGGGATGCCGCGCGGCGCCTCCGCGGTGCCGTCGCGGCCCACCACCACCGCGGCGGCGGCGTGGTCCTGCGTGCTGAAGATGTTGCAGCTCACCCAGCGCACGTCGGCGCCCAGCTCGGCCAGCGTCTCGATCAGCACCGCCGTCTGCACCGTCATGTGCAGCGAGCCCATGATCTTGGCGCCCGCCAGCGGCTGCTGCCCCGCGTACTCGGCGCGCAGCGCCAGCAGCCCCGGCATCTCGTGCTCCGCCAGGCGGATCTCCTTGCGCCCGAAGTCGGCCAGCGACAGGTCGCGCACCTTGAACGGCACGCGCCCCGCCTCCTCGGCGGCGGCGAAGGGATGGACGGTGGCGAGAACGGTGGACATGGCGGTCTCCTGGGAAAAGGTCATCGGTCTACGGTCATCGATCTGCAGTCGTCGGTCGTCGGTCTGCAGCCGTCCGTCGTCGGTCGTCAGTCGTCGGCGACCCACTCCGGGTCACGCGCCCAGCCGACGATCCACCAACGACCGACGACGGACGGCGGCCGACGCCTTCCTCGCCGTCGCCGCGAAGAGCGCCGGGCCCTTCGCCGCGGGGTCGGCCGGCAGCACGACGTAGCGGTACTGCTCCAGCCCCGCCTCCGCCAGCCATTGCCCCAGCACGGCCTCCGAGAAGCCCAGCCAGAGGTGGCCCATCTCCTGGCGGTAGAGCGTACGGTCGTGCGGCGTCAGGTCGGTCAGCAGCAGACGGCCGCCGGGGCGCAGCACGCGCGCGACCTCCGCGAGCGCCTGGGCCGGGTCGGGCACGTGCGGCAGCACGTGCAGCAGCACCGCCGCGTCGAGCGCGTCGTCCTCCAGCGGCAGCGCCTCCAGGCTGCCGCGGCGCAGCTCCACGTTCGGCCGCTCGCCCAGGCGCGCTCGGGCGGCGGCGAGCATCTCGGGCGAGTCGTCCACCGCCACCACCCGCGCGACGAACGGCGCCAGCGCTTCGCTCACCTGGCCGGTGCCGCAGCCCAGGTCGCCCACCACCCAGCCCGCGTCCAGCAGCCCGAGCAGCGCCAGCAGGTCCGCCCGCGCGCCGAACAGCTCGCGCCGTAGCTGGTCCCACTCGCCCGCCGCGGAGAGGAAGAAGGCGCGCGAGCGACTGCGGCGCTGCGCCAGCACGCTCTGCGCCCGCTGCGCGTCCTGCGCGGCCGCCGACGTCTCTGCCACCTCGGCGCGCAACAACTGCCACAGCCGCCGCACCGACCCGTCCATCCGCTCCAGCGGCAGCCGGTACCACCGGCTCGTCGCCTCCGCCCGCACCTCCACCCAGCCCTCCTCGGAGAGCACCTTCAGGTGCCGGCTCACCGTCGACTGCGGCAGTTGCAGCACCTGACACAGCTCCGAGACGGTGAACTCGCGCTCCAGCACCAGCAGCAGCCGCGCCCGCAGCGGGTCGGTCAGCGCGGCGATGCGCTGCAGCAGGCGGGACGGCGAGGCGGTTGTATTCATATATCCGGCTCGAATGATAAAGCCGGCGTGGGCGGGGGGCAAGGTGAGCGCGGAAGGAAAGGGACAGGATAGACAGGAGGAACAGGATGGATGGAGGGGTAGGATGGGTGGATGGTCAGGGCAGACAGGGTGGACCGCACGACGACCAGGCCGCGTTGCTGCTGGCGCGGCCCTCACCGGGAGCCGTTCATCCGCTCCCCGGCCCGCTCAGCCGCCTGACCCTCTCCAACCTGGCATCCTGTCCATCCTGTCCTGGCCGTTCCTCCGCTCTGCAGGGCGGCCGCCCGTGGCCGCTCAGTAGTTGGGGATCGTCAGCCGCAGCTCGTCGCCCTCGCGCACGGTGATCTCGTTGCTGATCGGCGTGCGCTGGCTGCCCACGGGGTCGGCGAGGAAGCGCAGGGTGGTGGCGCCGAAGACGAGGCTGCGCGGGATGGTGAAGACGCGGGTGCTCGCGCCCGGCACGGTACCCAGGCGCACGCGGGTGCCGCCGCCCGGACCGCGCAGCACGAAGATGTTCATATCCAGCCAGTTCTGGTTCTCGACCCGCACGGTGGTGGGCTGCTCGTCGACGATCTGCGCGCCGCCGCCGCGCCGGGCGCCGGTCGCGCAGGCGCTCAGCCCGAGGAGGAGGAGCAGCAGCAGGGTGCGGAACGGGCGATAGCGTGGCGGCATGGACGGCTCCGGGGTCGGGGGCGGAGAACGACAGGGGTGCAGCCTCCCGGGCCGCACCCCGGTCGTGTACCCGCCCGAGCGCCGCAGGTTGCCGGGCAGGATTCAGGATTCGGGATTCGGCATTCGGGGGAACCCCAACGTCAATCGCAACGGCAGCGCAGTGGAGGTTGAAGTTGCAGCTGTCGTTCCCTGAATCCCGAATCCTGAATCCCGAATCCTATCATTCACGGCAGGCGGCGGATGCGCTCGCGCACCAGCTCCAGCACCACGGGCAGGCGACGGTTCCAGTACTCCCAGTTGTGCGTGCCGCCGACCTCGTGGTACTCGTAGGGCAGTCTGCGCGCGGCGAGCACCGCCGCCACCTCGCGGTTGACGCCGAGCAGGTGGTCGGCGCTGCCGCAGTCGAGATAGAAGTACGGCGCCTCGCGGAACTGCGCCTGCCGCAGCAGCGCCGTCACGTCGTTGGCGGCGCGCGCCTCGCTGCCGACGGGGCCGAAGGCCTCGCGGATGCTCGGCATGGTAGTGTCGTTCGGCAGGCGGAACGCGCCCGAGAAGCTGGCGACCAGCGAGTAGCGCTCGGGGTTCTTCAGCGCCAGCTTGAAGGCGCCGAAGCCGCCCATGCTCAGCCCCGCGATGTAGCGCGCCGTGGGGAGGGGCAGCGTGCGGAAGTGCTGCTCGACGTAGGCCGGCACGTCCTTGCCGACGTAGTCCTCGAAGCGGTCCTCCGGCTTGCTCGCGCTGTTCGTGTACCAGGAGTCGCCGGCGTCGGGCAGCACGACGATCAGCGGCAGCTCCTCGGTGTAGGCGAGCAGGTTGGTCAGCTCCAGCCAGTTGCGGTGGCCGCCCCAGAGGCCGTGCAGCAGGTAGAGCACGGGGTAGCGGCGGCTGTCGGCGGCGTAGCCGCGCGGCAGCACCACCACCGCGTCGCGCGGCCTGGCCAGGCTGCCCTTGATGCTGACGATGCGCACGCGCGCGCTGTCCACCGGCGCCAGGCTCTGCGCGGCGGCGGGCAGCGCGGCCAGCGCGAGCAGCAGCCAGAGCAGCAGCAGGCGCGCGGCGGCGGCACGTCGGGCGGGGCTCGCTGCCGGGCGGATGGCTGCCGGGTGCTGCGGGTTGCAACGGGAATCCATCGGTCGCTGGTCGGGTAAGGGGAATTGCGCGCTTCGGCCGGCCCATTGTGCGGCATCGCGCGGCGCGATGCAAGCTGCGGCGGCTCCGTCTTGCCCGGCGCGCCGCGTGGCTGCATTCTTTTGTTTAGCCCGAAGCGGTTCTCCGCGCGCCGGCGTGCCGGGCCCTCGGCCCGCCGCCTCGGTGCGGCCCTCTGCGCTCCCACCCCCATGCGCATGCGACTGACCCGACTCCTCGTGCTCGCCGCGCTCGGCGGCGCGCTGCCGCTCGCCGCGCAGCCGCCGGCGAAGCGCCCGCTGAGCGTCGCCGACTTCGACCAGTGGCGCTCGATCCGCGGCGACACGCTCTCCGCCGACGGCCGCTGGGCCGCGTATACGCTGGTGCCGCAGGTCGGCGACGGCGAGCTGGTGGTGCGCGCGCTGCCGAGCGGCCCCGAGTACCGCCACCCGCGCGGCTACCTCGGCCGGCCGCAGACGCGGGCCGGCGCCACCGACCGCGGCCCCGCGTTCAACGCGCCGAACGCGCGCTTCAGCGCCGACAGCCGCTACGTCGTCTTCAGCATCGAGCCGCCGCGCGCCGAGTACGAGGCCGCGCGCCGGGCCAAGAAGAAGGCCGACGAGATGCCCAAGCCCGCGCTCGGCATCCTCTCGCTCGCCGACGGGAAGACGACGGTGATCCCCGGCGTGAAGAGCTTCCGGCTGGCGAAGGACTCCGGCCGCTACCTCGCCTACCTGCTCGCCGCCGACAGCGCCCCGGCGGCGGGCGACACGGCGAAGGCGGCCCCGACCCCGGCCGCCGCCGCCACGCCCGGCGGCGCCGCGCGCCCGGTGAGCGCCGACACGGCCGGCAAGCCGAAGCCGAAGAAGAAGGAGTACGGCACCACGCTGGTGCTGCGCGAGCTGGCGAGCGGCGCGGAGGTGCGCATCCCCGAGGTCGGCGCCTACACGCTGGACGACGCCGGCCGCTGGCTGGGCTATACCGTCTCGTCGCGCGACGAGGCGAAGGACGGCGCCTACGTGCGCGCGCTGGCCGACGGCCAGGCCGCCGGCCGCACGCACGCCCTGCTCAGCGGCAAGGGCAGCTACAAGGGCCTGGTCTTCGACGAGGCCGGCACCCAGGTCGCCTTCGTCTCGGACCGCGCGGAGGCCGAGAAGGAGAAGCCGCGCTACTCGCTCTACCATGCCAGCCTGCGCGCGCCGAGCGCCCGCGCCGTCGTCGGCCCCGCACAGAGCGACGGGCTGCTCGTCTCCGACCGCGCTGCGCTGCGTTTCGCCGCGGACGGCAGCGCGCTCAGCTTCGGCTTCGTCGCCCCGCCGCTGGACTCCATCCCCGCCGACTCGCTCGCCGACAAGGCGGTCTTCGACCTCTGGCACTGGCGCGACGCGCGGCTGCAGCCGCAGCAGAAGCTGGAGGCCGAGCGCGAGCGCGACCGCAGCTTCCTCGCCGTCCACCACCTGCGCGGCGGGCGCACCGTGCGGCTGGGCAGCGACTCGCTCACGCAGGTACGCGCGGGCGAGAACCTGCGCGCCGCGCTGGCGCTCACCGACCTGCCCTACGCGGTGGAGGCGATGTGGGGCGAGGGCGGCAGCGACGCCTACGTGCTCGACACGCGCAGCGGCGCGCGCCGCCCGGTGGCGAAGCGCCTGCCGTTCGGCGCCCAGCTCTCGCCCGACGAGCGGTACGTGCTCTACTTCGACCGCGACGGGCGCTGGAAAGCGTTCGAGCTCGCCAGCGGCCGCACGCGCGACCTGACCGGCGCGCTCACGGGCGTGCGTTTCGATCAGGAGACCTGGGACACGCCCAGCCTGCCCGCGCCCTGGGGCGTCGCCGGCTGGACGAGCGGCGACCGCAGCGTGCTCGTCTACGACCGCTATGACGTCTGGGAGCTGGACCCGCAGGGCCGTCGCCCCGCGCGCGTCGTCACCGACTCGCTCGGTCGCCGGCAGCAGCTCGTCTTCCGCGTCGTCGACCTCGACGCCGAGGCCGAGGCGATCGACCCCGCCCGGCCGCTGCTGCTGCGTGCCATGGACGACCGCAGCAAGGCCAGCGGCTACTGGCGCGACCGCCTGGGCACCGTCGCCTCGCCCGAGCGGCTGCTGATGGGGGACCGGCAGTACGGCACCCCGTGGCAGGCCAGCGCCGCGCCGGTGATGCTCTTCACGCAGGAGAGCGTCGCCGAGTTCCCCGACCTGTGGACGAGCGACGCCGACTTCCGCAGCGCGGTGCGTGTCAGCCAGGCCAACCCGCAGCAGGCGCAGTACCGCTGGCCGAGCGTGGAGCTGGTGAGCTGGCGCAGCAACGACGGCATCGAGTTGAAGGGGCTGCTCTACAAGCCCGAGGGCTTCGACCCGGCGAAGAAGTACCCGCTGGTCGTCTACTTCTACGAGAGCCTCTCGGACAACCTGCACCAGTACCGGATGGACACGCCGCGCAACGTCATCCACCCGACGCTGTACGGCTCGCAGGGCTACCTCGTCTTCATGCCGGACATCGCCTACGCCGAGGGCTATCCGGGCCCGAGCGCCTTCAAGAGCATCGTGCCGGGCGTGCAGTCGCTGATCGCGCGCGGCTTCGTCGACGAGAAGGCGGTCGGCATCCAGGGCCAGAGCTGGGGCGGCTACCAGGTGGCGTACCTGATCACGCAGACGCCGATGTTCCGCGCGGCGATGGCGGGCGCGCCGGTGGCCAACATGACCAGCGCCTACGGCGGCATCCGCTGGGGCAGCGGGCTGGCGCGCGCCTTCCAGTACGAGCGCACGCAGAGCCGCATCGGCGGCAGCATCTGGGAGCGGCCGTGGAGATACATCGAGAACAGCCCGCTCTTCGCCGCCGACCGCGTGCAGACGCCGCTGTTCATCATGCACAACGACGCCGACGGCGCGGTGCCGTGGGAGCAGGGCATCGAGCTGTTCGTGGCGCTGCGGCGCCTGGGCAAAGAGGCGTACCTCATCAACTACAACGGCGACGAGCACAACCCCACCAAGCGCGCCAATCAGCTCGACCTGGCGGTGCGCATGCTGGACTTCTTCGACCACCACCTGAAGGGCGAGCCGGCGCCGGAGTGGATGCAGAAGGGCATCCCCTTCCTGCAGAAGGGCCGCGACCAGCTCGCCACGCCGGTGGGCCCCGGCACACCCGCGCCGGCCGCGGGCCAGCCGCAACCCACGGCCGCCCCCGCGCCGAGGTGATGCGAACGCGGAACGCGGAAGTCAGGATGCGGAACTGAACGTCAACTGCGCTGTCGTTGCAGTTCAGTTCCGCATTCCGGCTTCCGCGTTCAGCCTTGCCGCCGCGACGCACCAGGATCGTCTCGACCCTGACTTCCGCTTCGCCCCTGCGGACTCGTTGTCCGCCCTGCTCTGGCTGCCTACTTGGCCTGCCGCTTCCCCGCTGATCCGGCATGCGGCCCCCAACTCCTGCTTTCCAATCGAACCCTGAACTCGGCCATGAGGCGCCGCAGCCCGCCCTGCAACCGCAGCTTCGACGGGTTCACTTCCAGTAAGCGTTCAGAGGGGTAGCCGGGCCCAAGAAGTGCGGCAGGGTGGAGACCATG